>Ga0209434_1001445_pt1 | contig 10770 bp, 12 predicted proteins | sample ETNvirnome_2_300_FD_184068 | JGI IMG/M metagenome (GOLD analysis project Ga0209434, IMG submission 184068) | Marine viral communities from the Pacific Ocean - ETNP_2_300 (SPAdes) (version 2) | ecosystem: Environmental > Aquatic > Marine > Oceanic | place: Pacific Ocean | collected 2013-06-22 | reverse complement strand
TACAATGACAATCGTGGTGACATTTAGTGCATTTACTCATTTTTTTCCGTATTACTTATTTAGTAGCTAGTTCGTATAAGATTATAAGAACAATAATTATACCAATAGTAACTTTCTTATTGGCCATTGCTAATCCCCATAATCGTTTAGCTTCTTGCTTTATTTTTTCCATAGTTTCCTCCTATTTTATATTACCCCAACTACTTCCTTTTTTATAGTTAACTTTGTTAGGAATCAACAAAGAAATAGCCTCTTCCATGACTGTTTTAATAGTGTTTCCTTCTTCTTTATTTTTTATTGATATACATAATTCATCATGAATTTGAATATGAGGAAGTATGCCTTTTTTATAAAGATTAACCATTGCTTTTTTTGTCATATCGGCTGCTGATCCTTGAATCAATTTATTTAAAGCTTTGTAGGTAAATGCAGGCTTATAAAATTCTTCAAACAACTCACAGTTAGGATCATTTTCTATCAAACGTCTTGACCGAGAGGCGAGATAATGATCTTTTGCTTCTTTCCTGTCTAAAATAGGTACAGGATTTCTTTGCATTTCTTTTTCAATATACTCAGTATAAACAAATATTTTCCTGTCTTCATCCCATTCCTTATCTCTTGGCTCCCATTTATTAAATCTGCAAAATCGATCTTCTAATGTAAAAATACTTTTATTTTTTTCGGCGTACTTCATTAAACCATTGGATAACTCTTTAACAAAAGGGACTTGTCTGTGATATTCGTCGAATAATTCTTTAGCTTCTTCCTTATCCAACTCTAGGGAGGCAGCCAGTTTTCCTTTACCCATACCATAAAATAAACCTAAATTAATAGTTTTAGCCTGTCTACGAGTTATCTTTGCCATCCTTGCCACAATTTGATGAAAATCTGTGTCTGGATTTTTTCTATATTTTTCCGCTAAATCTTCTACACCATGAAACTTATTTTTAAGGGCATAATGGATTACTAGTCTTGGTTCTTGTTGTGAATAGTCAAATGATCCCCACTCTTGACCTTCTTCAGGTAAGAAGAATGAACGTATAATATTACCATATTTTCCTTTTGCAGGGATTTGTTGGAGATTTGGTTTGGACATAGAAAATCTCCCTGTTATTGTGCCCCCTCTTTCTCCTCTTATTTGATTGATATCTGCGTGTATTCTTCCATTATGAACAAACTTCAATAGACCATTTACAAAAACATTAGTTAGTTTATCATAAGCTCTAGCTCTTGCGATTAATCTTAAGTAAACATTGGGGTGAGACTCTAAATAATTTTTAGATAAACTTACTCTTCCAGATTTGGGGGTAGATGTGTAGTCTGTTATATTTAATTTGTGTAACAATCTGGCCACAGAATCGGCGGCCCATATTTCTACCGACACTCCTGTTCGTCTTTTTATTCCTTTTATTAGGCCGTCTCTCCTTTTTTTTAAATCTAGTCCTAAAGTTTTAGCTTTTTTGGTATCCACTCTGACGCCCTTAAATCTCATAGCAACGAGGCAAGGAAATAGTTCCATTTCCAAATTAAAAACATTCTCTAATGTTTTTGTTTTGCCATTAATTATCTTAATTGGTTCTTTTATTTTTTCTTTAAATATATTCCATAGTTTTAACGTTAAATTAACATCCTGTTCTGCATAATCTTTTACTACAGAATAGGGAAGCAGATGCATATTGCTTATGGCATCACTTATACCTACTTCCTCTATTGATGTTTGCTCTAGGTCATATTTATATTTAATTTCATTCAAATAAATCTTTGCAATGGCGTCTAAAGAATATTTCATCCTGTTTTCATCAATAATTGATGCTGCTATCATAGTATCAGCAATTGGTCCTTGAACCATGAGTCCTGATTCTTGTCTAATCCAACAGACATCATACATCGCATTATGAAATACTTTAGTTATATTTTTATTTTGAAATATCCTCTTATTTAAAACTTTCCATACATGGTTAGGTGCAATATTGCTTGGAGCTGTTCCTGGCCTGGAAGCATCATCACTATGCCTCATAGGAAAATAGAATTTTTCATCTTTATAAGCTATTGCTACACCGCAAACTTTTCCGTCCTTTCTTATAGCTCCTGATCCAAGAGTCTTTAGATTTGGGTCGTAAGTTTCTAAGTCGATAGCAACAGTATCAACATCTTTTAAATTTAAATCTGAGAGTTCAGGTACATAAGACATTATGTTACTTTCAATAATTGTTTACAATTAGGGGCATCATCCATAAAAATAATTTTTTTATTCATTGCCTGAGCGATGGTAATTAAGGAATAATAAACATACTTGCTTTGTTTTGACCAGTCATTACTTTCACAAACTAGTATCGTGCTATATGTAATGTCGGATATATCTTTAAGTTCATAATAACGTTTAAAAAGAGGGAGCTGTCTTATCTTGGCATAATTAGCTTCCAAATTAATATTAAACTCTGATTCATAATTCGATAGCCAAATATATCCTTTAATTTTTTTATAACGAATAAGGCCTAGAACCCATGAAGCTTCATCTATAAGGCCTCTATTCATGTTCTGGTATTGAAAATCTTTATAACCCATATCATGATGCTCATCAATATTAACCAGGATAGTATTAGAAGGAACATGAGGATAATGAAACTGATGATCTTCAGAGAAGTAAACTTCTTTAACATCTCTAACCTTATTCATAAAGTATGAAAGAAGCCCTTGATGTTGGTAGGGAGACCTTACCCAGTCACAATCAATACTTAAAGTGTAATTATTTTTATTCATTAAGAATAATCTCTTTCAATTATCATATCTATAAAATGTTTAGCTTTCTCTAAGTCTTCCTTTCCTCCTTTATAAGGGTGCCTACAAATATATTTGATAACATTCCCTTCAGGGAAAAGCAACTGATTCTCAATTACGAATTTACTTGGTTGTATTTTCATTTTCCTGTAATGTGTTCCACCAATTTGTTTATCGTATGTGCTCATAAACTTAATCCTTTTGACTTAATTAACCATAATGTCTTTCTTGCTCTTGAACCAGCGACGAACTTTAATCTTTTTTTTGTAAATTTAGGTTCTTCCCTGGATATCGTTAAGTTTAGAACTACGTTATCAAACTCCATCCCTTTGATTGTATGAATATTAGCCACGAATATTCTAAAGTCTTGTAAGTCCCTGTTTTCTTTGACTATATTCCTTATATATTTTTTTGTTTTTAAATCGTTGGTGCTGACTAAATCTTGAAGGTCTTTTGTTTTTTTTACGATAGGGAGTAAATGGCCCTTTTTTATAAAGTAATTTATATCATAACTTCCTCTCTCCAATTTTTCCATTTCTTCTTTACTATAATTTGGTCCCGTATATTCACTATCTATATTTTTTAAGATTTTCTTTGCTACTGCTAAAGTTTTAGGCTCATCTTGGGAGAAGGATATAAATTCTCTTTGGTTTTTAATGTCTCTTGTAGGGTAAGAAAAAGATGTTACTTTATCGGAAATAAGCTCTATAGGAAGATTAAGTTTTTTTAAGAAATCTAATACGTCAATAGGTTCGCCTGCTCGATGAGTAAATATAAAAGTTTCTTCAGTGTTTAGTAATTTATCTATTAGAATATGTAAATTAGGATCTTGAGTTAAATTCATTAAGTTATAAATTTCACCTTCAACTATTTTTCCATCTTCTTCCCGAGGTGTCCATTTTCTAGTATAGTTATATTCAGGATGCTCCCATATTTCTTTAATCACTTCCCTACACCACAAGTTAATTTTTCTTGGACACCTGTAACCTATTTCTAATTCTACTTCAGGATGAGCAAACTCTTTCGTGAAAGAATGAGGATCTGCACCAGCAAATTCGAAGATAGATTGGTCTGGGTCTCCGGCTTTGTAAAATAAATCACAATTCTTAGACATTTTCACTTCGGCTAGCCTTTGAATAACACTAGAGTCTTGAGCTTCATCAATCATTAATACCTTAATGACAGGATCTTTAGGAAGATCACAGAATTTTTCTACCATATCGTGAAAGTCCATAACATTTTTCCTGCCTCCGTTAATAAGAGGATCTGTTTTATATTTTTTGTATAACTCATTCATGTCGATAAGTTCTTGAAGAGTATATTTATATTCATTTATTTTTTCTTCATAACTTAACGTTCTATAATAGGGGCCTAAGTCTTTACCATTATCTCTAGCAAAACCTATAAATTTAAAAAAGGGATGGCCTTTAAATAGTGCCTCTATAAAACTAAATTCTCTATTCAAGGTATGTTTATTAAAGATTCGATATTTATTTCTTAATGTATCATAATCAGTTATTTCAAATACATCACCCCCTTTTGATTTAGTTATCTCATCTTTGCAGTACTTATGAATGGTTGACACATTATTTTTTCTTATTTTTTTAGTTTCTTTAATTAAATTAAAAAGATCTTTACCTGTTTCTTTATGATATTCCGCAATGTTTTTAGGATCATTAATTTTTTCTCTTATCTCATTAGCGGCGGTCTTGGTATGTGATATAACCATAATATCAGAGGCTTCGTATTTATCTAACGCATCATAATACCTCTTCATTAAATAAGTAGTTTTACCTGTACCGGGAGGACCTGCGACTCTAATTTTTTGCATTTTCTATCTCTTTCGGTGATTCTTTTTCTTCAACGGTAAATGTGAAGTTTTCTCGCTCCTCTGGGTAAGTCCATGTAGGACATGATTTTTCTATACCTAGTTTAGTTTTTACTTTACCATTATTCTTTTTCCCTTTTAATATTTTAGTAAGCCTAAATGTTATTTCTGCAGTTTTCATAGGCTGTCTTTTAGCCTCTAGGTATTGTTGCAATCTCTCCAGTCTAATATGCATTAGTTTTTTCTTTGGATCATAATAACAGGCGCCTTCTAAAAGATCCCACTTGTCTACACTCACTGTTGTTTTTTCTAAAAAGTCTCTCATGAGAGATACAAAATCATGATCATGATGAGCCTCCTCAGGAGCCTCTATAAATATTGCCTTGTCTATTTTTTCCTGCATGAAATTTGAAAAATCTCCCGGCTTCATTAATTCTAAAATTTTTGGAGGGAAATGTCCGAAGTTATGAAGTTTAGTAAGGAAGGCTTTCTTATCTTTTAATTCACTTCCTTTGAACTGTACTCTTACCTCCTTAAGTTTTTTGTCTTTCGTGTTTACTTTTACATACATATAATAGATAGGAGGAACGCTTCCATATTCGAACAGGTCTCCAAGAATTTCTTCAACTGAGTACAGTTCTTTTGCAATTTCTGGAGTAATTCCAAACAAGTTTCTACAACATTTAGAAGGCTCACAATATTTTCTTATGTTTGGAACTTTGCATTGATATTTATATTTTTCTTTTTTAACGGACTCTTGTGTGCTGATTACTGTGCTTTCTGACTCGGGTTCTATAAGGTTATTCGTATTAAAATCTCTAAGTAAAGACTCGGGTGTTCGTTTTTTACCTTCAAATTTTGAAAAAGCTTCATGAGATTTGGTATAAAATAATGCCGCTTGAAATAAAAAATCATTTCTCATACCTTTTGGTATTTTACCGTCATTAGCTTTAATGCAATTACTTATACATGGGATAAAGACTGGTCCTTTTATTTTTTTATTGTTTATAGTTTTTTCTGGTGCTGGTTCTTCTTCCTCCACTAAGTATTTATCTAAATTATCTTGTGCATATTTAGTATGCATGGCAAAAAATTCTTCTATGTCAGCAGCTTCGAAATTATCTTTATAGGCGTAGCGTGTTCCTTCTTCATGGTTAAAATATGGCATATTTAACCAACTTCCAGTGCCTCCTTCTCTAAATTTTGTTTGCATTGGATATATACGATCTAATTTATCTGCAATTCCTAACTGTGCTGCAAATTTTTTCAATACAAATAGTACTTCTTCAGCAGGTATAAATTTTCTAATAAATAAAAATAAATGAGCACATCCGCTTTTGGATCTGATCATAATCAAAGGAAGAGAAAGTCTCCTGGTTTTTTTTAGGATTTCTTCATAATCCAGATCAAATTTATCCACATCAATGCAACCCCATTTACATTCACTTTTTTCATTGACGGGCATGACGCCAAGACTTGGCTCTAGACCATTCAAATGGTTCTCCCACATGGCGCTGGTGACTTCTTCTCTTTTAACTGTAGAGATACCTTCTACTTTTCCTGGAAGATTAGATTTATCTTTCGTGAAGTGTCCATGGGCCCACTTATAGCCTTCAAATATATTTATAAATTTATCAATCATAATTTTTATGGGCGGTTTCACTCTCGCTCTGCCGCCCACTCCCAAGGGAATTATAAATTGAGTGTCTTTTTAGTTACTTCTTGATTTTCAGGTTTAACTTTCACCAAACCTTTGCTATTTTTTTCAGCAAAGCTTTTAGCAATTGCGTAAACACCTTTATCAGTAACCGGTCCAACTTTAGACACATCCCAACCAAACCATGTTCCTTTGTCATTCGACATCTGAACAGTTTTTAGATTATAAATGTGGCTGTATGTTGGCGGTGTGAATAGGCCGTTCTTACCTTGCAACTTAAGACCCATCATGATTGAATTCCATTTACGACTAATCTTTAATTGAGTAGCCTTCATAGATATCAAAGCTGTTGATGGAGTTTTACCCATAAGAATCACAAAGTGATTCGCAGTATTTTCCAGATAATTACCATTAGGTAATCTATCTTTCCAAGATTTATCACGAGTAGTTGTACTCACGATATCACTATCTGCACTATGGATTGCTACTGGAGCATTTCCAGATTGACCTCTGTCCTGCCATTCGACATACTGTCTTTCATAATGGACCGGTATAATATTTATACCTTTTGCTCCATCATAAAGCTCTTTGGTCACGCTGTTTACAATCATTCCAGGTTCTGCACCGCTAATAAACTTAGCATTCTGTTTATTAACCTCTGGAGATAATTGTCCTAAAACTTTCAGAAATGGTAATGCAAGATCTTCTTGCGTCATATTCTGAGAGCCCGCATCTGCATCAGCTTCGAATAGATTCGTAGCCAAAGCACCTGCTTCTTCTTTTTTTTGTACTTGGTTCATGTTTATTGTTTCCTTTTTATTGTTGTTTTATTTCCAACAAATATGTTGAAAAGTTCCGTTGGCATCTCTTTACCCGCCTCAATACGCTCACGGACTAGCGCTTTAAGAGTCATGGGCTCAACCTTCAACTTTTGTGTTGGTTGAAACCCACGCTCTTGTGCAAGAGCAGCATAATCAGCTGCCTTGTTATCTTCGTTGCGACCAAAAGACACGAGTATCTCGTTTTTGATTATGTCTCCTAGTCCATTGTTACGAAGCCAGTTAAACGCCGCTTCTCTATTTGCTAGAGTGATGTTGGCGCTATAATTCGGTTTAACATCTACAGAAGATCCATCCATAAGTTTTAAATGAGATAAACCCATTTCAGACATCATAGTTGGAATTACTTCTCCTGATACATGTTCTAAATCTTTTTTCTTTTGTTTTAAATCTTTCTCAGTTTTTTCTATTTCTTGATTAAGATTTTCCAATCGTTCAACTTGATCAGCTAAAGATTTAATATTTTCTGTCTTAGTTATGACCTTTGCTTGGTCCTCTTCAAAATCAATATTATTCATAGCTTTCTAACTCCTTTTTTATAATTTCTACTTCTTTGCAACATTTACGATATCTATTCCACCAAATTATGTCAGAAATAAAATCCCAAATTCTAGTAGGCAGGTACATAGTTCCAAAAATAAATCCTAAAAAAGGTTTATCCTTGTTAAGAGATTTAAGAGCTTTTTTAGAAATTGATCTATGTTTTTCTACATCTAAAAAATGTTCAATCCATTTTTCTGTAATTTTTAATCTTTCTCTTAATCTGTATCTTCTATTACTCATCTATTTTTCCTTTCTCGTATAAGTTAATTTCAATAGGATAATATTTTTTTTCTTGTTTATCCCACTTTAAAAGATTGTATTTACCATTTGTAATGTCAGAAACTATAGAGCATGCTACACCAATAATTGCAGGATCCCCTGTAAGCAATAAATAATCTTCTTTACAAAAATTTTTTAACTTCTCTCTTAATTTAAAAATTAAAGGACCGGGAGAAAAAATTATTTGTGAAAGTTCCGGTAATAAAAATTTAAATGTACCATATTCAGAGGCCCCTAAAATATTAATTTTAGGACGACCCTCTTTAGTACCCGGAATTTCTTGTATGACGTAAACTATTTTTTCTTTCATAGTTGACATATAGTGCATTATCTATTATATGTCAATACATAGAAAGAAGAAAAAGTGAATTATAAATTTAAAACAAAACCCTACGCACATCAAATAACTGCGTTGGAAAAATCGTGGAATAGGGAGACCTTTGCCTATTTTATGGAAATGGGTACAGGTAAAACTAAAGTATTAATTGATAACGCTGCTATGCTTTATGATAAAGGCAAAATAGATGGTCTTTTAATTGTTGCGCCTAAAGGTGTCATAGGAACTTGGCATAATCAAGAACTTCCTATTCATTTACCAGATCATATAGAGAATGTGACCGTTTTGTGGCAACCGAACATTACTAAAGGTCAACAAGAAAAGTTAGATTCCTTATTTGAAGCAGGAGTTGCTCTTCATATTTTAATTATGAATGTAGAAGCTTTAAGCACTCAAAAAGGAGTGGCTTTTGCTTCTAAATTCTTGCTTTCTCATAATACTTTAATGGTTATTGATGAGAGCACTACCATTAAAAATCCTAAAGCTAAAAGAACTAAAAATATTATTACATTGTCTCAAAGAGCCAAATACAGAAGAATAATGACTGGTTCTCCAGTTACTAAAAATCCATTAGACTTATTTAGTCAATGTTATTTTTTAGATCCATTTCATTTAGAACATGAGTCCTATTATTCATTTAGAATGAGATATGCTATTATGAAAACGGCTCATATATCTGGACGTTCTATTCAATTAGTATCTGGTTTTAAAAATCTAGGAGAATTGTCAGATAAATTAAAACCTTTTTCATATCGAGTCTTAAAAGAAGATTGTTTAGATTTACCTGATAAAATTTATATGAAACGCCAAATTTCTTTATCTCCGGATCAAAGAAAGCTTTATGAGCAAATGAGAAAAGAAGCTTTAGCTATTTTAAATGGAAAACAGGTTACAACTGTTAATGCATTAACTCAATTGATGAGACTTCATCAAATTACCTGTGGCCATTTTACTGCGGATGATGGCTCTATTCAAAGAATTCCTAATAATAGAGGAAGTGAGCTAATGGATATATTAGAAGAAACTGAAGGCAAAGCTATTATATGGGCTCATTACCAATATGATATTACAAGTATTATTAAAGAAATAGTTAAGGTCTATGGTCCGTGTTCCGTGGTTGATTATTATGGGCTCACGCCTCAAAATGAGAGAGATGCGAATAGAGAGAAATTTCAGTCCGACCCTAAGTGCCGGTTCCTTGTTGGAACGCCAGCTACGGGCGGATATGGGCTTACTTTGACGGCTGCAAACACCGTAATTTACTATTCTAACGGATATGACCTAGAGAAGCGATTACAGTCCGAGGACCGTGCGCATCGAATCGGGCAAAAGAAATCTGTTACTTATGTAGATATTAATGCGCAAGATACGGTCGATGAAAAAATTGTAAAATCCCTGCGTAAAAAAGTAAATATAGCATCAGAAGTTATGGGGGAAGAATTAAAAGCATGGATATAGAAAATTATTAAGTAGATATGTTGGCAACTAATAAATTTATTTTTCTTCACCTGTTTCGTACAGGAGGAACATCAATTAATAATAGTTTTAAAGGTAAAATGGTTGGTTACCATAGACCCAGAAGTTTAATACCGAAAGAATATGCGCATTTACCTATTGTTGGAAATGTCCGCAATCCTTTTGACTGGTATGTTGATATTTATTACCATGCCTTAAATTTTAATTATCCGATGAAGACTCCTACTTTTCTTAATTTTATTTTAGATTTTAAATCATATAGTTTTAAGGAAAGTATTAAAAGACTGATAGATCCCAGCTGGATGAGCTCTAAAGATAAAGAAAAAAGCCTGTCATATTTTCCAGTTTCTTATAACTGGAACCGTACCTTAACGGATAATTTAAGAAAGACAGAATTTCAGTCTTATCTAAACAGTAAAATTGGATATTTAAGTTGGTTATTTAATTATATGTATAAAGATAAAGAGAGTATTGAGGGAATAACTTATTGTCGATTAGAACATTTAGAAAAGGACTGGTCTTCATTTTTAGGAAGAAATATTTCCTATCCTAAATTAAATGCGATGTCTGGTGTTAATTCCATATTTGGTCCAGTAAAAGAACCTAAACAAAAAAATTATATGAGTTATTATGATGATGATTTGATTAAGTTAATAGTTGATAAAGATAAAAGTTATATTAAAAAATTTAGTTATAAATCCTAGATTTAGTAGGATATACGCGCGAGGCGCGCAGAAATTTCAGATTCAAGTTTTCTGGCCTGTTTGTGCAGCCCTCGACGTTTCAGTCGATTTATTGCTCGAACATACCCTGCTCTTTCAAAAAATTTAAAAATTTTCATCATATTATTTATAAACGGAGCGCCAGGCGCCCCGTTCATGTGGTTGGTTATTTAACTTCGATTGATTTTGGCTTCTTGCCTTCTGGAAGAATCTTGTTTAGAGATACTTTCAGCAATCCGTCTTTCAGCTCGGCGCCTTTGATTTCTACATCGTCAGCGATAGTGAAAACCTTAGAGAAATATCTTTTAGCA
>Ga0209434_1001444_pt1 | contig 10782 bp, 16 predicted proteins | sample ETNvirnome_2_300_FD_184068 | JGI IMG/M metagenome (GOLD analysis project Ga0209434, IMG submission 184068) | Marine viral communities from the Pacific Ocean - ETNP_2_300 (SPAdes) (version 2) | ecosystem: Environmental > Aquatic > Marine > Oceanic | place: Pacific Ocean | collected 2013-06-22 | reverse complement strand
CGCCTATATCTGTTCTCCAGCCTGATTCTAAGTCATCCAATCTTTTTACTTCTGCCGCGCGCTCACCCGTTCTCGTTGCTAAACGAGTTTTGGCCCTTCCTAATTTTCCTGTCGACTGAGAAAAATCATACCAATTTTCTAATGGGCCTTTCCAATCTGTTATCTCGTCTGAAAGTCTTTGTCTTTCTGTTGTCCATTCGGGCAATCCTTCTTTATCTGCAATGGTAGCGCTCATCGCAGAACCATATAGATCACCAACTTCACCTCTGAGGCCTTCTCTAAAGGTCGAGTATTTCTCTTCCGCCTCGTCTCTGTCTCTATCTGCTATCCAGCCTTCCAAACTGCTGATATTGCTACCTACTTTTGTGTCATATTTAGAAACCCAAGAACCAACATCTGCCGCCTCAGCGACATTTGGGCCTTGCCAACTGAGGGCTGGGCCGCCACCAGAAAAAATATTAGTATCCCAACTGCGCGCTCCCGTGCGATCATATAGTGAAATTGAACCGTAATCAGCCCTATTAGGTGCGCCACTATCATCCCAGGTATATCCTCTTGCGGCTGCAAGTTCTCCCTCTCTCGTCTCTGCTTTACCCAGCATCCTTTCCAACGTACCAAGTTTTGTATCCTTCCAATCTACATCAGATAAATCCTGAATCCTTGCAACTTTATGTCCCCACATCTTGTCGTAATTAGGAAGTCTTTTGTTATAGCGATCAACAGCTGTAACCCATCTGGCTCGCGCCTGATCTATAAGTTCCTTGTTTCTTGCGCCGGTCTCTGCTTGAGTCCATTTCAGTTTCGGTTTCTTTTTACACATATCAGATCACCTTGTTTCCAATGTATAAATTGTCCCAGCTTCCTTGAAGCCGTGCTTTTGTTTTAGATATTCCCCAAGCCCAAAGCCTGCGGAAAATCCAACGCTATGCCCCAACCCTATATGAAAGGCTCCCTTATCTTTTGCCCATTGAATATATTTTCTTATCAATCGCGGGCCATCCATAGTGTGATGATAATCCTTATGGACATAGATAATGCTTTCTATTGCTTCTGTTTCTGCGCTGAAGAACATAGGCACTATATTCGCTACTAACCCACCTGTTATCTTCCCATCTCTGATTGCGGCATATACGCATCCATCATCATCTTGAATAGCGTCAATGAGTTGATTGGCTAATATTAGGCCATCGAATGGTACGCTTGAATAACCGCTGTCTTCATGCACCATCTTTCCGAAAGCCACCATCTCAAATATATAACTACCGTCAGCTATATCCGAGGATGTTATTTCTTTAATGGTCATTAGGTGGTGACGTCTGCAACCGCTAGTGTTACTTCAAGGTCTGTACAAGACGACACACTTGCAACCTTAAACCCAACACTTGTGCTTGTTGTGGTTGCATCAACCTCTACTACAGAGCTGAAGGTTTGATCGCTAGTGGTGACAGTTGTTGGGTAATCGCTTCCCATATCAGCTCCACCCTTCTGCGTAGTAACTGTACAAGTACCGCCCCCGCATTGAACGCTGATTCCAGTAAGGTTAATCTTAGCTTTCCACAATCTCTTTATAACAAAGTTTCCATTTGCAACAGCTCCAGTAATCTTGAAGTAGTAACTGTCCGAAGTAAGAGTTGTTGGCAGTTGGGTATTGGGTAATCGACCCAATGAATCCAACGAAGCAACGCCGTTTGATGCGCCCATGTATGTTTTGGGCACAAGAGCGGATACGTCAACGTCTGCAAATTGTGTTGCTGTTCCAGAACCGTTTACTTGTAGGAATTGACCAGCGTTTGTGGAGGTAAACGTAGGTATCTGCTGTTCTGGCGCCGTACTAAGCCACTGTGTTCCATCGTAAAATTTAAGTTCGTCTGGGGTTACAGATGTATCGTGCCATAGATCACCTGATGCTGGTGACACAGGTGCTGTTGCCGAAACAGTTAATTTTGCCGCCCCAGCAAGGGATGCAGTAAGCCCATTTACTTTTCCTACTGGTATTTCATCATTGGCAATGGAGAGTTTTGTAAAATCTATCAGACCAGAATCTGTATCTGTATATACCCCTTCAAGCATCAGGCCAGTGATAACTGTATTACCCACATTTTCAATTGTGAGAATAGATACAACATCAGCGGCTGGTACAGTTGTTGTAAATGTTACAGTATTAGATGTGTGGCTTGTTGTGTAGTCATAGGAGCCGCCTTCTCTTTGTAGGATTCCGTTCCTATAGATTTGAAGGCTTGTGTCCTCATCATGAGTAAACGCGAAAACAGCTTGGCCACCGGTTGGAATTGTGGTGTTGGTTCTGGTATATCCGGTAATATCATCTGCACGTATTTTGAATATAGATACAGTATTACCAGCAGTTAATCCAGTATTGAATGTAACAGCCCCTGTGCTTGTCGATCCAGCACTTGTGCTTGTGGTGTAATCGTAAGAGCCGCCCTCTCTTTGGAGTAGCCCATTTTTATAAACCAGCATTTCATCGCTAGTGGAATGAGCATAGTTAAATACTGTCTGAGACGCTGTTGCTATACTATCCTGTCGAGCGTACATAATAGGAGCGCCAATATCGCCAACATTTGCTCCCGCCGTTCCTCTGATTGATGCTAGATCAGTAAGCGTGAGCCAACCAGTTTCGGCGCTGGCGTATGTCCCAACCCTGTATTGAAGCCCCTCTGTGCTGTCTAACCTGAGTTCGATAGGCCCGGCAAAATCCCCATCGGAATCGAATAGGATGCCAATAAGCTCTCCTATTGTTTTATTTCCTAGTTCAGCGACGTTTAAGTATCTGACTAGATTTTCAAACTCCGTGCTGATATTGCCAGAAGTTAGATAATTATTTGGATACTGCTGGCGTAGTCGGGCCATTCTGTTACCTCAGTTTTACGATGAAGCCAACGATTCTAACAAGGCCTTTTGACTTAGCCTTGAAACGAAGCCGTAAGCCCCTGAATCTAGCGTTAAATTGACGATGATATTGTTTGGATAGTGGCACACCAATGTATCTGTTGTCGTCCGAATCCCCTGAGATTTCCATCACCCAAGAGCCTAATTCTCTGTTCTCCTCGTCCGTTGCATACACCTCTAGTTCACCTGGGCCGGATGCAACTATTGTTAGGCTTTGGGCTTCTTTTGTATTCTCAAGGTCTTTGAGCCATAGAAGAGGAGTAACAGCTGTCATCTCAGGTGCGATTGAATCTTCTTTTATATCCTCAGGATGATCTACATTGAAAGCTCCCCCACCAGTTCCTACTACTAATCTCCCACCATAGAAAGCGCCACACTTAACATTTAGATATGTTCCCGTGCTCCATTTTATTCGGCCTTCATTTGCTTCGGTGTTAAAGTTAAGCGTTAATCTCTGAGTGGTGATGCCACCAGTAACGGGAAAGTATATGTGGTATTGCTTATTATCCTGATCGAATATAGCGCTGACTGTTTCTGGGTTATCCACATATACTAGGAATGATCGGTATAGCGCATTTATTTTCTCACTCAAAGATTGGCTCATAACAAGAATGCCGTTATCTTCTGATCTGTGCACTGTGTGTACTCCAGAACGAGAACAATATAAAAGATCAGTTCCTGCTGATTGAATTGTGTTATGCGATATACAACCTATGTTTATAGATGTCCTACTATCTATAATCCATTTAGCTATATCGGGATCGATGTCATATAAAAAGGTTCTATCTTCTGTGAATACAGCTAATTTAGTTTGCTCGAATGGCGCTATGCCGGTAATTCTTCCCGCAGAACCAACTATGTTCTTGATGCTAATTTTCCCAGCCCGTAAAGCGCTGGTATCTGTAGATAGTTCGTCATCTGGCCAAACCTCATGCTCGTCAACCCTTGATAGATAAACATCTTGTTCCTGTCCGGCCACTCCTGCGGCTATCATTCTTCTCTGAACAGCAGTGAAATAAGCAGGGCGCATTATTTCATTCATAGAGAACGACTGGTTACGCTTCCATACTATGCCATCGTAATAGAATGATCTTTGCAGTGGAGATGTAAAATGCACCATCCTATTGAATGCGGTTGTACTAACAACCGAATTCGATGTGTATGCTTCTTGTTCATGATCTTCATCTGAATTAAGAAATACAGCCCCCCCTCTTTCTTCAGCCCATACAAGACGATCCTTATCTAAGAACTTCATATGTGTTATAGGAAAGTCACCTTTTCTAAAGTGAGCTGGCGACTCTCTTATAATTTGCCCTTGAGCATCACAATAGCAATTTTCTAGTTTAGTAAAGTGAAGACGCTCAGGAGTATCTAGAGCTGTTTCATCACGAGATGTATCTAATCCAGAAAATTCCTTGTAGGTCTGAACATTGGTTGTTCCTATCCCCGTTCTCGAAGAGGTCTTGCTGGCCATACTAAGCAGTCTTCACTTGGCCAGTGATAATAGATTGTTCAATTGATGAGTCCATTGGGCGAATTTGTATTGCAACACTTCTGTTGCCACCACCATCTTCAGTATTAGTGGTATTTAGCCTATTCCATAGTTCTTGATTAAGAGTTTTGTAATAGAAGGCCGTGTATACCTGAGCCTTATCTGACATTTGCTGGATAGCATACTGAGTTAATAGGCCAGCTATCATTATCTGATCTGGAACATAACCAGATTCAGATACTGCGGTGTAATAATCTAATTGGGTGTCATCCCAATAAGGGTGATTACGGACATCATCTACGGTGAGGTTGGCAAACTCAATCATCATACTCATGAGATGGCCGTCAGAGGTATCTGGGGCAAAATCCCCAAATCTCCTTAAAGCTGAGAAGATTAAGGATTCCAGTTGCGAATTGCCGTCTTTAATATGCGGCGTTGATACTCTTGAATCAGCCATGATAAGGGATTATTCGACCGATTTGGAAATGATGGTGCGCTTCGAATCGGTCTTTTTCGTCGGCAGGTATTGTCCAGTGCTGTCTTCCATCTCCAAGTAAGGATGGTCTCCATCCTCCACCTGGATACCTAACAAGAAACATTGGCTCCTTTTCGCGAGTTACGTATTGGTACTCTAGTACTTCGGCTTTCGTGGGTACTTCTTTTTCTTTTGTGGCCTTCAGCTTTTCATTGGGCATCACTATCTCCATAAAAAAAAGGGGGCTTTACAGCCCCCTTTTTACCCGTTTAAGGGCGGATTGTCGTCCCTATTAGGCGAGAGCAGTCCAGTTTTTGATATAGGCGTGAACCTTATCTTGTAAGAGTTCCAGACCGCATTCGGTCAGGTACTCATGTTTCACAGCGTCTTCGTCATTTGCCTGACGATCCCTGAGTAACTGGGTGTCGCGATTGGCGAGATAACGATAGCGGGTGAATGGGAAATCGACAACCAGCATCGAATTAGCCATGCCCGAAATCTGACGGAACTGTGGATGGACGTGAACCAGAAGGTCACCTGCGAAGGTAGCATAACGCGTCATCGAGACACCATAAGTGCCTTCAACAACAGTGGGTTGCCACCGATCTTTCCCCATTTTCTGGAGGCTACTAGCAACGCGAGCGCCGATAAAGGCAACCTTCGTCTTAGAGCCAAAAGCGAAAATGGTTTCAATCAGTTCGCGGTCGAAATTATCTTCACTGATAACTCCACCTGAATACGAACCAGCCGTACCATCAATAACTGTGGTGATTGAATTTAGAAGACCACCGGTGTAACGAGTAGGCTGAGCCGTAGAACCACTGGCTTCATGCTTCTTGCCCCAGATCATTGCACGTTCGATATCCATCATGTGCATCCGTAGGCCTTTTGTGATTACCTCGTCTTCCTTATTTCCAGTGCGGAGATAAGTAGATTTCAAGGTATTGGTCACCTTAAAGGCGGTACGGAAAATCTGAGTATAGTTACTCGATACGACAGCATCGAACGATACAGCAGTCGGGCTTGTCGCGCCTTCTTGTGCGGCGAAACCAACAATAGCTAGATCGCTATCATCGGCAATGGTGTAAGTTGTGCCACCGATGTTCCTCTCTACAGTGATAGCCGTAAGAGAAGTCGAATCAGCAGAAGCACGCATTACTTCGCCAGTAACGAGGTTTACAATCAAAGCTCCAATAACCACAAACTTAGAGTTTGCGTCGGAGTCAACGGTTAGCGCAGTTACACCTGCGGCGGTGGTTCCTGCCATGTTGATCTTGAGCGTTCGCTCAGGAATCTCATCCCGAAAGTTTTTGAACTCTGGGTCATCGGTTGATTCAGAGTTAGCCATCGCAAGTAGAGCGTTAAACGGGGCCGAGCCATTAGGCTCCAAGAGCGTGAACAATTCACGATAATTCTTGGGCCGAAAATCGACACCAAATTCGCCCGTACCGCGAAGACCTTGAATAGGAGTAGACATATTCGTGTCTCCAGTTACGGTTAAAAATTTAGTCTTGGCTCGCTATGCGGAATGTCCATCGCACCTGCGAAAAGAAGGGCCGTAGCGCTTCAGGGGGGATTGTGTACTACAAGGTACGCTCGTGTCGTCCTTATCTAAATAAATACCAGATCAAAAAAATGGCCGCACTTATATCTACACATACTGACCAGCAGATATAAGTACGTATTAACCATTTTATGGGGGATGATTTTCTATACAGGCTGGTTACGTTGAGCAATTATATTCTGAGCAAGCCTGTCAAGATCAGTCTGTCCTTCTGGCTGAGCGCTTCTTTGAGCCGGAGATTCAGTTCCCGGAGAGGAGCCTATTGATCCTGAGACAGCCTGCCTCCGTTCTCTCTGCGACCTTAGTTGAGCAAGTTCGCCCTCGTTTGATCTATTACGAAAGTCTCTGACCACATTGACTAGAAGTTCTGGATCGATGAAATCTTCTTCTATCATATATCCGCGATCTTCAGCAAAGTTCTTAAAATCCATGGCGTCTTCTTCGGTCATACTAAACATCTGTTGAGCACGATCAAGATTATTAGCAACAGCCCTTTGAAGATTCATCTGCTCCCTACGTTGGGATTCAGCATTAAATTCAGCGGCGGCTTTTACAGCACCATCACTGTGCGCTAATACTTCTCTCAACATACGCTGGGTATCAGAATTTGTTTGGGCCAATGCTCGTATAGCAGGAGCAATATCCTCATATCCGGGTGGAAGGCCGGATACTGAGTTCTCTTCTACCCAAGCTTTATATACACCCTCTTGGTCAGCATTGGGCACATTCACATTACCCTGTTCAGCCCCCACAGTAGCGGAAGCGGCTTGTGCAACAGCAGGTGATTCAGCCAACTGCATAATAGCTTTGGCAAGCTCATCTGGAGTTGTTTCATACTTTGCTTCAAGCTGTCTTATGACGTCCATCGTTGGCTTGTAACGCGCATTCTGAAAGTTTGCTTTTGCATAACGACCTTTCATATCAAGCAATTGCTTTTCGGTATAGTTCCTATCGCCTACTTTATAAGTGATAGGGTCTGCCGACATCGCATCCGCTTCAGTAGCAGGACTAGCTTCAGCCATAGCTATTTCTTGGGGGGTTGTAGGTGCGTCTTTATCTTGTGCTTCAGCACTTGGTGCGGCAGTCTCCGGTGGTACAGCGGGTCTCGAAGGCTCAAGCCCCATAGCTTTTGATGCAATTGCGTCTACAAGTTGTTCGTCTCTTTCTGCCATTACGGGTTCTCCTTTTCAGCCGTGGCGGTTAAGGCAATCTCCGCTTCAAGCTTTAACATAAGCTTGTCGGGGAGTTCCAACAGTTTACGAGAAGCCCACATAGCCCCTCGTCTAAAATCGATTTCCTTAGAAGACATCTCTGGGTTATTGCCTAACTGGTAAGCGGCGTGCAGTATTTCTTCCTGCATAACCTCTTTCACATAAGCCCAACCCTTACTCTTCATAAGAGAATCAATCTGTCTTATAGCTTGTTCAGTTCTCATAGTCGTCCCTTTAATACAGCATATGCAAGCATTTTAACCTCATTATCCGTGTGCTCTCCCTTGGCTCTGTTATACCCCCAAATCACAATTCTGGTGTTCCTCTTGGTATACCCTAATTTAGAGTTTATGCGATCTAGGCTAGGGGCAAAGAACCCACTACCCATCCCATTATTATTATCTCTTATTACAGAAGCCTCAAATCTCAATTGAGTCATCTCGCATACACCCTTCTGTAGCTTTTTCAAAAGCCAGTTTTTATCTAGGCTGTACGGTAGTTCTCGTCCCTTCGCCCTTTTCTTAGCGTCTCTCAGCATTGTATTGGCAATAAAGTTAATGTTATTTTGTTTATAACGCCGAAAGTAGGCCCGCATTTTCTTGTTATAACACGGTCTGCATACACTTCTATAGCCTCCCGCCGAAGATCGTATAGCTTTATTAGCCTTTACTAACTTTACACCACATTCAAGGCATTTTGTCGGAAGAGCCGCCATCACCGTGGTCTCCAGTTGGGGGGAGTGCGGAGGAAGGTTTGGAGACCACGGGATGGGGCCGTTCTATGATGCGAATGTCCTGTACGAGTATGCGTGGTATGTACCAAAGATTCCCAAAATACCCTTCGTTTCTAGAACTAGGGCAATAGGTCATTGCCAATACTATCCACTTTCGTGTTTTCTTTGCCAGCAATCCATAGGTTGTTGTTACTTCGTCGGATGGGTCTACATCAGACCATCCAGCTTCAGTATACGAGTCTAGCCAATCTATTGCTACTAGAGGAGGTCTGTCCCCATATTTCTTCTGGGAATCCATATAAATAGCTAGTGACCCAATAAGGTGACTCCCCTGTTCGCAAGTATGTACTGTAAGCTTCTTCTATCTCAAATTCACCTGACACACCAAATTCTCTAATGTAAGCCTCTTCAAAAACGTCCCATTCGCTTGCACCTAAAAGGCCTGCGATTTCTGCTAGCGTCTTCACTGTAATGCTTCATTAGAATCTAAACCTGTATCTCGCTACTACTATGCCATCATTTTTATAGAATAGTTCCACAGATTCAGCGTCATTGAGGGTATGTTCATACCCAAGGGAATAATTGTCGTCCCCCAAACCACAAAAAATAAACAACGCCAAAACAAGTGTATTGCACACTTTCAATCCGTGAGTTCAGCACCCTTTGGCCATGGGTAATCAGGTAGTTCTTCGGTTACAACCACACCATCTTCGTACCTCACCTCATATTTAATTGGCTTTAACACATATTTTATGTATATACCTTCTGGTGGGGGGACTCGAAGGAAGTTAGCCAGCCATTCACGTATTGGCATTTTTCTTCTTCTTCTTCTCTAATGGCCCTGGCAAAATCCAGCCCAAGATCATTGGAACTACGAAAATTAATATTAATAACCATCCCCCCATCTCGACTAAGGAGCCGAGAAGAGACCAAAAATTAGCAGGTGCACATTCCATTTCAGGTATCTCCGTCTTCATTTTTAAGTCCATGAGAGCACTTGTCGCAAAGGCAGTTCCCATCGCTACCGTCGCTACAGGCACAGCCGAACCCGATACAATCGAGGCAACCGCAGTTGCCCCACCCGTCACGCTTGACACTATCGCCGCCTTCTTGAGCGTCGTACATCCCGCTAGAAGAAGGATCAGACATAAACTAACTAATAATCTGTTGTATAACACCTACAACCACCACTACAGCTATTACCGCATATACGATTTTTCGTTTTGCGGGCTGTCCTTTGTACCAATCAATTGCTTTATTCATTCCAACTTATCTCCCGTATTAAGAAGTGTATTCAGATTGCAAATTTCATTAGAAGTTGTATGCACCCATATAAATGGGAGAACTCCATGTACAAACGCTATCGTAGCACATTTAAGGCATTTTAGACTTAACCCCCAAGCAAAATGCCTATGGCTATTCCAAGATAGGGTTTCGTCTTTTAGGTGACTCATTTAATCGTAGGGGTTGCCGCCCTTCTGTTGTATAGGACTTTGGTCAATTGCCTAACCACCTTGTAAAGAGAGATGCGCCTACACCAGATAAGCCGACTGTTGCTAATACTACACCTATCCCTATACCTCTTGTTCTCTCAAGTTGATAATCGAGCTTATCTAATCGTTCGTTTGATGATCTAACAGCCTCTTCCAAGCTATTTACCTTTTCAATTAAGCGACCGATTTCAACGTCGCTTACTTCACTCATGAAGATACATCCTCGTTGGCTTTGCCTATTGGATGATCTGGCGGTCTGATAAATGTCTTGCGATCTTCACCTGAAAAAGCAATACACGTTTGTTCGTCCGTAATCATCAACACACCGGCCAAACCAGTAGCTGGGTTCTCAATGATTGCGACTCGCTGGCTTTGATCCTGATTCGCACTGAAGGTCATAGATATATGAACGCCGTAGTCAGCAATCAATTCGCCCATGAGAACAGCAAAATGATTTCTTGCTTCAGTTGCTGGCAAGCACATTGCAGGGAATGGAATCATCTGACGTACCATTCCTTTTGGTGGGCCTGCCAAAACACTAGAAGAAGCAACACATAGAACCCATAGCAAAATACATAAGCATTTCATAGTTTGCTATTCTTATGTTTAGAATAGAATCTGTCGTCCTGACCTATAGAATCGCGTAATTAATCCATGTTATCAGGACGAACATGACCTCCATTTATTCTGTTGATTCCCTTTTTTCTACGATGTTATAGTGGACTGATCCATCCTTTTGATATTCTACGCGATAGTTGACAGGAACCATCTTGTATACAGTAAATTCCGTGCCATCTTTGGGCGGAACATTCTGTGATACATTGTCAAGCACTCGATCCATTACGGCGAAGGGGCTTAAATCTCTGCCCATTGCTGTCTCGAAAAATCTGTCTAATGCTCGAACCTG
>Ga0209434_1001442_pt1 | contig 10783 bp, 11 predicted proteins | sample ETNvirnome_2_300_FD_184068 | JGI IMG/M metagenome (GOLD analysis project Ga0209434, IMG submission 184068) | Marine viral communities from the Pacific Ocean - ETNP_2_300 (SPAdes) (version 2) | ecosystem: Environmental > Aquatic > Marine > Oceanic | place: Pacific Ocean | collected 2013-06-22 | reverse complement strand
GTTTGACTCTTGGGGCGGTCCCTTTAGGATGTCTGCCTCAGACATGGGATATTCAACTACCTCATTTGGCCAAGCACAAGTGCTCAAGCAAGCTAGTACTCGTGTCACTCCTGTTTTCTTACAAGCCTCTAGGAGGTTGGTGTTGATCAGGATGTTGTCGTGGAAGATTTCTGCCTGGTTCTCCATGTTGTAGAGGATGCCCCCTACCTTGGAGGCCAGGTGGATCACAGCATCCGGCTTGTGCACAGCTATCATCTGCTTGCAGATGGCTGGATCCCTTAGATCATACTGGCTGCTTCTGAGATAGGTCCAGTCAGGCCTAACTTCTTGTAGGTTCTGACCTACAAATCCCCAACCACCAGTTACTAAGACATTCTTATACATGGATGATGACATCTGCTACCTTTTCTATTTCATGATCGCTAAGGCCTTCGTGACACGGAACATAGAGCCCTAGCTTGTCTACCTTTTGGGAGTTGGGGACTACTGGGTCTGCTGCATAGCATCTTGACAGGTACATAGGTTGCTCAGCCATGGACCCTGAGATGATGGGTCGACACTCTATGTCGTTCTCCTTTAGCTTCTTCACTACCTCGTCCCTGTTGTCTACTAGGACAGGGTACCCCATGGCAGAGTTGACACAGTCCGGAGTGGTCTTAGGCACCCAGTGTCCTACTGCTTCGAAGATACGACGGTACTTGATGTAGGCGTCCCATCTACCCCGGACTACGTCCTCCGCTTTCTCTAGCTGCTGCAGTCCAATGAAGGCCTGTAAATCAGTAGACCTCAGGTTGAAGCCAGGCACGTAGAAGGTGAACTGATCTTGAAAGTCAGATCTCTCCCAGCTTTTTTGATAGGCCCTTCGTGCCTCTGGAGACAGGTCTCTAGACCACCCATGGCTGCGTAGCATTATCAGCATCTCGTAGTAGTTCTTGTCGTCGGTGCAGACCATGCCTCCCTCTATGGTAGAGAGGTGGTGTCCGTAGTAGGTGGAGAAGGAGGACATCGCGCCCCAGGTACCTAGTTTCAGGAGCCCGTCTGCAGAGCCTAGAGACTCACACGTGTCCTCTAGTAAGATGATGTTGTTGTTAGTACATATTGAAGTGATCTTCATCATGTCTGGGCAGATACCCATGACAGAGACCAGCATTAATACACTAGGCTCATGATCACCAATGATAGACTCAAGATGGTCCAGGTCAATAGACAGGTCCTGAAGGTTGCAGTCACAGAGGATAGGCACCAGGCCTAGCTGTATGACTGGAGCCAGGTCAGTAGCCCAGCTCACAGCAGGCACTACTACCTTGTCCCCTGGCTTGATCTCCTCGTTGGCTATCAGGGTGTACAGCATCAGCAGGTTAGCTGAGGATCCTGAGTTAACGAAGACAGAGTACTTACAGCCTAGGTACTTAGACCAGGCAGCCTCATAGGCTTTGGTCATACGTCCCTTGGTGAGCCTGGGGTTAGTCTTTAGCCACTCACATAGGATATCTATGTCATACTCTGTGATAGGGTTGTTTGTGAGAGAGATTACGCGGTGCACTTCTTCCACGGTTTGATAAGGTATTCCACCTTGCGTAACACGGTCAGTAGTGATCTCCGGATGAGGGTGTCTTTCTCGAGCCATTGGAATAGTGGGTATAAAGCCTTGGGCCAGGTTACATAGAAGCTCCACATCTTGCGGATACTCTCAATCTCCTCGGCGGACATCTGAGGCATGTCTAGAAGGGTTCTAGAGGCATCGAACTTGGCGATGCGAATCTCTGTCTTGTTAGCAAACCCCATGTCCACTGTCTTGTCACCTAGGGGTGTCCCTAGGTAGGGAAAGAAGATGTTGGCATTGGTGTGGGTAGGTCTGGACTTGCGGGCTAGGTCGATAGTCTCGAACACCATCTTTCTTGACTCCATGGGCAGTCCTATCATGGTGAGTGCTGTTACTCGAGGGATACCTGCATCCTTGATTAGCTTGATGGTCTTGGCAAACCTTTCGTTGGTATACCTGCGCTTCAGTTGGTGCATGCGGTAGTGGTTGTTGCCACACTCCATGGAGATGGTCATGCTAGCACAGTTCATGTCGCGCAGCAACTCCACCTTCTTCTTGGTGACGGTGCCAGGGTGGCACTGCATGGTGAAAGGCACGTTGACCTTCTTACGGTAAAGCTCAGAGAGGGCAGCGAAGTCCTCTTCTGGACGTAGTAGCATGTCTTCGTCAAAGAACTTGAAGAACTCTAGATCATGCTTCTTGACTAGGTAGGCGGCCTCTTCTACAAACCTCTCCGGGGTGTGGACTCGCCACCCTGTCCACCCTTCCATAGTCTGATAAACCTTGTTGAGCTCAGCGTTAGCACAGTAAGAACACCGGCGTGGACAGCCACGCATAGTCTGCACATCACCGCTACGAAGGACCTTGCCCTCAAACTGTCGTAGGAACTGTCGGTTATCATAGAAGTCGTAGTTCAGTAGGGGGAGACCGTCCAGGTTGACCAGGGTGTTGCCTGTAGTCTTGATCACTGTCCCGTCTCTCTTGAACCATACAGGCACAGGGGTTATTATGTATGGGTTCTCACCAGCAAGGATATTGTCGATGAGGGGGAGCATGACGTCCTCCCCCTCCCCCACTACAATGTAGTCAATGCAGTCATGACTGATAGCATCATCAGGCTGAAGGGTAGGGTGGATGCCGCCACAGATGACAGGGATGTCATACCCCTTCTCCTTCATGTAGGTCAGGAACTTGACAGTGTAGTAGAACATGTCTGACATTGCACTGGCGCAGATGATGTCGGGCTGTTCCCTTTCGATCGCGGCTATGAACTCTCTCTTGGCATCGATGTTAGAGTCACGGACCAGGTTATACCTGTTGTAGTCTATCCTCTTGAACTGACTGATCTTCTGAGATACCTCGGTATCTAGCTCGAAGCCCAGGTCCATGAAGGTAGTATCAAACAGGGCAGTCTCATGTCCTGCTCTCTCAGCTACAGCAGATAGAAGAGAGGTATTTAGAGGCTTCGTCCCTGGAGACGAGGCCCCTATTAGTGTGAAGAGGAGTTTTGCCATTACCTGGTACCTACATGTCCTACCCACTCGATGTATTCGTTGTCTGTGGCGTTGCCTTCCAAGGCTTTCCACTTGAGGCCCGTTTTCCATAGACAGTACATCATGACTAGCTGATCCTCGAGGGAGCTCTCTGCTATCTCATGCATCCAGAGGTCGTTGAACTCAGCTAGTGCAGGGGTGTGCCTGCGTAAAAGGAATCCGTTTTCTATCAGACCGTATTCTTTAGGCATCCCTTCTTCCTTATACTTGACTTGACAGGCTTCTAGAATGAAGGGATCATCCCTAGCCTGGAAGGTCTCGACACGGTCACCTTTACAGGTCTTAATCTCTTCGTAGACACAGTTTCTCCGGGGGTGCTGGTATCCTACGAGGTCACAGTCTCCCATGAGCTCCTCTAGGTCCTCTCGAGGGGACTTGATCAGTTTCATGGAACCATCGATCCACAAGGAGTACTTGTGGTCGGAGAAGACCTGGTTTGATAGAGCCTTCCAGCCTCTTGCTGTCAGACGAGGCCAGTCTGGCTGTTGTCTACGGGGTGAGGAGGTGAGCCCCCCCGGCATGACTATCCAGGACTCCATCTCCTTCTGTGGGTTGAGGAAGGCCACGTAGTCAGTGTCCTCATCGTCGCACTCATGTTCTTGGAGGACAGACCGTGGGCCTATACAGGCAGTATACACGATTAGTTCAGTCATAGGGGTGAATCAGGTGTTGAAATTTGTCAGGGTTGTTCCTGACGTAGGAGGGAAGGCCGTCCAGGCTAACCACTTCGAAGGGTACGTTCTGGTAGAGGTCCTCCTTCTTCTCAAGTTTAGCTGCGATATACTCTTCTGGAAGATTAGAGAACTCCTCATGGAGGAAGGATACCAGCTTGGTTTGGATCTTGTCTAGTCCACCTAGGTAGCCGAAGTGCCACCCTCTACCGAAGGACATAAACTTATCCTTCCTGTCTCGGAACCATTGAAGTGACCTGTTGTGGGAGATGTCCCTACCATGTAGGGCCACCGTCCCCTTCCATGGGTGGGGTGTCTTACAGTTGAGATAGTAGCAGTAGTAGTCCTGAGGTACGACCCTTGGGTCTTCCCTGTTCAGGTGCCACAGGTCAGTCTGCAGCCTACTGACTGTCAGAGCTGAGGGTATCTCGTCACAGTCAGAGACCATCACGATGTCGTCTTCCTCTAGCCCGGACAGACCTTGGAGGATCTGGTTCCTTTGGAAGTTCTCTCTCTGTAGACTGGTGAGACCCTCGGGGAACCTAGGTACTGTTACGTAGTGGAGTCGCTTTAGGATGCCATCATATTTACCCGACGCCACCTCCTTGCCGAACAAAAAGTCCTTTGGCTTGTTAGTATGTGTGTATGCAGCTTCTACGACTACGAATTCGTCTACGGCAGGCTCCAACTCGCGGAGTCTGAGCTCGGTAAGCTCAGTCTCGTTGAAGAACATGAAGCAGTCATAGACCTTAGGCATGCATCATCTTCCTGGGGGTAGAGGAGAGGTCAACATGTTCTCCCGCTTTCTTACTCTCTCGGTAGGTGTCTCTCCACTCGTCAGCCAAGACATAGTTGACTACGTCATCCCAGGAGGCATCTGACGGGGCTAGGTGACCAGGCCTACAGATGTGGAAGTACCACATGTAGAGCCTGGAGATGGGTCGGTCGTATGCTTCCCTATTGTCAATAGCAAGCTCGAGTAGTTTCTCTCCCCACGAACCCATGCTAGTGCAGGTCCTGAAGTCAGAGAGAGTCTTGATACCTGACTCTTCCAGACCCTCCTTGAATACCTTAGCTTCCCCCGGAGTATACCTCTCCTGAATAGGGTTCATCAAGGCGAAGAGACAGTCGTTGATGATGTAGGCCTCGACACTCTTGAAGTGGTAGTACCAAGCCTGAGAGGCGTACATTGCTACCTGGTGAGCACCATGAGTGGGGGTGACGTGAGCACTAGGGGGAGGAGAGGTAATGAAGTCTAGAGAGATCTTCTTCTTGAAGAGGACAGGTTTGGTGTGTCCACCATTCCTTGGATCCTTCTCGAAGGGCTTGTGCAGTGCTCGGTAGTACCGCTTACCATTCTCTGTGATGTAGAGGATGCTGGGCAGGACAATCATGTTAGCCTTTGAATCCCAACCATTCAGCCCCTTACACAGAGTGCACAGTTCTTCACTAGGGGCCTCATCATCGTCCATGTACAGACACCACTCCCCATCTTTCAGTTCATCTGCAAACCTACGGTACTGAGGGGCATGATCGTCCTTCCACGGTGAGTCAAGGGCCTCAACGTTAGGGAACTGACTGTAGTAGGCCTTGGCGTCGTCTGTTAGGTCCCCATCAACGATGAGCACCCGATCGAAGTGCTTGGCGTTCTTCTCTAGGTTCCACTTCAGAACAGAGCCGGGGATGCCTTCCCCTGCATTCATAGTGAGCTGTGCTAGTGTGGTCATTGTGTCTGTACTGATTGGAAGGCTGAGTAGACGATACGATTGTTAGTGTAGAAGGCTGTGGGGTTGAAGTGAAGACCCCGTGTGCTAAATAGTTGGTAGCCGTCCTCTACGTTGATAGCGAACTCATCCTCGGTAGTGAAGTCATGCAGTATAATGTAGGGAATACTATGCCTCATCCCCTCTTCTACCGCTCGACGTCTATCACCTGAGTGATCTACAAAGAGTAGATCAAAGGGCACATGGACTCCGATCTCTTGCCACAGTTCTGTATCCTCCTCTAGACAGAGGATCTCCAGGTTTTTTAGATCCTTGAGCTCCTCTTGCATCTCAGTGGCCCAGTCTTGGTTGTTTTCTAAAGACAGGATGTTATCACAGCCCTCGGAGAGTTTCCTGGTAGAGAAGCGTCCGGCTCCCAGCTCTACAGCTTTACGTATGTGCACAGAGTTTAGTAGAGGATCCATGATGAGTCGGTGGCTGGACCACTGGTCTATCTCCCAGTCGGTCATCTCCTTCTTTTCTCTGGTGGTCATACGAATACCCCGTCTAGGATCTCTTTGGCTGCGGCTACAGTTCTCTCGAGAGTGTAGATACTCCTGTACGTTTCTTGGATGTCAGCTCCCTCACCATGGGCATGTTGGTCTACAGCTAGGCCGTAGGCCTCCTCTATGGTGGACTCCTCCTTGAAGTGAAACAGCCAGTCGGGAAGGTCCCCGAATCCGATTCTCTCCTTCGTTTTGCGGGACATGTAGACTGGAATACCCATATCTAGGGCCTTGCAGACAGCATAGCAATTGCAACCGAAGTCCTTGTTGTGAACCAGGAGGGCAGTGTACGGCAAAATATTGATGTCCCTGATGAATCCATCGGGGCACTTCTCTCCACCGTAGATCTTGTAGATGTCAGGACTGTTAGCCCTTAGCTTGAGCATCTCACCAGTGGTGTCCACGTTGTGCATCTCGGTGATCAATTGAGTGACATACCTAGGTTCGATCAGATCCGGCTGCTGGGCTGTCCAGTTGGGCATCCATCTGAAGTTGAAGTCCTCAGCGTCTGGGTGGTTGCAGGTCTTGATACCCGGCAGCGCCTGTATCTGTCCATTCCTCAGGGTCCCTTGCATCTGGCAGTCATACCATGTCTCCACTCCGTAGTTGCGTAGGCTGGTGATCTCAGGTAGCATTGCCCATACGAGGTCATAGGCTTTGATGTCTCTCTTCTCATCCGCCCAGTGGATCTTTTCCTGCTCCATGTCTCGGAAGAGAACATGAGGTAGGATTAGCCGGTCAACTACCTCAAAGTATTGATTCCCATCTTCCTGCTTCTTGGTGCTAGTGTACTTGAACCCAACTCTCTTGTGTAGGTCCTCAGTAGCCAGGTGGACATCATGTCCGAGCTCAGTGAAGGCACGCCAGGCGTAGTGTAGCACGTCCGGATGATGGTTAAAGCAGAGTATTTTCATTTGGCTAACGATGCCTCCCCGGTGCATACTGGACAGTAGCAGTCAATTGTTGCGTCTTTCATGTGTAGGTAGTAGCTATACCACTGCCTTAGTGTCTTCGTCCCTTGCAGGTACTGTGTACAGTCATATCTGTGTCTTCTGGGGGTTGATCTTCATGGTCAACTTACCATGAAATCCAAAGTGCTCATCTATCCTAGCATTCTCTACGGAAAATCGTTGGGCAACATCGTGTGGAGCGAATCGTAGACCGAGTTCCCTAAGTCTACTGCCCTGGGTTCGACAGATCCAACAGTCCTCGGGGTGATAGGCGGAAGGGTCGAGGGGGTCGTCGAAGAGCTCGGCGACTGCGACCATGAGACGAAGTGACCGGAGACTAAAACCTCCATTGCCGACTCGGTTCCACTCAGTGACGTTGGGGAAGGGGGCCCATTCGTGGAGGGGGTGGAGTCCCCAAGGGGCTCCAATATAGTCGTATCCGAGAAAGTCGTCAGACCACGCCAGACCGTTGATAATATACCCATCAGCTTGAATGTTCAGAAGGAAGGGAGTGTCAATGTACTTACAATACTCGGCCAGCATCCATTTGCTAACCTCTTCTCCACTTTTTAGCTCCCCTATTTCCACTAGCTCTATACCATGTGGTACCCCAATGTTCGCATGGGTAAAGAGCTTGGCCTTAGGTATGGTCTGAATAGCTCCGCGCCCTGCTACTCTTAGGAGCTCATCCTGGGACTTGATCAGAGCTTTCAGTGCTAGGTTGGGATGAATACAATCCACGGCTCCCAAGGTCAAGTTCTGTTGTATCGACATGATTGGCCTCCCACCAGGCTTTCCAGTCAGTAAATAGGGAGATTGAGCTTCCATACTGTAGGTGTATGGAAAGGGTAGGCATAGGAGAGAAACAGTTGACTTTGGTGTAGACCTTGTTGAAGGTGTTGTCCTCTGTCACGCCAGGGTCTTTGCCATATCGAGTGAAGGCCATGTAGTTATCCCAGTACTCCTCCAGAGTACACTTCGATATGAGGAAGGTACAGGTGGTGTGGAGGATGCTTCTCCAGTGCCTGGCCTTCCCAGGAAGGATCCACGACTTGTACAGCTCCCGGTGGTACCTGTCAGGATAGTCACAGGGGTGGACTACCATGTCATTCATACCTGGTCTGACACCCACGTTGTGAGCGTAGAACTCCAAGGATTCTAGGAGCATATCTGGGTGGTGAAGGTAGTCATCCTCGATGAAGAATCCGAAGCATTTCCCTTGTTCCTTGAACCATTCGTAGTTGGTCTTTAGGGAGTCACCGTTGCCTTTCCCCTCCACCTGGACCATTCTAGGGTTGAAGCCCCAGCTCCTACTCAGCTTGTCCATTCGAACTTGGGTTTCCTCGCTCGAGTGATCATCAATGATAGTCAGGTCCATTTCTAGTTCATCTACCCCGCCGTTGCCGTAGCACTCTTTGGCTACAGTCATAGATCGCAAGAGAGAGTTGAGTGACCTCAAAATCAGCTCTTGCTTGGGGGCAGCTGTGACTCGGGCGCTACCTGAGAAGCAGTCAACTGCGTCACAGGTCCTGAGTATGATACTAACATCCATCGGGTGACTCTAGGTATTCTTTGTGAACGGCTTGGTATGCTGTCCAATCACCAGACTTCTTGGTTAGTCTAATGATCTTCGGTCCTCCAGCACAGATGATAGCCATTCTATGCTTGTTGTACAGTTCTTTCAGTTCTTTCCTGAATGCTTCTACTTCCCACTCTTTCGTAGTTTGGTTTTTGTTAGGCATTTGCTAGGGCTTTTTCACTGAGGTCCTTGATGGTCTTGATGACATGATCTGTGACTGCCTTGCTGTTGAACTTCTCTTGGATGGTCTTCCTAGCGGCCATTTGCATGTCTTCTAGTCTGCCGCCTCCTGTCTTGACTAGTTGATAGGCTTCGTTTAGCTTCTCCATAAAGTGTGCTACATCAGGACGTGACCACATCTGGTCAGCTGTGTAGTGTGCAGCCTGTGCATCTATCACAGGCATGAGACTGTACCGGACAGGTATACTGTTGCGGTCAGTCATGTAGTGGTCGTGGGCTAGAAAACGAGTCGCTACACACACCTTACCAAGAGACATAGCCTGGACCATGGGGAGGTCGAAACCCTCACCATGTGAGACGGTTGCGTACACATCTGCTCTCCTCATCAGTCGTATTACCTGTTCCTCAGGTAGTAGATCACTTATGATCAGTACTCGAGGTCTGTCAATGTGGTGGAGGCTGTTCAGCCTACCATGGACGTTGTCCCTGACCTGTTTCTTGAAGTTGGCTGAGTTGTCACCCCCCCAGGTCTTGATGACTAGGACCACGTCCTTCCTACCATGGAAGGCACAGCAGAACCCGGAGAGCAAGTCTCCGAAGTTTTTTCGGGGGATCCAGTTGGCGTTTACCATGAAGACCACATCATCCTTGCCTACATCCTTGACAGCAAGCGCTTCCCCCTCGGGGGACCACTTTTCAGTGTCCAGTGGAGGCATGATGCATCCGATGGGCCTCTGGACTCCGCCATTCTTAGCAGACTCCATGAGGGCTGGGCACCCAGCTATGAATGCCTGCCCACCATTGATCTTGCCTATCCACTCTCGAGGGTACTTAGTGGTCTCCCACATAGCGTAGCTGATGTTGAAGGCTTCCTTGCGGTACTGGGAGACGGGTGGGATCTCATAACAAATCCTGATTGGTGCATCAGGAAGATCCTTGCTCTTCTCTATCTGTTCGAGCCACCAGGGATCCTTGATCCTACGATCCTCGGGAATGTAATCCTCGGCAGGCAGTAATTTGACACTTACTCCCCTTTCTATCAAGGGTTTCAAAATTCTGCGAGCCTGCAATCCGTATCCAATATCTGACAGGATCTCACCTCGCCACTCAATCTGCAGTTTTTCACTCATACCTTTGTTGTTCCTGCTCTTGTATATCTTTTATCTCTATTAGTACTAGCCTAGAAGGGCATGAAGGGTTCTTCAGGAGGTAGTTTCCTAGGAGTATCGCCACAGCCCCAGATAGTACTGTTCTTGTTCGCTTCTCTCAAGAGCGTTCTCTGTCTGTCCAGGTTGCGCTTCTTCTCGTAGTTGTAGAGTTTGAACATGAACGATGTGATCTCTTCTCTGGTAGTGTAGTGGATGTAGTCAACTCCCAGTCGGTTGCATAGGTGTCTGGCATCCGCTCTTCTCTGTTCCATCCACCTATTACGAGGGGTCTTTTTTGCTAAGCAGGGAGTAGGGTCTGGCTCGACACTCTTATACTCGTCACCCCGGGTACTTTTGGGAGGCTTCTCTACCTTGGGCTCTGGGTGACAGGCTGGGCAGATCATCTTATGCCCTCCTGTAGCAAAGGTTCCAACGTTGAGGTAGACGAAACCATCACCGGAACAGGTAGGACAGTCAGCCCGTGTAGTAGTCACTTCTCTTCGTTGCCTGGGGTGAGTCCGTGCTTCCTCATGCCCTTCTTGAACTTCGTTTCTTCACTCTCTGTGAAGGTAGTAGAGGAGGAGTCGGTGATGTCCTGCGCCGTGCTGTCGTTGGTGTTGTAGAAGTTGCTGCTGCACGTGCCGCCCATCGCTCTTGACCTGATGAAGTTGGCAGTGCCTACTGCATTGGCGGTGTAGCCTACTCCAGCAGACATCGGGGTGGACACGTCCCAGGTTTGGATATTCCCAACTGGAATGGCGTAGTCCTTCTGGATCTGCTCGAGGTCCTGATTGGCACCTAGGTAGGTGAAGGTCCAGCGCTTGGTCTTCTGTAAGCTATTGATCTTGCGGGCCAGCCTGTTCTGTTCCCAGATACGGGAGCTGTTTTCT
>Ga0209434_1001441_pt1 | contig 10795 bp, 38 predicted proteins | sample ETNvirnome_2_300_FD_184068 | JGI IMG/M metagenome (GOLD analysis project Ga0209434, IMG submission 184068) | Marine viral communities from the Pacific Ocean - ETNP_2_300 (SPAdes) (version 2) | ecosystem: Environmental > Aquatic > Marine > Oceanic | place: Pacific Ocean | collected 2013-06-22 | reverse complement strand
ATGGGACCATAAGGACATATCCATCAGATGAAATTAGAGTTATTTCTGACGATGATGTGAAGCGTATGGCATAGTTATCTTCATGGAGCAAATCAGAAAGGATATGATTCTTAACTCCAAATAGATAGAGGGTGTAATGCTAAAATATCTCAAATCATTATTCATAGACCACCCAAGAGAGGTGGGAGAAACATATTTTGAACATCAGAGATTTGCTATGGGAACATCAATTATCCTTCTGTTTCTTGGAGTGTGTGCACTTATTCACAGTTTGATGCCATTCACGCTAAAGGACGTTGTGAGCCGAGGAGTTCACAAACTCAGTGACAGGTTTTCTCGTAGAGAAAATCTTAGAGATGATTGGTGGTAAACATCATCGCTATGAAATAGTTATGTGTATCTGGAGATGATTAAATGAGACTTAAATCAAGTACGCTTAGACGGATTATTCAAGAAGAGCTTAGAAGAGCTGTTAACGAAAGAGTAAATCTTGACACATTCAAGCTGGGTGATGACAAAAAGACATTCTCAGTCATGGCTGATCCCACCAGGGAAGAAGAGGGAACTGAGTCAGAAGAGATCACTGGAACAATTCAGAGATATAAGGGTGTTCCTCTACCAAAAGCTGATCCTGAAAATCTTCCCTTCGGATATGAGAGCCTTCGATCAGTTTCAGGTCAGCTGTCTGCTCAACTGAGACCAATACTTGCAGACATGCTGGGTACAACAGAGTCTGACCCGAAGGTTAGAGATACAAAGGGTCGAGTTATAGCTGATGCTCTTTCCAGTATAGCTGATAAGTATCCTGATGATCAAGATGTGCAGGCAGCCATTCAAGCTATACTCAGCGTCAGGATGGGATTCGATGTCCCGTGGGACTCTGAAGAAGTTGAAGAAGTAGAGGAAGTCGGCTGGTAACATCTGGCGTGCAAAGCTAGCCTCTTTGGTGGTATAATAGAAATACCAACCAAGGAGTAATACTATTAGCAAATTTGATCCCAACAGTGAAAGAGCAATAAGAGGCCTGAAGTTTCAAGAGGGCGTCATGCATGACCTTGATGATGAGTTCTTAAGTGCAAGATCCACTCGAGGCTGGCTATCGATAATCGACCCACATCTCAGTGAGGTTCAACTTAATGTGCTGGAACAGACATGGGGAGATATCATTGTCACACTTAATGATAACTATGATCCCATCTTTGTAGAGTGTGTAACCCTTAAGGGCGAGGACTCAAGATTCCCAGAGTCCAAGGTAAAGAAGTTCAACGGGGATAATAAGTTCTACGCATTTGGATGGGAGGGAGAAGAAGTAAAGTTTATTCCCTCGTCTGTTTGGAATGCATATGCGAAGAAACTTCCAAGGTTCTACCGAAAGGGAAGAGCGTTTAGGAAGTTTTCAAGGAAGAACATCACGGACATCAAGAATGGATGTCTTGGGCCTGAGAAGTTTAGAACTCAATATTGTGAGTAGTAATGAGAGTCGGAGACCTGGTAAGAGTTAGACAGCGGACTGTAGTTCTCAATGATTTTGAGCATGTTCGAGATGGTCTTCACGGAGTTGTTCTATCTGATCACTCTCCTATGCGACCGCCCGACGTGGGTCGTGTAGTCGATGTGATGTGGAATAATGGAGAAATCGAGGATATGTACTCGGACGATCTGGAGATTGTACAGTGAAGAGCGTTTGTCCTAAACCAGGACATCTTGTTAGAATGCGTGATGGATATCCTCACTCTAGTTTGAGTGGACATGCTGGATTGATTGTGAACGCGATTGGAATCCGAGTTCAAATTATGACGGGAGACGAGCTCTTGTTCTGGATTAGGAGAGATCAGCTGGAGGTGATCAGTGAAGATTGGTGATGTCGTACGCATAAACTTTAAGTGCGATGCTGGCGGTCTTTGGAATAAGATCGGATTCGTAGTTCGCGCTGGTCGATATTGCCCGCTCCCAACAGATGTTGAAGATAACGGAATGAGAGCGGACATTATGCTTGAAGGAAGTATTCGACGATTTGCATTCTATGAGCTGGACGTGATCAATTCAATTGGACGGGTAGATGAAGACAGGTGATCTAGTATTGATAAGTCCGACCGGACCCGATATTGGCGTGTACTTGGGTCCGGCTGATAGCTACTGGGATCCTGGCACCATCGAGAACTCTATGGTTCATCCGCTTCACAGATCAAGTGTAATGTTTGATAATGACATCTATTCTATTCCTACGTTTCAACTGGAGATAATCAGTGAGGATCGGTGATCTGGTAAGAGTCCACTGGGGAAACTGCGACTGGTCTGGTGAAGAAGACATTGATTGGGGATACACTTCTGGTGTAGTTGTTGGTGAGATTCAATATTGGAACGCCGATGCGCGTGCTAATAAATCTCCTATCTGTGGCGACATAGACATCTATGTTCATGGGAAGAGAACTAAATACAATATCGGTCGCTGTGAGGTTATAGTTGAAGACAGGTGATCTTGTATGCCTTAGAGGCACAGCAACGATAGGGGTTGTACTAGAATTTGTGGAGCTCAACAATGAAGAGAACGACGATATTGGAGTTCGAGCAGGCTGGGCATTCGTCATGTGGCCGGATGATGGTAAGTATCGGGTGAGGGCCAGGGACCTCGAGGTGATACATAACCCATAGCATCAAGCATGCAAATAGTATTCAACTGTGGTATAATAGTAACATGGCGCAAGGCAATAGCAATCAGTATAAATGGGGAGAGCGAGGAAGCTTGCTTAGGTCTGATCAGGAGGATGTAGATCTTTCTGTTGGAGATCTCATTTATGATTGCGGCTTGGGATTGAAAGGAATGATTCTCAAGATTAGACCGCGGGAGGAAGCATTCGGTGCTCCCTATAGGGTGTTGTATGAATCTCTCACACCGACTGAGGAAGGGCATATTGAATGGGTGATGAGGCATGACCTTGAGCTACTTGATAATTATCACTTGATAACCAAACAGTGAGGAAAAGAGATGAAGCAGTACACAACTAGAAAGTTCAACGGTGACGACAGCTATAGCTGGGCAGTCTTTAGGAAGAGTGATCTCCCGAAGGGGCAGAGGGGAATTGTCTTCTTTGGTGAAGCCAGGCCTGTAGTGAGTGGGTGTAGCAGGAGTGAGGCTCAGAGCTATGCAAGGGATCTTGAGGAACACCATGGATCGAGCTGAGATTGAGAGACTACTAACGATGAATGAGAGGGAGAATGTCGGAAAACTTTCTGAGAACGGGTGATCTAATTCAGTGGAGGTTTGGTGAGGAGTCCAGCAATGGGGTCGTGCTAAAATCAGTCAATGATGTACAGCTTCTCGTGATGCTAGACAATGGTGAAACAGATATCGTTGATTGGAGAAACTGCAATCTTATCAGGGTGGGCAAGCATGGAAAACGTACCTGAGATAGCCGACTTCCATAACATTGAAGCGTGGAATAGGGAACATCCAGAGGTGGGAGATCTTGTCAAGGTGGAAGAACATCCTCGACACATGGGAATAGTTCTCGACATTTTTGATGTAACTGTTCCAGCGATCGTAGAAGTTATGATTGTGACACCCTCAGAGGGCGTTCAGATCGGTGAGTTTTATGTAGACCAGCTCGAAGTTATTCAGCAGGAGTCTAAAGAATGTCAGACTTAGCATCGACCGGAATGATGGTGGTCATGCTATTGGGATTTTCCCTCTGGCTCATTTATCGAGAACAGTGTAAGTGGCCGAAGAGAAATGCCAAACCTTACGAACTCATCGATCTCCAGGAGGAGATGAGACGCAGGCAGGAAGAGAAGGTTAAGGATGAGCAAAGGTGATCTTGTTGTATGGAATACCATGAAGGGAAGGCGATGGTGTCTTGTGGTGAAAATAGAGCATGATGCTCGTGGAAATCCCATCGCACTCCTAATCGATCAGGGTAGAAAAATAATAGTTCCCATTGGGGGACACGGACACTATGAGTTTGATCACATTCAAACCGGAGAAGATTATCTACCTAATCTAATCTACTAGCATGCATTTTTAGTTCAAGTATGGTATAATAATATCATAAGTTACAGCAGGGGTAAGTCATATGGAAGATCTAGTACAACGAGCCACCGAGTTTGCGACTGCTGCCCACGAGGGACAGATCAGGAAGTACACCGGTGAGCCTTACATTGTTCATCCCATAGAGGTGATGGAGATCGTACGGACTGTGTGTGAGGACCCCGAGGTTCTTGCTGCTGCTCTACTCCACGATACAGTTGAGGATTGTGATGTCACCATTGAAGATATTCAGGGGTGCTTTGGCGATCGAGTCGCTAGTCTGGTGGACCAGCTAACTGATCGAAGCAAGCCTGAGGATGGGAACCGCCGAGTTCGTAAGGAGATTGATAGGCAGCACCTCGCAGGAGCGTGTGCTGAGGCACAGACTGTGAAGCTTGCAGATCTAATCAGTAACTCTGATAGTATCACAGAACATGATCGTAGTTTTAGTCGCCTCTACATGAAGGAGAAGCTGCTTCTTCTGGGTGTTCTCATCCGGGGAGATTCTACTCTTCTCGTTCGTGCGCTTAGGATTGTGGCAGACTACCATGAAAATCGGTGATCTCATAATGAGAAAGTCCGGGAGTGAGGACCACATGTTCCATGATCAGATCGGGCTTGTCGTGATGAAAGAAAGTGATCATCGTCACAGCAGAGGAAATCCTCAGGACATGGACTATGTCGTATTATGGGGGAGGCATGGACTTGGATGGGAATACTCAGCTCGGTGCAAGGTAATCAATGAAGACCGGTGATTTTGTGAGTCTCAAAGGCCACCATTGGCCTCATGCCATCGGTGATCTAGTGAGGATCAGAGACTCTGAGCATGCAAGGTATCGAGATGAGGATGGAATAATAATCTCTCTTGACAAGCCAGATCGGCGATTCGTCGAGGTCCTGTGGTCCAGTAATCGAAAATCTCCCGAGCGAAAAATATTTCTGAAGGTTTGTAAGGAAAAGATGTATGACGGAAACGATAGATGAAGCCCGGTGATCTTGTGGTCTGCAACTGCGAATCTGATATCTGGTACAAGGGAATCGTTGGAATGCTGATTGGATTTGATCACTTCGGAAGACGTAGCATCAAGAAGGGAGATCCTCTCGTTATGTATGGCCGCGGAGAAGTTATAAGACTTGCTCGGTCTGGATTGAAGGTGATCCGTGAAGATCGGTGATTTGGTAAAGAACCTAAACTCGGAATCCCGGATGATGGGTATTATTGTTGGATGGACCACGTGGTCTGACCACGTGGTTGGGAATAAGTACCACGCTCCCATCGTGCTTTGGTCCGATGGCAGATGCAGCTGGATTGTACCTCATCGCGTGGAGACTGTTCAATGAAAGCCGGTGACCTTGTGAGAACTGTGAGTGATAATCATCCCTACTTTGGAATCATTATAGAGTACAAGAAACGACCTATTCCTCACCATGACAGCGTCCATGTCTACTTCCCCTATAAGTTCAACAAACTGTTTGACTTTTCTATAGAGACAAAAGATATCGAGGTTATTGATGAAGCCAGGTGACTTGGTAGTTTACTACGATCCCTCTGGTTCCACGACACCGGAGCCTGTTCTTCTTGTGGAGGTTTGTGAGAACTTTATGGACGACCTAACGGGGGCAAGAGTGATGAATGAGATGGGCGTTCACTGGGTTCCCATCAGTGACATTGGCAGTCTGTGTGATCTTGACTAAGCCAGATATTGGGCACCTTGTTCGACCTCGCTCCATCATGGAGCGACTATGGCCCACACCCGCTATCATCATAGATAAGCGCGGGATTGAGGTGCTCGTCCTGCTCCCAGATTCTCGCAGAATCTGGGTGAGAAGGGCTGCACTTCAAGTGCTCGCATAGTCGCGGCATGTAATTTGTATTCAACTGTGGTATAATAGTATCAAGGAAAAAACATGGCTAGCAAAACATCACTTATGGAAGTCATGTCTCCACGACACTGGGGATTTGAGAAGGTTAGGATTTTCTATAATCGTGTCACCGTCGCAGATGACCAGGACACTGCTAAGGCCGGTGAGTATATTCGAGACCTGAAGACAGGTATTGTGTGGGAGTTCATCAGCCGAAAGGATGACACACTCAATCTGATTCCAGTTCTTTTTAACAAGTAGGAGAGGGACATGCCAAGTCTAAAGAGCGATAAAACATTTGATGCTGCTTCACAGACAGCGAAGAGGTTCATGAATCTTCTTCCTGTTAAGAGTATTGTAGCAGGATCTCTTCGTAGAAAGAATGATATCGTCGGAGACATCGACATCGTTAGTGTGGGTTGCTTCCCCCAGCTCGTCGAGGGCGCAGAGTTTGTGAGTGGAGGAGACACTCTTCGCACATACCTGTTCGAAGATACACAAATCAATGTCATGATCGCAGAACCAGAGTATCTGGGAGCGACACTTCTCTATGCCACAGGCTCTGGAATGTGGGCACTCAGGCTTCGCTCCAAGGCAAAGCGGAAGGGATTCAAGCTGAATCGTTATGGCCTCTTTGAGAGGGATAGTGGAAAGCTTGTGTGCTGCGGGACCGAGCAAGAGATCTTTACAGCACTTGGAAAGAACTTTGTGCAGCCAGAGAGGAGAGCATAGTGTCATACAGCTTTGATGAACTTCACGGAGAGATTCCTGCGGCAAGACTAGATATGGCCCGTGCCCACTTTGAAAGTCTCGTGGGCGGTGAGGTAGATTACTATGGAGCAGACACAGCAGATAATACATTCAAGGTGGACGGTGTCGTCTTTAAGATTCTTGAGGACCCAGATGACGGATACAGGTCTCACATGGGTCCAATCGACTATACATCAGAGCACAGTAGCATCTTCTTTCAAGCTTCAGTCGCACGCGTTGTGATTATCAAATCAGACAGGGGAGATGATGTGGGATGGAAGCTGATTGATAAGGAGGATGGTCATGTCTGGCTGGAGTTTGGAACTGATCATGCTGATGACTACTATCCCTACTTCTACTTTCGACACATGGCGAAGGAGCCAGAGTGAGAGATATCAGGTTCACAGATCCATACGCATCAGTTACGATTCGAATGTGTGAGAGACACTTCTCTTCTTATCGAGCGCAAATGGATGGAGCGGCGGGCGGCGGAACATCATACTCATTCATAAAAACGAATAAGCGAGGCTGTGAGCTTTGCAAGAAGAAGAACAAAGATGAAGATCGGTGATTTGGTGCACAACGTTCCGCATGATAAGTACGGAGTGATTATTGAAGAGCTTACTCCCATCCACACAGATTACCGGGAGGTTGTTGAGCGACGCTTTGAAGTGCTTTACAATGATGGTCGCCTTATCTTGACAGGTTCAACATTTCTAAAGAAGATTGAGAGTGCTGCATGAAGGTCGGTGATCTTGTAAGATACACTGGGACTGAAGGCGGTAGATGGGGACACGGTTCCCAGCACATTGGAGTGATTATTGACATGGCCCAGCTCGACACCCGTGACCATAAGTCCTTCTATATCTGGTGGGTCGTACTAAATAAGCGAGGATGGTGGGATGACTATCGTCTGGAGGTCGTCAGTGAAGATCGGTGACCTAGTTTTCATTCAGGCTGGTTACGACGACTACCTTCGTCAGGTCGGTGTTGTTCTGAATGTGCGCACTGCAGCGCTCAATTCTGTTGTTGATGTGATGTGCGAAGACGGCGTCTTGTCAGTAGAGATTGATGATCTGGAGGTAATAAGTGAGGATCGGTGATATTATTCGGTTCACACCTGAGGAGGTCTTGACGGCTTCTCTACCATATTCCTCCGCGGTCCGCACGACACATCAACCAGACACCAGGGTGGTTGGAACTATTCTTAAGTTCGACACGTACAGTAGTCAGGTGGGAAGCTCCTTCAGAAAGGAGCCCATTATCGAAGTATTGTGGAGCGATGGTACAGTCGGCTGGATTCTAAAAAGTAGGGTCAGTAAGTTGAATGCTTAATCTCCCTGTAATCTTTTTCTGGTGGATGATGATAACGATCGTGGTGCTCTATCTCATCCTGCTATGGGATGAACGCAAGTGATCCTCTGGCATGCAAATAGCTGCTCAGCAATGGTATAATAAACATACCAACCAACAAAGGAAAGGCAAACACCATGAATGAAATCCTCAACCGTCTCGGAGAACTCTCTGAATCAGAGCTTCGAACTCTCAATTTCGCAGTGTGCGATCAACTCAAATCTCTACGTGATCGTGAGTCCGCTCGAAAGCGATGGCTCTTCAAGGCGGGAGACAAGGTCTGCTGGTCCGGTCGTATGGGATACACCGAGGGAACCATCGTTCGCGTCAAGCGGAAGAAGGCTATCGTCAAGGTGGACGGCGACTACCGGAACTGGGATGTTCCTCTCAACATGTTGAGCGTGGCAGCATGAATAGAACCATTCAGGAAAATCTTTCTTTCGTAGATATCGTTGTAAAATACGGTATCACACTTGAGCAGATCAAAGATCTTCAGCAGGCGATGCATCAAACGTGGGGCAATATCGCAGGCGATATCGCCGATTGCTTTGACGGTGGGTGGTCAGAGCTCAACGAATCCTACAAGGACGAGGCTGAGATGATCGCAGAGAACACTCTCGATGCCGATCGAGTTACAACCTTCTGCCCTTCCATGGATCTCCGCTGGGTCTACAAGAATCCAGACGGGTCGTGGCGACATGATGTGATCGAGATGGGAGAAGCAATTCTCAGGGTGAGACGATGACACACAACTTTGACCGTTACGGAAAGCCATCCATCGGGATGTTGAGGTTCCTGTATCACAATCCCGCGTCGTCTTCGAGAGAGATTACAGATCATCTCTTTGACGGCAAGAAGATCAAGCAGTCGAAGATAAGATTCACATATCAGAACTACGATGGCAGTGAGACTAGAAACACACTCTGGACAGGTGAAGAAGACTGGTACCTGAATAGTAATCGCTACAAGGGTGTAAAAGTTCTTGACCGGAGGACAATACTTCTTTCGAGGGTATGTCGAGGTAAGTTCGCCTACCTTCTCTCTCCGTACCACAGCAGGACACTCGCTTCAGACTCCACGGGATCTCGACACCATCCGGGTGTAGCGAATCGGAATGCACAGCGATGCTGGTTCTACAGGGAGAAGGGATCTAACGGTCGCTATCTCTACTTCCTGACTCTACGTGGGATGGCAGCATACGGAGCTTTGATGGAGTATGAAAAGAATGCAGCGTGAAGAAAAGATAAAAGAGATTCTACGAGAGAACCTTTGTGGAACCCGACTTGGAAGATATCTTTCCACAAATGAAGAGAATCCTATCGCTCCCGATATGCCCACTGGTGTCCCGCTTAAGATTGTTGGAGAGGGGATGGGCTCAAAGCACATCACATACAACTCAGTCTCAGGCTGGAGCGAGGTGGGTGAAGATGATCGATATGTAATCCTTTCACTCCCAAGGCAGCTTCGCCACGGACAAGTGGAGGGAGAGAGTCGTTGTTATGCGATGCTACACAAACATCCCTGGAAGGCCTTCGGAGAAATTGATGAGTATCTCGTTGACCGGATTGCAGAGGACATCATGGTTGACTGTAATATTGATGATGAAGACGAGGGATATTACTAGTGGAAGTAGGAGATCTAGTCACAGCAGTCGTACAAGATTCACTACACGGAGTGACGAGTGACCCAAAGCCACTGTCAGGAGTGATACTAAAGATCGAGCAGAACACAGAGCCGGATGACGGGTCATTCGAACCAATCATAACTCTCTTTACTTCTAATGGAATGATTTCTGTTCAGGGACGACAGATCGCAACAGTTGATAGACGGGCAAAAGGAAGTCAGTAATCTACTAGCATGCAAATTGAGTTCAAGTATGGTATAATATACCTACCAGCCAACCTATAACCAAGGAGATTTTGGATGGGATCAAGAGATCAAAAAGTTCTCACAGCAGTGGAACGATACGTAATCTGTCAGTGTTATGAGCAGGATAGCTCATTCGCTTACTCGTGTGACGAGGAGAAGCTTCAGATCCTTCTCGGACATTTCGGGGAGATGGAGCCCATCATCGACGCTATGCGTGTCATGAGCGGAGCAAGCCTTGAGACTCGTGCTCGAGATCTTGGGTGTTCGGTGACGGACTTTCCTGAGTACTGGGATAATGAAGAAGCGAGGGAGGCATCGTAATGGGAGAATATAGAGAGTTCCATATCCACGACATTGTGATTGATGACGAAAGCTCTGGATTCCACGGACTGGATATAACAGTCAAGGTGTCGAGTGACAAGGAATGCATCATTCACTTTGGAAAGTCCATGACAATTCGTACTCCCTGGCAGGGATTGTGCGAACTGCGTGAGGTCCTCGAGGAAGCAGATAAAAAGATCTGCGAGTTGTATGAGGAGATGGAGGAGAAAGAGGTCGCTTCAGATGACAACACCGAGGAATACGATGTCAACCTCCTTGGAGATGATGAGATCGTGGGGGTACCGTGCTAATGAATGTTGAAGACGTAGTTCGAAAGTGTTGCACATGCAACAAGGAGATCACACTCAAAGCAGAAGACTGGAAGTGGTGGTGGGAAAAGGGAGGAAAGACTCCTGACATCATGCTAACATCTCCAGTCGAGTGCGATGACCACGATGAAGAGGAAGAGGAACATGATTACGCATGGGAATCTGAGAAACGTCTTCGCCTTCAGGAGGGCTGGATCTGCTAGGGCCTCCAGCGTGCAATTTTAGTTCAACTGTGGTATAATAAAGGTACCAACAAACCAAGGGGTAAAAAAACATGGAAGTGATT
>Ga0209434_1001440_pt1 | contig 10797 bp, 15 predicted proteins | sample ETNvirnome_2_300_FD_184068 | JGI IMG/M metagenome (GOLD analysis project Ga0209434, IMG submission 184068) | Marine viral communities from the Pacific Ocean - ETNP_2_300 (SPAdes) (version 2) | ecosystem: Environmental > Aquatic > Marine > Oceanic | place: Pacific Ocean | collected 2013-06-22 | reverse complement strand
GACTGCCTGACAGCCGGCACGCCCTAGAGTCTAGCCATTATTTTCACCCCATACGTCCGTAACACTAACCACCTTCACTCCACCACCATGATGATATTTTGCAGTGAAACCAGCTCGGGCATTCTCTTCGGAGGTGTCATAAACTGTAACCATTGCCCGTACGGTTGCCATCCTAGGTGGCTGGTGATGGTTGGCTACGTTCTCCTGATAATCATAGGTAATATGGAATGGTCTCATTTTGACTCCCTTTTTCCTTGGTATACCTTTATTATACCTTACCTCGGAGGCTTTTGCATGCGCCTGTCGACCGTGCTCATAAGCCATTGATCTTATTGGATATTTTTACTGTCTGAAATTATTTGAAGGGCAGTTTAGTCACATGCCCAGGTGCGGTACCAACCAAAGGAGGGCAGTTTTGACACATGCCTAGGTGTAACCAACCAAGGATAGAAACGTATTCTTTACTTGAGGTTCCGGCTTTCTTTCACTGCCGCAACCACCCGTGAACCCAACAACTTGTGTAGCTTCTGGATATTGGGAACGTTCTGGGTTGCAACCATCTTATTCCAGAGATGTACCAGCATCTCATCACCCAGGGTGTCTGAAAATTTGACAACACCCTTGGTCTGTTTCTCACTCCACTTATTATCCTTGCAATGATCTGCCAGCTTCTCCACCAACGATCCAACGTTGTCAGCGGTGAATTCAGCCACCCGGTCCTTTACCTTGGTCCAGCGATTCAACACGTCCTCGGCATTGACTACCACCTCATACCTTTCTACGAATTCGCTAAAGGCGATCGCTGCCTCCACACCAATCATCCCGAGGCACACAGCATAGAACCCATCCGGGCGCTGACCAGCGACCTCAGTGGGTGTCATACCCATATGGGACAGTGCCTGATCCACTCGATGCCATGAGGCGGGATTAGGACACACCGTACCAGGCTCAACCTTAGTGGGATCCACACGGAGGTGGGAAGGATGTTGGCGAACAAAGTCGACCAGCACGGGATCCAACTTCTCGCCACGCGCCCATTCCAGCCAGTTATCCACTGTAGGTTCGAGGTCGACGGCCCAGAAACGCCTCAATAGCGCCGGATCCATGTCGTTGACATCGTACTCAGCACCATGGTTGACAGCAGCAAATACCCGGGTATCCGGATGCAACCGATATGGGTTACCATCCTTATCATTTCCGAGTTCACGATCCAGGATAAGCTGGAAGAAGGACTGTTGGACACCGGGAAGGGAGCGGTTAAGCTCATCCAGCATCAGCACAACAGGCTCCCGACATGCCCGAACAAACCAGCTGGGCATACAGAACGTCATGACACCGGTGTCTTTCATCCCGTCAATATCAGGATATCCACCAACGTCACCTTCACTCATGGTAGAACCACGAACATCAACAAAGGGAAGTTCCAGTCCCTCAGCCACCTGTCTCGCCAGGTGTGATTTACCAATACCGGTCGGGCCTCGCATCAACACCGCAATGTGCGATGGAAGTTTACCGGCTACGTTTTTAAAAGTTTTAATGTCCATATCTCACCTTGGTTGGTTGGCCTTCCTTATAGTTCTATTATACCTTACTGTCGGTGTTTTTGCACGCGTTTACTCCTCTATTGTGCGCAAATTAACTGCCGGCACTCCTTTAATGACATGTCCATCCACCATTACGTCGACCACCCAATCCTTGAGATGGGGTTTCATACGTCCTCCGGTCTGATATCGCTCGGAGACTATCATCACCAGCTCTCCCTTTTTCAGGTCGCGGTCACCGTCGTTGCCGGTGAGAGTCCATGCATGCAGGTCCTTGTTGACCCGTGCCATCCCACCGTACTCAGCGTTGGGGAATTCCGCCTGGTGTTTTCTAACTCTGGCCTCTTGGGCTGCCTTGCGCCCTCCCTCAACCCATTCGAATTTCCTCCGGCGTCCCAGGACCCTCTCGGCCTGCATCACACCCTTAACATCCGCCAGTGTCTGACGACTCTCGTACTTGGCGTTACGCAATTCGTCGAGTGTACCACTAATTTGGGCTATATTCTTAGCCCGTTTTCGGATATCACGAGTAATGCGCGCCATGTTAGAGACTCCAAAAAAAATACATGTGCAAGAAAATTATCGTGTGCATGAAAAATAAATAGCAAGAGGCTCCTGGCCTGACTTCGAAGTGACCCCGCTGATCAGGCGAGGCTCAGGTTTAGGAGACTCAAAGAGCAGGACCGACTACCGTCGCAATCGGCCATAGTTTATTATAACCCTAGGGGGGGGAATTTACACGCAAAAAAGCAAAAAAAAGCAGAAAATATACACTCATGAGCACGTGGGTACAATTGGATTGGAGCCTTAGAGCAGCTCCCAATTACAGGGAAAAGTTAGCGCGTGTATACGCCTATGAGGGGTGGTTAAGTCCTTGCCGCCCTATCCGACAGCAAATTTTGATATTTCTGTACAGATTCCAGGACTTTTTAAAATTCCACTGCCTCGAGTCATAGCCGAGTTAGCAGTCAGTCTATAACCATTTAGCCCCAATTGGGCAGCAATTCAGGGGTTATAGCCGAGTACTGATATCACTAGAAGTGACTGATGGTATGGAGGCGACTGGTCGACCCGCGATCGTCCCATGGATTCGAAGAGTGTGATGTGTGTCGTTCCTCTTGTTCCCTTAGCGATTCCTTCTGTTTTTTGAATTTACCCGTCTCTCGTCCAATATCCGGCTTAGTGTTGGAGTTATAGGGTATCCTACGACCCTTTCGTTTCGGCCCATCAGATGAATGCTGGACACTCTCGCTCAGCCTCTGTACCTCATGCCTCAGTCGACTAACCTCCTGTTGTAATCTTGCAACAACGGAATCCATTTTTTTCATATCACTCATGAGAATGTCTATGAGATTTTCATTTGTAGATCTAGTGTGACCCATTCTTTTCCTATCCTTAAATTGAACTCAATTTGATTTATTTACTCTCAAACTGGACATGACCCGTGAGCAGGTCGTCCAGACTGCGGATTGAGGCGACCAATACACGACCGGCGTCGACCTCTTTCATCATCGTCGCTGTCCCATGGGGATCAGCCAGATTCCCGTACTCATCAATCAGATACTGTCTCAGCTGTACGAGTTTATTTATGTCATCTTTATTCATGTTTTTTTCCTTTATTAAATAATTTGAAATTTCCTAACCCTCTAGAACTGACCGGTAGTTAGAATTTATTAGCTCTTCTAGCGTTTGTTCCTGATTTAAATCAGTCATCTTTCTCAATTTGTTACATTGTATCATTACAACGTTACTTTCTAATAATACCTCTGCATGCATTGGTTGGTATACTATAGCGTCAAAAATATTGAGGATTAGTCCTATTGTTCCATTGTTTGTCATTACCAACTGTCCTCTTTGTAACATGTCAGACAATCACCTAGTCGACGTCATTCCTTTTCACGATTCCTACGCATAATATATAATAATGCTAGACAGAACAATGTCCAAACTATAAAAGCTGATTCCCCACTGCCTACACTACAACTTGAACCTTCTTCTACTTTTACCCCGGGTTCTTCATAAGGAATTATAAAACTTCCACCGCCGGTACCGGTACCTGATTCTCGAGAATCTGTCTCTGGCGAGACGGAAGAACCCGTTGTATCCTCCTCCCTATCTGACACATCTTCGGATGTTACATCCACACAATTACCATCTACACATTCCATGAACGACCCACAGTAACCACATGTCCCCCCACAACCATCATCTCCACAGACGCTAGCGTTCTGAAAACAGTTCGGTGTACAGACCACGGTACAGACACCACTCTTACACACCTTCCCACCGTAGCATGTTCCACATGTTCCTTCACACCCATCCGATCCGCAGTCCCTACCTACACAATTTGGCGTACATGCTGCAACGCATGTTCCATGGGAGGTGCACATGTGTCCTAGACTACACACCCCACACACTCCTCCGCACCCATCCAGTCCGCACTGCTTTCCAACACAAGCGGGAGTGCATGTGAACCCCGAAGTACCATCACAGTTCATAGGATGTTCAGGGGGTCCAGAAACTGGGGTTGTCATACAGTCATACCAACCCTTCGTAGATTCCCAACCACAGACTGTAGATCCACTAGCATCCACGCACTCCGGGATCATGTCTGCACAGTCGTCGCATATGTCATCGCAACAATCACCCAATGCCACGCAGTTTGGATCACATCCGCACAAGAAAGCACCTCCTGCAGATTGCTTATAACCCCCACACTTTCCGTAGCAGTTTCCTCCAGGCTGGAGGACATTAAGTTCACAGTCCCACTTACACAGGTTTCCGGTCGCAGGTTCACAGAATATCACTGCACTTCCATCGCAACACCCGTACATGTCAATGTCACCGCAGTTGGTTGATAGTGTCTCACCCTGGTTGCAGTAGACGCCGGCATACACTGGACTAGTCCACATGAATAAACATACAAGAAATCCAAGACTACTCTTTTTCATTCTCATTTGCGCCAGTTCCTGCGAAAAACGTACAATAGACCCAAGCAGATCAACAAATAAACTGCAATAAATGAACCATCAGCTCCACTACCGTACAGTTCTCCTTTCCGCAGACTATCACATGTGAATGTTAGTGTAGAAAGCATCGGGTTGCTAATCCCTTTCACTCTCGTCGTCGGGCTCTTCATTGAGATGTGCAATATAGCTGGCAATTGTCATGGCTTCATCTTTAGAGAATTTCTTTACTATCTTCTCCATCTTCTTAGGTACGTCGCTTGTAAGAGACGTGTACAGCACCGAAAAGGGTTCACCATATATTCCAGGTGTTTTCTTCTTTCCTTTGAGATCTTTTCCATGACATGCTTTACACTTTTTAATATGTTTAGATACATCAATCGTCTTCGTTTCTTCTGCATATGCTGGACTTAAACTTACAAATAAGAACATTAAAAATCCGATTTTCCACCATGTACATTTTTTCATTTTATATAAGTCTCCTCTTTACCTAATCATTCATAACATCCGGGAGTTGCTTCCCATTCTTCTGATTTCATTTTTGCGCGTTTTTCCAATTTCCATGCCAACAATATCACTTTTCTGGCATAAGCATGTCCTCTCTTCCAGACTCGGTCGCCGTGACACCGAAATCCAACGTTGTAGCCACATAGTCCAGTGTGTAGGCTCCCTCGACCGTATCGCTTGATCCAGTACTTTAATATCTGTGCACCCCTTTTGATAGCCAGCGTTGGGTTTTGCTGTAACTGCTGGCAGCTCACGTATCCACCCTGGGCTTTTTTGGTAAATCTAGGAATAATCTGTGTCAGGCCACATGCATTGGCTTGGCTTCGTGCCTTAGTCTGCCATCGACTTTCCACATAAATAAGTGCTGTCAATACATGGGGATTAATACCATTTTTTTCAGCAGCTTCCACCACTGTTGGCATATGCATGCATGCCGCATCAGCATTAGCCCATCCCATGCTCAATATTGCGGCACAAATGAATTCAGCGAGACCCAATTATTATCTTCCATCTACGTGAGGGGTATTAATTTTTTTATTATATCCCATTTAATCAATTTTTTATAAGCGGTTGTTGTTTTTTATATTAACTTTTTCCACCGCTAGCGGGCCGCCGTCATCTGCCCATGATTGAAGTGTGTCATCCATATCATCTTCCCACTTCGCCTCCGCCTCTGCTGCCTCTTTTTTCATATCATCCGCTGTGAGCTCATCTTCATCTAAAATTTTCCTGGCGTTGATGGTGACCAACTTTTGGCGCGCTACGGCGGTCTCAAATTCGAATTTCAAATCCGCCTCTTTCTTTTCCAGTTCTTCTGGAACGAGACGCTCAGGCGTCCCGGGTGAGGCTAACATAATATCCGATGTGACGCACCCCGGAGCCGACGCTGGAACCTCGGCCCACAAAACACCATACTTTATTGTGATACAGTATCGAGGATTGATTGCTTCAATCGTGCGAATAATATGTTCTACCGGTGGATAATCGCTAAGACCCATATGGCATGGTAAAATATTAGAGATTGCAATTACATGATCCTTTACAGAGTGCTCGCTAATCGCCTTAAGTTCATGGGCTAGCACGCAATTTCCATGTTCCGACAGTTCATAACCTTCACCGGTGTCATGCGCATCCAACCAGAATATACAGCGATTTTCTGTTAACGTCATAATTTGAGGTAAACAGTGTACAGTATCACCATGCCAGAAGATGATACGATCCATGCTGATGTTTTTCTCTACCGAAGTTACCGGTACCCACGTTCGAATCCAATCATGTATGTCATCAGCAATCTCCACTGTATGGATTCTGTCAAAGTATCCGGTCGCCGCCATAAAAAGCGTCGTTTCTGCTAGTCTAGATCCGGTCTCCACAAATGTTTTTGCCTCATACATCTGAGCCAAATGTAACATTTCTTGTATTATATGATTCCTGTCAACCCGGGTTAGGTGTGGATCTTCCGTTTTTTTATCACCCTGTTTGAGATATACCACACCATGGCGACCCATGTTTAATTTCTCTAATTCAAGTTCCGTTAAACGCTTTCCTAGAACCTCACATGTGTCACACTTGTTGAGGTGGCCCACACCACCGATTATATTATCCGGAGTTTTCTGCATCTATTTTTTTGTATCCACTTTTTTTATTTGCTTGATATACACATCAGTTTGAGACGCAAAAACAGTTAGATGTTCCGTAATATCGTGTAACATTCCTTTTAATTTCGTGTTTTCCTTACGCAACATTTGATTTTCTAATTCGAGTTCTACTAGGCGCTTCCCGTCTTTAATGTTTTCTAGGGTGTCTTTGACGCCTCCGATTATTTTGTCTTTAATTTTCAATAATTTGTAAGCTATGAATAACCACTTCTAGTAAATTGCTCATGACGATTTGCAGTAAGTAGTAGAAAGATGCCAATAATGCTCAACATTACCGAATAGACTATCCCTACTAATATGAACAGCACTCCAAACACTTTGGATATCTTAAGTGCCATCAGGGTTGCATCTTTGTATCCGTATTTCTTAGCCAGTAAGGCGCGCAAAATCCGGCCGCCGTCCATTGGAAATGCCGGAATCAGATTAAACACCCCCAACATCATATTGACCATGATGAAATATGATAACCAGCTAGCATTACTAATAAACAATAGAGGCAATGATAGTGCTACCAAAATAAAATTGACCGCCGGTCCTGCCCACGCAATCCATATTTCTGCACGACTATTGTCAAGCGTCCTATCCAGCAACGCAATACCCCCTATGGGGGTCAAGATAATCTCTTTAGTAAAAACCCCAAATGCCTGACCCATTAGTGCATGACCTAATTCATGCAATATTACAGATCCAAATAACATGAGGAGCACAGACGCGACATGTAGACCGGCGGTCAGACCGTCAGTGAGAGCTTGGAATAGGATGATAATTCCGGCAAACAACATGAATGAAGCGTGAAGCCTGACCGGAATTCCCTTACACGTGAATAATCTCATATATTATATTATACAGCCCCTGCATCGATTATATCATCATCAGAAATATCACTGTCATCAGCTGATTGCTGCGCCTCCTGCTCCGGACTCATTGAAGCATAGAGAGCCTGTGAAATTTTCTGTGCCACTAGTTGTATGTTTTCATGAGCTGTTAGCATTTTTTCCACGCTATCAGATTCTATTGCATCCCTTGCATCACTAAGGGCAGTATCAATGTCGTGTTTGTCAGTGTCTGATAGTTTGTCACCATGCTCTTTGAAAAGTGTTTCTGTCTGGTAAATAGTTTGAGCCAAAGTATTTTTTGCCTGCACTTTTTCCTGATATTCTTTGTCCTGTTCCGCATGTTTTTCTGCATCCTTTACGGCGTTTTCAATATCACCATCCGAAAGGCCACTTGATGCCTCAACCTTGATAGTCTGTTTTTTATCAGTCGCCTTGTCCTTTGCTTCAACATTCAGAATACCATTTGCATCGATATCAAAGCTAACTTCAACTTGAGGCACACCCCGGGGTGCGGGTGGAATTCCGTCCAAATTAAATTTGGCTAACGTACGGTTACCGCTAGCAACAGAACGTTCACCTTGTAGGACATGAACAGTTACGCTGGACTGATGATCCTCTGCGGTAGAGAAAACCTCTTTTTTGCTAACAGGAATTGTGGTATTTCGTGGTACCAACGTGGTCATGACTCCACCAAGTGTTTCAATCCCTAAGGAAAGCGGAGTTACGTCAAGCAGCAAAATGTCAGACACGTCGCCAGACAGGACGCCTCCCTGCACGGCAGCGCCATTGGCAACCACCTCATCAGGATTCACACCCTTGTGGGGTTCACAACCAAAGAATTCCTGAACTGACTTTTGGACCAGCGGAATGCGAGTGGATCCACCGACGAGAATTACTTCATGAACTTCCCCTGTTGACTTTCCACTATCTTTCATTGCCTGAGAACAGGATTTAAAAGTTTTTCCGATGAGTTTATCGATTAAGCTTTCAAATTTTGAACGTGTGATCGATTGTTGTAGGTGCTTTGGTCCAGTGGCATCAGCGGTGATGAATGGGACGTTAATTTCGGTCTCCATCTTGCTTGACAGTTCAATTTTAACTCTTTCCGCACCTTCCTTGAGACGTTGCAACGCCATGTTGTCTTCTCGTAAGTCGATTCCTGTGCTTTTCTTAAATTCATCTGCAATATAGTCAATCAACAGCTCGTCAACATTGTCACCGCCAAGATTGGTGTCACCGTTAGTGGCCAGAACCTCAACAATGCCGTCTCCTACCTCAAGAATCGAAACATCAAATGTACCACCGCCTAGGTCATACACAGCAATGACCTGATCCTCTTTCTTGTCAAGCCCATAAGCGAGTGCCGCCGCGGTGGGCTCATTAATGATACGCCTAACTTCTAAGCCGGCAATTTTACCGGCATCTTTAGTGGCCTGACGCTGGCTGTCATTAAAATAAGCCGGCACTGTTATTACAGCTTCACTAACTGATATTCCAAGATAGTCTTCGGCGGCTTGTTTCAATTTTCTAAGAATGTGAGCGCTGATTTCTGGCGGACTATAATTCTTACCTCGAATATCGATATCGGCACCATTATTTTTACCCTTCACCACCTTGTATGGGAGTTTGCTTCTTACATTTTTTGTTTCGGCAAAACGACGACCAATTAAGCGTTTGGATGAAAAAACCGTGTTTTCCGGATTCATTACTGCTTGACGTTTGGCCACGGTACCCACTAACACTTGTTCTTTATCATCGAACGCTACAATGGAAGGCGTAGTTCTGTCTCCTTCCTGATTGGCGATCACCTTCGCTTCTTTTCCTTCCATTATCGATACGCACGAATTGGTGGTACCCAAATCAATTCCAATAATTTTTGACATGTTTTATATACTCCATTAAATTAAAACTATTATCTTGACAAATATGCCTGTCATTTATACCAATTTAGTAATCATTTTAGAAATTGACACCCCTAAAATGCATTTTTTTATAAAAAATTTAATATTTCTGTTTTAGAAGGTAATGATTGCGCTCTCAACATCCTTCTTTTAATAGGGTTTCCGGTTTTGGGCGAATCATACGTTGACCATGGGTCTTCCCCTCTCTGGTTCTTTTTTAAACGAGCATCTTCATTCTTAGCAATTAGGCAAATTGGTGACTTTATCATGACGTCGCGCAATGCCTTTATACAAGCTGCCTTCTCTATATTACCCAATTGTTCCCATGGTCGTCGGTATAGTTTTGCAGCATCAGATTTCATCAGTCCTGAAATGATACTGCTAATTGGATTAACATGTTCCACACACGGAAAAGTTGACCCTCCTGACTCCCAGTATTCAATTTCTCTTCCGGTCCTCCGGATTTTTCCAATCACTTGTGGATATATACGGTTGCCTGAATAATTACAGATCTGTTCTAGTCCATCAAAATTACTGAGTTTTTTTAAAGCAATCAAATGATTCTCCATCTCTTCGGATATCCACCAGTCGAGATAGGGTGTCAATTCTCTCAAAATGCGATCTAGAATATAACGAACCTGTGAATCGTCAGGGTCATAGGCATATTCTCCCATCCATGGGTGGATGGATTTCACGAAGCTCAAAAAACGAGTAGGTTGCATTCTGAATCCTAGGAAATTTTAAACTGCATATTAGTGAAATGAGACGCGTATCGTCGACACATCTCTTCATACGTGCTCAGCTCAATTAGCTGTTAAAAGTTCAACTTCAAAATTTAGGTGCCGGCCGGCCATGGGATGGTTTAGGTCCAGGACGACTGATTCATCGTCAAACGATTCAATTTTTGCATTAAACAATTGCCCGGTTGGCAGCTGACCTTGGACCGTCGCACCTGCTGCAAATACAAATTCCGAAGGAAATGTATCGCGTGAAACACTGTGCGTTAGATCCGAACGCGTTGGTCCGTATGCTTCTTCCGGACTTAGTCTGATGGTCTTGGTTTCGCCCACCACCATTTCAGTGATAGCCGCCTCGAAGCCGGCAATCATTCGACCCCCGCCTAATTCGAATGTTATTGGTTCGCCTCGACTACGGGAGTTATCAAACTCAGTCCCATCATCAAAAGTCCCAACGTAATGTACACTCACTTTCTGGCCGGCTTTTACTTCACTCATTATTTATTTCCTTAGTCTTTAGAGACATTTATAAAATAAGAATTATGTGTCAAATGTATAACAAAAATGAGGCACCTATAACCCCGTGCCTCCCTGCGGGTATTTCACTTACTTCTTCTGGACAAATGCGTACAGCTTTTCAGCCTCAGCAAT
>Ga0209434_1001439_pt1 | contig 10798 bp, 15 predicted proteins | sample ETNvirnome_2_300_FD_184068 | JGI IMG/M metagenome (GOLD analysis project Ga0209434, IMG submission 184068) | Marine viral communities from the Pacific Ocean - ETNP_2_300 (SPAdes) (version 2) | ecosystem: Environmental > Aquatic > Marine > Oceanic | place: Pacific Ocean | collected 2013-06-22 | reverse complement strand
GCGACAAGACGCGTTGGCAGCTATTCAATTATATCTGAATGCGTCTGTCGGGGTGGGAGACCACCCAGATATTGTAACAGAGTTGTGTAATGCCACCAGGAGTCTTGCTGAGGCGGAAGAGGCTCTAGAGGCCTTAGAGCGAAACTTTTTAGCCCCCGAGGTCCCTTCCGGTGAAGAATAAGGCGCCCTATAGCACTACAATTATGGTGTCGGGCGGCTTCGACCCCATTCATGTGGGGCACGTGCGCATGATATTGGCAGCAGCAGAATATGGCAATGTTATCGTAGTCGCCAACAGCAATAAATGGCTGATGCGGAAAAAAGGATATATATTTATGCCGTGGGAAGAGCGCTCCGAAATCATTAAGAGCATTAGGGGTGTAAAAGAGGTGGTAGGAGTAGATGATTCAGATGGCACCGTTTGTGCGGCGTTGGAATCTTATAGACCATCCATATTCGGTAACGGGGGGGACCGTACCACAAAAAACACCCCGGAGAAAGAATTGTGTAAAAAGCTTGGTATCAAGATGGTCTGGTGCCTAGGAGGGGACAAGATTCAAAGCAGTTCGGACTTGGTAAAAGATGCCAACTGGGCGCCTTCGCACGTGGGAATAGAAGGCGTTCCGAAACCAGATAAATCAATTATTTTGAGAGGAAAAAAACATGAAAATTAATCTAGAAACAGCTCAAGAAGGAGGCGCCTTCTTTGTTAGCTTTACTCACGTCCGAGATGATGAAAACTATCACACCTTTATCCGACTAGAGGATATTAAATCTTGGGAATCTATAGTGGGAAGCGGAAATCACGATAGGGCGTCCAGGTGGTGTTTAAAAACCCGCGACGGAGCCTCTTATTATACGCTAAGTAACTTTAATGAGATTATGACGACGAGCCGATGGTATCCCCGCCCCACCGACGGAACGGGTATTGGCCGTCTCAGTGACCAGAACCTGTTTCTGCGCGGAGAATAGTATGAAAAGCGCACGAAGGTCCAGCAAAGCGAAAGCTACACTACGGCACATCCGCGATGTGTTTATAGATTGGCTTTATGGAACGATTCTATTAATGGGCATCGGTGGCATTATTATGATAGGATCAGTGGCGATAGCCTCTTCGACAAATTCCTTAAGAATGTCAGGGTATTTGGATGTAGTATTTGGATTGCAGGCTTTCATATCTGTTTATATTCTAATATGGGTACCGGCAGCTGCCTTAGTATATTATTATAAACAAGAATAAGATATAAACCTCGCGCTAGGACCTAATTAGGGTTAGATGAGTAGAAAAAAAATCTATGTGCTAGATACAAGCGCTCTTCTCACCAACGCTGATTGCATATACGGTTATGGCGCGAATGACCTGGTCATTCCCTTTAAGGTGCTAGAAGAAATTGATAAACACAAGAAACGACAGGACGGGGTAGGGATTCAGTCCAGGAAGGCGATTCGCATTTTTGATGACTTGCGAAGTAAGGGATCTTTATTTAATGGCGTAAGAATACGTAAAGGCCGCGGCCTTTTACATGCTTGGGGCACCGAAAATTTGCGCCACAGTGGGCTCCCCAAAGACCTAGACCCGTCTGTGCCGGACCACATGATCATTGCCACCGCCCTATCAGTTAAAAACGATCACCCGACCCGTAAAGTCATTATGGTATCGCGCGATATTAATATGCGCGTTATCTGTGATTCGATTGGTCTCGAAACCGAAGATTATATTAACAATCAGATTGTAAAAGACAGTAGCAGTATCTATACGGGTTTTACATCCACCTGGTAGATGAACAAATCATTGATCGATTTTATGGTGGTGAAGACGTTTTTATCGACCAGGAAGAAGGAAAATATTATCCTAATCAATATCTGATGTTGGTGTCTAATGCTAACGAAAAAAAAACAGCGCTTGCACGGTTTGTAACTTATACAAGCCCCCTACAGAGATTGATAAAATTTAACAAAGGCGTATGGGGCGTTCGATCGAGAAACAAAGAACAACAGTTTGCTCTAGATCTTTTAATGAACCGGGACATACAGCTTGTTACGCTTATTGGCAAGGCGGGCTCTGGAAAAACACTTTGCGCTGTTGCGGCTGGTCTTCAGCAAACAGTTGACGACTTTATGATTAAGGGAGAGCCGCATTACAATCGGATGATAGTATCGCGCCCCGTGCAGCCTCTTGGAAAAGATTTGGGATTTTTACCCGGAACCATGGAAGAAAAAATGAAGCCTTGGCTGACGCCGATCCAAGATAATCTGCAATTTTTGATGGGAAATGATAAAACTACTTTAGAAATGTACCTAGAGCGTGGTAGAATAGAAATCGAAGCACTAACATATATTCGGGGAAGATCTATTTCCAACGCATTTATTATAATAGATGAGGCTCAAAACTTGACATCTCATGAATTAAAGACTATAATAACTAGAGTAGGAGAAGGAACAAAGATTGTATTGACAGGAGATGTGGAACAAATCGATAATGTGTATGTGGACGAAACCACGAACGGACTGACACATGCAGTCGAAAAGTTTAAGAAGTTTGAGTTAGCCGGACACGTTACCCTAGAGAAGGGGGAGCGTTCCAAGGTGGCGACATATGCCGCTAAATATTTATAGGAGAGAATAATGAGTGTAGAAGATAATCCCGATCTAGGGGAACAGATAGACGTCACAAACGAGCTTAAAGAATATGTGGTTCAATATGTGGGAAACAAGACGCAGCCCGAAGACGGAAATGTTAATGTAGAAATGGTAGTAGATGTGTTTGCGGACGATTTCCCAGAGTTCCTAATGGCGGTAGCCGAAGAAAATTGGATTCGAGGATATCACCAGGCCCTTGAAGATGTTGACGTGGGCCAGAAGATGATCAAAGAACAACAAGATGCTGAGACAACGGATGGATAGTCTCATTACCTATATAAAAGAAGGCGTCGCCAAACAGAAAGAATATCATTTGTATGGACATATCCCCATTTTTATTAAAGATAACGATCTGGCGGACGAAGTAGATATAGAAGAGCTAGTGGCTGAAATAGAATCGCGGATCCCAGAGGCGTTTATTAAAAACGTGGAGGTGGTGTATGTTGGGAAGTTTGCAGAGTTAGATGGGAATAATGCCGTCTACCTCGACGGCGCCATCTACATTAGTAGCGCAGAGCCAACTACGGAAGATATGATGGAAGATATGATTCATGAGATTGCTCACTCTGTGGAACAAAGCCATGGAGGATTCATCTATGGAGACGGTGCCCTGCGTAAGGAATTTTTAGAAAAACGATTAAAACTAAAATCTATCCTTGATGCTCACGGATACGAGGCCCCTGAGAAATATTATCTCGACTCGGAATATAGTGTTTCCTTTGACGAGTTTCTTTCGGAGGTTGTAGGGTATCCAACCTTAGTAAGCTTGACCATGGGGCTTTTTGCGTCTCCATACGGCGCTACATCCCTGCAGGAATATTTTGCTAACGGATTTGAAAAATATTATTTAGGAATGGGCCGCCGGGTTAAAGAAGTAAGTCCGGTTCTATATACTATCATTACCAACCTCAATACAGAAAGCGACAATGTTTAGTTGCCACACATATCATACTCAGAACTAAAAAACTGGGAGTTTTGCCCATTCTATCACAAACTTACGTACATCGACGGTATTAAGGCCTTCAAGGGGAACGAATATACCGCCTTTGGAAGTGTTATTCACGATATATGCGAGAAGAAGCTTCTCAAAGAGGACTTTGATCCCCGCCAGACGTTCGTAGCAGGCTTTCAGAAAGAGCTTAAGACACTAGAAGACGACAAGGTGGAGTTCGACCTGGAACGTGCCATGGAAATGGTTCCACAGGGATTAGCGCTCCTGCCAGAGATTGAGCCGGCCCTAGAAAAATATTTCCCTCAGTTTGAGATAATATCGAGCGAAGAAGAACTACGTGTCCCTATTAACGAGCACATTGATTTTAAAGGATTTATTGATGCTGTAGTAAAAACACCAGATGGCAAGTATCATATTGTAGACTGGAAAACAACGTCGTGGGGATGGAACTCGCGCCGGCGCAGTGATCCAATGGTAACGTATCAGCTAACGCTCTACAAATATTTCTTCTGTGAGAAGCACGGAATAGACCCAAGAAACGTAGAGACTCATTTTGCGCTGTTGAAACGAACAGCGGACACTAATAAAGTAGAATTCTTTCGCGTGACCAGCGGCGCAAAAAAAACAGAGAATGCACTTAAACTATTACACATGGCCCTTTATAATATTAACAATCAGAGATATCTCAAAAAGCGCAGCAATTGCATGAAATGTGCTTTCAATATGACCAAAGAGTGCCCTTAAGGAAAAAAATATGACTGACAAAAAGATTAAGATTCTTACCATTAGCGATCACCCTCTCTCTCCATCCGGAGTGGGTACCCAGACAAAATACATGATCGAAGGAATGTTAGAAACTGGAAGATACCAGTTTTTTTCGTTAGCCGGGGCTATTACCCATCCTGACCATACCCCCCAGCGTACCGAACAGTGGGGGGAGAATTGGCTAATTTTCCCAGTCGATGGCTACGGCACACAAGATCAGATTCGATCGGCCATCCACCAGCTGCGTCCCGATATGTTGTGGTTTATGACAGATCCGCGCTTTTACGGCTGGCTATGGGCTATTGAAAATGAGATTCGCCCTTACTTGCCAATGGTATATTATCACGTCTGGGACAACTATCCATATCCCGAGTTTAATGGACCCTATTATGATTCTAATGATCATGTAGCGTGCATTTCTAAGGTAACTTATGACATAGTTCAGACGGTGTCGCCTAATGTAGGGTCTTCTTATCTGCCTCATGCGGTGACACCCGCAGTTTTTAAAAAGATGGAGCCGATGGAGAAAGCAAACTTTCGAAAGGCACATCTAAAATATCCGGAGAGAATGGTATTTTTTTGGAATAATCGCAATGCGCGCCGCAAACAATCTGGCACTTTGATTTTTTGGTTCAAGGAGTTCTTAGATGTGGTGGGACACGACAAGGCTACACTTATTATGCATACCGAGCCCAAAGACCAAAATGGTCAAGACTTGGAACACATTATAAACCACTTGGGACTCACCGATAACCAAGTGTTGCTCTCCCGAGACCGAATCCCCCCAGAGCAACTAGGGGTCTTGGCGGGGAGTTGCGATTGTACTATCAACATTTCTGATGCTGAGGGGTTTGGGCTGGCAACTCTCGAATCTCTAGCTATGGAAGTACCCATTATTGTTAACATGACCGGGGGACTGCAAGAGCAAGTAACGGATGGAGAAAATTGGTTTGGGATTGGCCTGGAGCCGGCATCTAAGGCCGTTATTGGTTCGCAAGAGGTGCCTTATATTTATGAAGATCGATTAAATAAAGAAGAGTTTGTTAATGCGTTAGTGACGTTCTATAATCTGTCGCCAGAAGAGCGCGCAGAGATGGGCCGTTTAGGAGCCGAGTATGTCGACAAGAACTATAACTTTGAGACATACCTAAAAACATGGGACGAGTTGCTCACAGATATTCACGAGAAAGAGGGCTCTTGGGAAACACGCAAAAACTACAAGCCCTATGTATTTAAGGAGATAATACAATAAATGAAAAAAGTTATTATTAAGGCGCCGGCTCTCTCTAGATCGGGGTATGGCGAACAAACCAGATTCGCTTTGCGCGCCCTGCGTAGACGCGAAGACATCCTAGATCTTCATTTGATGAATATTCCGTGGGGAAATACGGGACATATTATAGAACAAACCGAAGAGCGTACGTGGATAGAGTCGTTAATGGCGAAGCACAATGTTCATGTTAGCGCGAATGGAACATATGATGCATCTTTACAGATCACCATTCCTAACGAATGGGAAGCGATAGCCCCAGTAAATATTGGCTTTACAGCCGGTGTAGAGACTACGAAAGTGGCGCCCGAGTGGATTGTCAAAGGCAATCAGATGAATCGCATTTTTGTGGTATCTAATCATTCCAAAAACGTATATGAAACAACCGTGTGCAGTGTTACCCACAACGAGACCGGAGAAACTATTGAAAACTATAACCTCCAGGTACCTATTAATGTTACCAACTATGCAGTGCGGAAGGCTGAACCGGAACCTCTAGAAATAGAGCTCGACTATGATACAAACTTTTTATGTGTTGCTCAGTGGGGCCCTCGCAAAAACTTTGAACAGACTGTCCGGCGTTTTATCGAAGAGTTTCAGCAGGAAGAGGTGGGGCTTGTAGTTAAAACAAACTTAACTGGCGACAGCGTACTGGATCGCCGTGCCGTAACGGCGCGCCTCACAAGCCTCCTACATGAGTTCCCGAAGAGGAAATGTAAGCTGTATCTTCTGCACGGGAGTCTGACCGAGGGAAACCTGGCATGGTTGTATACTCATAAGAAAATTTTAGCTTTGATTAATATCGCGCACGGGGAGGGTTTTGGTCTCCCTATGTTCGAGGCGGCATGCCAGGGAATGCCTTTAATAACTATTGCATGGGGAGGACAAGCTGACTTTGTTTATGCACCCAACAAAAATGGAAAAATACGGCCTCATGTAGCGAAGGTGGATTACACCTTACAACCAATTCAGCCACACGCAGTATGGAATGGAGTTCTTCAGCCGGATTCTATGTGGGCATTTCCCGATGGAAATAGCTATTGTCGACAGCTACGTGAAGTATATAAAAACCCGGCCCGATTCCGAGCCCAGGCCAAGAGGTTACAAAAACATATTCTTACTAATTTTTCTGAGGAAGAGATGTACGACACCGTTTTGAAGGCTTTCTGGCCTGAAGATGTGTGGGGACCTTTAGAAAATGCTTCGGAATATGTTGATCTCGAAGGATGGTTGCAAAATTTGGATACCGAGGTTCATGATTAATGAAAATAGGGTTTATAGCCGACTTCTTCGCTGAGGAAATACCGGGCGGAGGCGAACTTAATAATGATGAACTGATACGATTATTATCGGCCAATGATCATGAAGTTTTAAAGATTAAAAGCGAGATGTGTGCCGAAGGTGCCTTAGAGCATCTAGAGAAAGAGGGGTATACGCGCTTTATAGTGGCCAATTTCGCAGCTCTTCCAGCGTCAGCGAAGAAGGGGTTGGCGCACAAAACTTACATAATCTATGAGCATGATCATAAATATTTAGCCGGCCGCAACCCTGCTATTTTTAAGGATTTTTTAGCTCCCAAGGGCGCCCTCGTTAATACTGAATTTTATAAAGAAGCTAAAGCGGTGGTATGCCAAACTACGTTTCATCAGCAGATAGTTAAAAAAAACCTAGAGATTGATAATATTATTAGTGTCGGGGGAAATCTTTGGTCCAACGATATTTTGGACTTTTTAAGCGAGCTTGCGACTGTGGAAAAGAAAGAGAGGTGTTCGGTTATGGTTTCACCCATACCTCACAAGAATACTGCAGATGCAATAAAATTTTGTAATTTGAAAAAAATGAAATATGAACTAGTACCCGCATTACCGTACAGAGATTTTTTGAGTCGCCTAGGGCAAAACAACACTCTTGTGTTTCTGCCAAAAACCCCGGAAACCTTGTCACGAATCGTTGTTGAGGCGCGTATGATGGGGATGAAGACGATTACTAATAATCTTGTGGGCGCCACCAAAGAAGACTGGTTTAAGCTGAAGGGTATCGAACTAATAGACGCGATGCGCGCCAAACGAGAAGAGATTGTGACGACAGTAATAGGACTTTTATCAGATGTCCCCCAAAGTTAGTATTATAATCCCTTGTTACAATGCAGAACCCTGGATAGAGAAGTGTATCCTATCGGCGCTGGATCAGGCGTATCCCAACATGGAGGTTATTTTTGTTGATAACGAAAGTACCGACAACAGCGCAGCTATTGCCAAGAAGGTACAAGAGCAGCGCCCTGAGTTGATTATCTCTAGTGCCCCGAACCTGTATAGATATTCCTGGGAGGAGCCCGTATCGGAGGGGCTCAAACTCTCCACGGGCGATTACATCACCATTTTAGGGGCGGATGACTACATTCTCCCCTCCTATATTGCATATGTTATGAAATATATTACAGGCGTCCCTCTTGAAATATTGGCATTTCAAAGCCCTATTCGAGGGGTTAAGGAAGACACAGAAACTTATATAGGAGAAATAGGGCATTTTTATAAAAACATGTCAGAGTTTAAAAAGCTGTTGTTTGAGAAGTGCCCCGTGACCACACCCAGCGTAGTGTACAGTAGAAAACTATATGAGCGCGGACTTCTCAAGTGGGATTCTCAATACCTCGGCGCCTGCGATTACAATTTGTACTTTCATTTGGCCGACAGCGGCGTTTTCATATTTCCATGCGACCGATTTCTAGGGTATCAATATCGATGGCACAGAGATCAGGCCACGTGGGGGATGCAAAGAGAGGGAATAAACTATGATGAAACCATTCGAGAAGCTTGGAGAAAGAAGTGGACACCAGCCTAACACCCAAAGAGCTGCGAGAGTTTGAGCTTGAAATATTTGACTTATTTACCCAAGCCAAAATCGCATCCCCTATTCACCTCCGAGGGGGCAACGAAGCTCAACTAATAGAGATATATAAAAATATCAAGCCTGAAGATTATTGCTTTTGTACGTGGGCTAGCCACTTAGAGTGTCTCCTGAAAGGGGTCCCTCGCGAAGAAGTCCGCGCCGCTATCCTCAGAAATAAATCTATTTGCCTCTCATTTAAAGAACATAATATTATTTCCTCTGCAATCGTGGGCGGAAATGCACCGTTGGCGGTGGGTACTGCGATGGGGCTCAAGATGCAGCAAAAAACTCAACATGTTTGGGCATTTATTGGTGATATGACCTTCTATACCGGAACAGCCCAAGAGGCCATTCGGTACGCGGAGGTACACGATTTACCCATTACTTTCGTGGTGGCCGATAATAAATATAGTGTTACGACGCCTACAGCTGAGGTATGGGGAAACGATATTAAAATCTTAGCCGAGGCCTCTCCTAAATGTGTCTATTATAGTTACGAAAATGAGTTTCCCCATGCCGGCACAGGGGAAAAGGTGCTGTTCTAATGACCCAGCTGGTATATGGAAAAGAGCTCGTGAAGGCCATGGAATATCTGGGGAGTCAAGAAAATACTGTCTTCTTAGGGCAAAGCATGATTTACCCTGGGATTGCTATCGCGCAGTCTTTTAAAAACATTCCGCGAGAACGACGCATTGAAATGCCAGTAGCAGAAAATCTTCAACTCGGAATATCAACAGGGCTCGCCCTCACTGGTTATGTTCCGGTTTCGGTGTTTCCCCGATGGAACTTTCTGCTCTTAGCAGGTGATCAGCTAGTTAATCACCTGGACAAGCTAGCACTGATAACCGAGGGCCAGTATAAACCCAAAGTCATTATCCGAGTTGCCGTAGGAGTAAGAAAGCCGGTGGACCCCCAAGAGCAGCACGTGGGAGACTTTACAGAAGGCTTTCAGAAGATGGTTCGGACTGTGAATATTATAAAACTTAACACTGCAGATGAAATAATGCCAGCTTATATAAAAGCATATGAGCGTGCCGACGGGATCTCGACCATCTTAGTAGAAGAACATCAGTTTTAAGACATGGCGACTATTTTAATAACCGGAGCCAATGGGTTTTTAGGACGCGAATTGGTCGAATATTATTCTCAAACTTCTCATCATGTTATTGCCGCCCCGCGGCACGTTGTAGACTTTTCCGACGCCGATGCAGTGGCTGCTTTCTTTGCTTCCAGTCATATAGATTTTGTATGGCACACGGCGGTAAAGTATGGTTCTACGTTAGAAAGCTTTACGGCAAATATGAATATGTTTTATAACCTCAAGAAGCACTCGGACAAATATAAAACGATGGTGTCCTTTGGGTCAGGAGCCGCCTTCGATCGGGCGACAGACATCGAAGAGGCAAATGAAGAGGAGATATTGCTGGGCTACCCCGACGATCATTACGGTTTGGCGAAAAATATCATTGCCCGCGAAATCTTGGCTCACAATGGAAACATCATTAACTTGCGTCTATTTGGGTGTTTTGGAAAGCACGAAAAAGATACTCGATTTATTAGTAGCGCGCTTACACATGCTTCTGCGGGGCGCCCCATCAATATCGATCAAGACAAGAAGATGGATTTTTGTTATGTAGGGGATGTTATAAAAGTTCTTGACTTTATCCTAAAAGGCCATATATTGGAATATAGAGATATAAACATGTGTTATGAAAAGAAGTGGACCCTACAGCAAATCGCCCAGCTTATTAACTCATTAATAGACGACCATAAAGGCGTGACTATAAAAAATATCGCCCCCGGCTTATCATACACCGGTATGAGCAAGCGCGTCGCCACGCTCGATCTCGATTTAACAGGACTGCAGGGCGGAATCATAGAGATACTGAAAAGCAAAAGAATATCCCTAAACTATCAGCTGTTCTAATGTTAGTAGATAAAGCTATTAAACCTGAACAGGACAGCTGCACAGTGCTATAATAGAAATGCTGCGATCTTATCGAATCATACTGGAGATAATAAATGAATACAAGCAATGCACCGCTAAAAGAAGAAATTTTAAATCTTATTAAAGAATATATAACGAATAAACAAGAGACAGAGTCGTGGGAGGCAGGCAAAGACTGGGTGACTTATTCGGGGCCCACTTTTGATGCCTCAGAATATATGGCCGCCGTAGATAGTCTTCTTGATGGATGGCTTATTTATGGCAAACAGGCGCGCAAATTTGAAGTGATGTTCGCTAAATATATGGGCGCCCGCGATGGAGTTTTAACAAACTC
>Ga0209434_1001438_pt1 | contig 10801 bp, 20 predicted proteins | sample ETNvirnome_2_300_FD_184068 | JGI IMG/M metagenome (GOLD analysis project Ga0209434, IMG submission 184068) | Marine viral communities from the Pacific Ocean - ETNP_2_300 (SPAdes) (version 2) | ecosystem: Environmental > Aquatic > Marine > Oceanic | place: Pacific Ocean | collected 2013-06-22 | reverse complement strand
CAACGAACAACCAAGTCTACACTGAGAAGGTGCACAGAGCATCTCTGTGGATCTCAGCGCCAGATCCGGCACGAGACCATGGTGACGCACTTCGTGCCTTCGAAAGGTACAAGGAGCATATCGACATCGTCGGCGGCGCAGTGATGTGGCAAGGAGATGTTCTCATCGAAGGAGATACTCTTGCACATTCTCTTGCAAGAGCCGTTGCATTGGAGTATGCTAGCAAGCAGGCAGAATACGGAATCCCAGAACACCACGTGGCAAAGGCAGTATGACACTTCTCTACCTCTTCCTATGGTTCTTCATTCCGCTGTTGCTGCTCTTCATCTGGAACAAGTCAGTATCCACCGAGAGAAAGTTCAACCTTGAGGTTGAACTTGACAAGGATCCGGACTTCATCATGGCGTTGATGTTTTTCGCCGTCTTCTGGCCGGTTGTTCTTGCGTTCGGCGTCGTGATCATGGTAGTAGATTGGCTTCTGGGTCTCTTCAGACCGAAGGTTGACAAGGAAAACGATGGATAGAACCCCACTTCGCACGGAACTGCTTCACCAACAGCTGTTGAGTCGATGTGGTTCATGCGAAGAGTGTGGGTTGTTCGCCGAGCGAACGAATGCCGTCGTCTACCGTGGCAACATGCATTCTCCGAAGGTCATGATCATTGGAGAAGCGCCTGGGGCTGACGAGGATGCGAGTGGCCTGCCGTTCTGTGGAAGGTTCGGGCGCCTCGTTGACCATGCGTTGGCGAAGGCTGGTTTCTCGGCCACCGACTGCTACATCTGCAATGTGGTGAAATGTAGGCCACCGAGGAACAGAGACCCTCTTCCAGAAGAGAAAGATGCATGCCGGAAGTACCTCAATGCTCAAATGAAGCTCGTTGAGCCGGAAGTCATCATCTCACTTGGAAGACACGCCTTCCTGTCGCTGGTCCCTGATTGCCCAATCAAGATCAGCAAGGAGAACGGCAAGCAGTTCGAATACGGCCTTGGCGACGAGACCATTCCTCTGTTCGCCCTGTGGCATCCTGCGTACGTGTTGCGCAACGCACCGCTGCTAGAAGAGTTCGAGGGCAACTTCGAAAGAGTCTGGCACTTCCTCAATCCGATTCCAGTGGAGTCTGAAGATGGCGAACCTAGCAATTCTTGAATCGTGGACCGAATATGAGCGTGGTTGGGGCCGTAGGCCTGATGGCTACACCCTGCACATCAACAAGGCTGCTCTGAAGCGTTTCTGCGAAGCACGCTTCATCAGAAACGAGCAGATCTGTGCGAGGCTTGAGATCAGCCCATCAGACGAATACTCGGCACCGGGTGGCAATCCCAAGGTTGTCATGGTGACAGATGAAGTCTACGAGCGTCTCCAGGTTGAGATTGGCATTTGGGTCAACAAGGCTGACAAGGAGAGGCTTGGAATCCGAGAGCTTGTCGTGAATCCAGATGCCAAACCGACAAGGTTCCCGTGGGATCCTGCCAAAGAAGGCGCTTGACATACGCCAAAATGGTGTAGAGTCTGAGCAGACAATTTGCCGCCATAGCTCAATTGGCAGAGCGGTGGGCTCTAACCCCATGCGTTGCGGGTTCAAATCCTGCTGGCGGCACTAAAACCACCACCATCACATCATGCCAAAACCCAAAAAGTTCGAACCGCCACACCTTGAGAGAGCCATAAGGCTTTTCACAACACGCAGTGCTGTTGACAAGCGTGTTCGGTACATGAAGAAATACATGTATCGGATGGTCGATGGCGTCGAGTTTTGGGTGAACGAAACTGAAGAACACCTGTGGCATGTCTACACGATGTTCGTCAGTGGACGTGGGCACCCTACACTGATTTTAGACTACTTCAGCATAGGAAGTGGCAATCTGGACATTGGGCTCAAATGGGTCTTTGTGACCGGTGAAACCTCCCTTGTTGTAGATGGACTTCGAGACCATATGGCCGGAGAGGGCGACGACGGATTCTTCAATATCGTGGGCAGCACAAACTTCGAGACAAAGATAGAAGCACTCAGAGCGTTCGCTGCCGAAATCAAGGCGAAGCACCCACTGGCCAGGGAATTCGCAAGACTTGCAGAAGAAGCAGAGGCATCAAGGGAATGAGAACCATCGACAGGCTTCGCAAGCGATTCCCAGACCTCAAGTGGCGATACGCCCAGCACACCTTCGACTGGCACTCTGACAAAGGCCACAGGCTGTATCGTGCTGTGGCCATGAAATCGACTCCGATGGGCATGCTGGATGAATACGAACTACGATGGTACATGCGGTGGCCGGACGGAAGCGTGGCCCGATATAACATCAACAGGACGAAAGAGTTCCTGTTTATCTCAGAAAGCTATCCGGCAGAGACTTGACACAAGTCTTCGGGTGTGTAGACTTGGTTCACGCATCTGCCAGGAAGCATCATGTCGATCACTTTCCAATGCCCTGCCGCTCCCACGACCATGAATGTCGACGAGTTCGACTGCCAGTGTGACTGGGAATCCGAGGGCGTGTTCGATCCGGAGTGCTCAGACTGTCACGGTACTGGCACGATTGTATTCGAGATTCCGGAGTCAGTGGGCTCGTTCAACGTTTCGAACGGCAATGGCTCGACCATCCTTCGTTCTGTTGGTCTCGAACTGGATTGGTCCGGCGAGATGCAGATCAGCAACGAAGACCTGGGCACGTTCATCGATCGATGCAATGAGCTTCTCGGAACAGAGCGAGACCTTGAGCTTCGAGAGCGTGTCATCAACGCACAGCGCCAAGGGGAGCAAGAGTTCCACGACGAGCGTGATAGTGGTCCACGCACCATCATCTGTGCGATGTCTGATGGATACATGGGAAATCGCATCAGCAGCCTTCTGCTTCTGCTCGAAATGGCGAAGCGATTTGACTCATACGTCTGTTGGGGTTGACAAACGCCAACGGTTGTGATAGTAGTGACGCAATCTCGCCGTCAAGCGGCATCAACCAGGACAAGGAAAACCAATGACCAATTCCATGAAGGTAGTCATCATCGGAGGCATGATCTGCCTCTTCAGCGCCCTCGCAGCCACCGGTTGGTACTTCAGCACATCCAACTCCGAGATCGGCCTTCGCAACGGCATCGCCGCACAACAGACCGTCTGCGAGAGCTTCTTCACGCAGATGTGGGCCATCATGCAGCAGCGTGCCGGTGTTACCGAAGAGCATCGAGAGGCCTTCCAGGAGGTCTACGTCGAGATCATGTCGCAACAGCCCGGTGCCGATGGCGATCCGCTCGCCGTCTTCCTGAGCGACAATCTTCCCGAGTACGACCAGACGCTGTATCGTGACTTGGCGAATCGCATCGACTCGCTGCGAATGGAGTTCCAGAACGAACAGGGTCAGCTGATCTCCATGCAGGAGACCCATACGAACATGATCCAGATGATGCCTTCGGCACTCGTCGTGGGTGGTCGTGGCATCGTGGAAATCACCGTCCTGAGTTCGGAGCGTACGGAAACCACGTACGCCACGGGCCAGGAGAACGATCTCGAACTCTTCGACAACTGAGGTTCATCATGTCTGACCAGAAATACATGGTTCTCGCAGGCTATCGTGACGAAGACGGCATCGTGCAAGAGGATAGCCTCAGTCTCGAAGATGCCACAGCGTTCGTCGAGAAGTGCGTCGCTGGCAAGCGTCTCGACTACACCAAGTTCGACGACTTCACTTGGTTCAACGGACCGGGATACTGGTTCAAGATCAAGGCTCAGTCATGATGATCTGGCTTGGGCTCGCCATTCCGTGCATCGTCTGCACCGCCCTGCTCTTCTGGTTCCGCCAGAAGGTGGTCTGGTGGGAGTACGTTCTCATCTTCGCCATCTCGTTCGTCGTCATCCCGCTCTGCGTGAAGGGCTTCGAGTGGCAGCTGGCTAGCGACATCGAGTATCTCGGTGGCTGGTCTGTTCGCACTGACTACTATGAGGAGTGGACGGAAGAGTACGACTGCATGTGCGACGAAGACGGCAGGAACTGCTCGACGTGCTACACGCATCACCCGGCAGAATGGTACGCTGTCGTCGGCCTCGGAATGGACTGGGAAGAGTCTGTGCCGATCAACGAAGCACGCTACCGTGAGATTGCACAACGCTTCGGAACCAGTCGGCAGTACCAAGACATCATTCGGTTCAACCAGTCTTCCATTGGTGACGGCGACAGGTACTACTACCTGTGGAATGGTGATCGGGCCAATGGCGTCACGATGACTGTCGGCCATCGATACGAGAACCGTGTCCTGGCAGCTGGCCCGAGCGCACTGGGTTTCGAGAGCGTCACCGAAGAAGAGGCTGCGGCCGAAGGTCTCTACGACTATCCGGCAATCCAGAGCTACTACGTTCAGCGGGCCATCATCGGTCCCACAGGAAACACTCTGAACTCACTTGAGGCAGAAGAGCAGCTGCAAGTGCTGAATGCAGACTACGGTAGCCAGCATCAGGTGCGAGTGTACGTCCTTCTGTACGAGGGTAGCTCTCGTCGAGTGGCCTTCCGACAGGAGAGCTATTGGTTCGGCGGCAACAAGAACGAATTCATCGTGGCAGTCGGCCTCAACGCAGACGGTTCTGTCGCATGGGGACAGCCAATCTCGTGGACGCCGAACGAACTCTTCAAGATCGAGACACAGCAGTTCCTCGAAGATTCCGAAGGCCCGCTCGACCTTGCTGCCCTGGCCACGCATCTGCGCCATGAGATTCCTTCGATGTGGGAGCGACAGGAGTTCTCCGACTTCGACTACATGGCCGTCAGAGTGCCAATGTGGGCCGCAGTGCTCTCTTGGCTCATCATCCTCATCTTCAACCTCTTCATGGCGTTCTTCGTCGTCAACAACGAATGGGAGATGGGCGGCTCTACTTCGAAGTACAGCTTCCGTCGCCGCTTCTGAGGCCACCATGAAGATGCTACAACGAATCCCCTTCGCCGTCCTTGACTGGTACTGTTCGATGTTCTACACGGTCAACACATCGCTCATTCCATGGAAGCGCCATCTTCGAGGATATTTCGTCGTCTGCGTTCCATACATCTTCTTCGCCGCATCTCTCAGCATGCTGAACTTGGCAGAGGCCCTCACCGTGTCCTGGTATTCGACAGCCATCATTCCGTTCTGGGCCGTTTGTCTCATGTCGGTGGTGTTGTCGTTCTGTGCCTCGATGGCTCTGTGGTCTCTTGCGGAGCAGCATGGAATGAATTGGTGGTCCTACCTCGACCCCGACGCAGAGAGCAACACATGAAGTCCATCAAGCGAGTTCTATACTTCTGTCTCGACTGGTATCTCACCAAGTTTCACGAGACACGAAAGGACATGTTCGACAGCGACAGCTTCATCCGAGGCATCTTCGGATGGCACTTGCTGTTCTTCCTTTGCACGCACCTGACGATTTCGCTTCCGCTTGCCATGGTCGTCGCACCAATGCTCAGCGGATTTTTGCTCATCGGCATGATTGGATTTTCCATTGGCCTCGTGATCATGCTACTCTTTGCAGTGCTGGACCACATTCAACTGAAGCATGTGCTCACAGAGGTGCGTGCAGGCCGAGACCCATCGAACTGGTGGGCCAAGTTCAACCCTGACGCATGAAGCCAATCACGAAATTTCTCCGCCGCCGCCTGAACGCCTACTTCGACTGGCAATCCAATAGGCGGATAGCAAATGGCCTTGCTATTCTCAGCAAGTACACAGACGAAACATTCACTGTGCACACGTCGCATGGACAAGTTCGCTGTTCCACGGATCGTATTCCAAGTGACGAAGACCAAGCTCGACTTCACAAGCTTGTATGGAAAATCGATGAGAGGAAAGGCAACGATGATCATACATGCTGGGTCACCGACAGAAACTGGTTCTAAGATGAACGCCAACGAGAAACGAACATCGCAATCCATTCCGCTGGTCCAGAGCCACATCGATCACTGTACATGAAACTCAAGAAAGACACATGCTGTAGCTACTGCGGCCACGGGTTCGACGTCGTCGACTATCCGAAGCTATGCAATGAATGTGGCAACACCACGTTCAAGCCAGTTCCTGCATGCGTTATATGCATTCCAGTCCTTTTTGGAACAGAGCGTGGCAAGCTTCCACAGGAACACAGAGGAACTGTTCTAGTTCGCAGGTCAATTGAACCAGGGTTTGGGGAGCTTGCCCTTGCTGGCGGCTACATGGACACAGGCGAAACCTGGGAAGAGACCGCTGTTCGTGAATTCGAAGAGGAAGTTGGTTACCGGACCAATCCTGATTTCTGGAAGTTCGAATGGATTGACTACGGAGAGCATGGGGAACACTTGTTGATCTTCTGTTCGTATGATTTCTGGGACTACAACGGAAATCACCCGCTTGGCAGAGCTATTCGTAACTTCAGGCCTAATGACGAAGTCAGTGAATTGGTGGTTGCTCATGACGGCCAAGAAGCGCCAAAACTGGCATTTCCGTCACACCAGAAAGCCATGGAATGGGCTTTCACACTATGAGGAACACCATGGCAGACATTACCTTCATCACTGGCGACGCAACCAATCCTGACACAACCGAACCAGCGTACATCGTTCACTGCTGTAATTCAGTTGGGGCATGGGGCTCTGGGTTTGTAATGGCACTATCCAAGAAGTGGAAGCTGGCCGAAAAACGATACAGGTTTTGGGCTGCCGGAGCATACGAAGATCTGCCAGACCAAGATGCGTTTGAGCTAGGCGGAATTCAAATCGTCGGTGTCGCACCACACGACGAGATCTTCGTGGTCAACATGATTGGCCAACAGGGTATTCGTTATTCCAAGAGCGGACTGGCTCCAATTCGCTATGAGGCGTTCAGAGAGGGCCTCAGGAGCCTTTCGTCTCGAATACCTGACACAGCGGTCGTCCACATGCCTCGGATGGGCTGTGACCTCGCTGGTGGCTCCTGGGCGCTGGTGGAAGACATCATCCGAGACGAGTTGGTTGCGAACGACATCGACGTCGTGGTATACGACTTCCCTGGCGGCAAGTTCAACCCGTAGCAGAGAAGTCATGACAATCTCCGAGAGCAGAGCCGAAGAGTTGATGGCAGGCTGGATCAAGAGTCGTGGAATCCTACGACCTGAAGACATCGAAGAGCTTGCGAAACTGGACGCTCCGGACATGTGTCTGTCTACGTTCAACCGTGTTGTGCTGCGTCTTGAAGAAGAGCGGCCGGATATCAGCTTCGATGACGACTGGAACTTGGTGGCAAAATCATGATGTGGGTTCCGTGGCCGAAGCCAAAGACGTTCTCAGAACTTCAGTCAGAACTGCGTGAGTCAAAGTTCTGGACCAGATCCAACGTGGCCGAGAAGTGCGACGACGGGTTCTATCGCTCCAGACGTTCCAGGTACATCCAGAAGAAGATCGCCAAGTTCTTCCAGTGGCACGACTTGAATGTTCGAGTAGAAGTCGTGGTGATGGCCCCAGATGCGATAGGCAAGTGGGATCATGACTGCCGTATCAGCCCAGTGTTCCAAGGCTGCTGCTACCACGACATCATCAGGCTGTTCCTGTCACACAACGATTGGGGCCAAAAGAGAACGACAAGCGAGAAGCAGATCTTGAACCTCGTCGAGTTCGTGGCTCATGAGTATCGGCATTCCTGTCAAAGCAGGAAGAGGTATCGTCTCGGGAACGCTGCTGTGCGCAAGGCTGTGAATGAAAGGGAAGTCACGAACTCGCTGATGCTTGCGAGCACCAATGTTATCACAGACCTTGTAACGCATTCAGAGCAACCGATAGAGGTTGACGCTTACGCTTTCGAAGCCGCCACCATGTATCGAGTCCTTGGCTCGACAGAAGAACCGGCGAGCTTCGTCAGGGCCATGTCAGAAGGCTCAGGCCATGAGCACATGTTCAGGCCATACGTGGCTGGATCTGGTGAAGAAGCCTCGCTCTCGACAAGGCAAAGCTTCTTGAAGAAGTTCGGCAAGCATCTTTCAGCTTGACACAGTGGCATGATGGTGCTAGTTACGCCATCATGGAAATTACATCCACAGCACAATACCCTGGAAGCATGCTGAGCAACTTTGCTCCGCACTCGTTCGTCTTTGACGGCGTTGAATGCGCATCCATGGAAGGCTTCTTGCAGTCTCTCAAGTTCGAGAGCGAAGAGGTTCAGGTAGCCGTGTGTCAGCTTGCTGGCGTGGCTGCGAAGCGCCGTGGGATGCCCCGAGACTGGAAGAGCACGCAGACTCTGTTCTGGAAGGGACAGGCAATCGACCGTCACTCAGAAGAGTACCAGGATCTGTTGGATGGTGCCTACGACATGCTGTCGCAGAACGACGGCTTCATCGAGGCATTGCTGGCGACTGGTGATGAGAGGCTGACGCATTCCATCGGCCGTCAAGACCCACAAGAGACGATCTTGACACGAGCGGAACTGTGCGACAGGCTCATGAAGATTCGAGAAGAGCTTCAAGACGCCGCTGGACCACACTGAGAAAGAGTTCACTTTTCTCTTGACAAACCGATTCGAGGCTGCTAGTTACAGCGGCACCAACATCGGAAACCTATCCGATTCACTAAGGCAGAGACCATGAACACGGTCATCAACACAATTCAGAACAGCACGGCGTCGGCATCGACGTTACTGCTATTGTGTAGCCTTACGCAGGAGTGTGTGTAAGACGCCGTTTAGCGTCAACCGAGCACCACACACTCTCGACCGCACATAGCTCACCAAACCGGAAACAAAACCGGAACACTCATCTCCGAGTGGTGGAACTGGCAGACATGCAGCACTGAGTATGCTGTGCTCGCAAGGGCGTGAGGGTTCAAATCCCTCCTTGGAGACTCTGGCCCTGTACCAGAACTGGAATATGGACCGGCCTCAGAAGCCGGGGTTTGTGGGTTCGAGTCCCACCAGGGCTACTGCCACGGCCGAGTGGTGAAATTGGCAGACACAGCGGCCTCAAAAGTCGCCGCAGAAATGCATGAGGGTTCGAGTCCCTCCTTGGCCACTTCCTCTTCGGAGGATCTCGTGCAAGTGGTGAAATTGGCTAGACGCAGCAGGCTTAAACCCTGCCGAGACAACGTCTCATGCGGGTTCGAGTCCCGCCTTGCACACTCCTTCAGGGTTCGACTCCCTGCGCCGTCACTATTTACAGACTCAAGCGAACTTGGCCGAGAGGCGAGGCACCAGACTGCAACTCTGGGTACGTTGGTTCAAATCCAACAGTTCGCTCTACATGCTCCTATACCCCAACGGCAGAGGGATCCGGTTTAGGTCCGGTTCAGTGAGAGTTCGAATCTCTCTGGGAGCACTTAGTGCATCTAGATTAGACGAAGTAGCCGCCAAAGAATCGTGAGAAGCTTAGGGTTGGTCCGGATGTGGCTCCCACAAGTCTAAATTGTGGTTTCAGCTGGGTCTTGTTCGATGATTGTGTCCACAAGCGTGAATGGTGTGTTGCCTTCAATCCCAATCGGTGTTTCTGGAACCAATATACCTGATGCGGTGGAGTATAGTCTCCATACGCCGCCATTGGCGTTGATAATGACGTCATCATCGTTCAAGGTGCCGCCAGTTGCCAATGCCTTCGTGGCGGCCCAGTCAGCAGCGTTGTATCCATTGAAATCACCGACATCTCCACCACCGGCAGTATCAGAGATGAGGATAACGTTTTTGCTGAACCTTCCGCTTGTCACTGTTCAATACCTGCAAACATTCTCTACACAGGCTTACATAGGGCTGCATAATCGCTTGACGAACGCCGTATTCTCATGTAAAAGAGAGTGACAACACATGCTTTCCCCAAAGTCAATGAAACCAGTCTTAGCCGCCATTCTTCTCCTGCTCGCCGCTTGTGGCGGAACAACCGTTGTCGAAGACGATGCACAGCCTCAACCGAATGAGATCGCAGGAATGTCCACAGTATTCATTGGAATGGGTACATGGGAAAACCAGAGGAGAACGAACTACTGGGTCAACGGTGGTGTCGTGATCCAGATCGAAGATGGTGTCTCGACCATTCTCTCTGTTGCCCACTTCTGCGACGAAGTGAAGCAGGATGAATCAGAAGACATCACTGTCGTTACGACTGTATTCGACATGGAAGGCAACCCGCATAAGGCGACTGTCGTCGACTATGACCGCTCAATCGATCTGTGCCTGATCACTGTGGAGAGTGAATGGGAAGCGGTAACTACACGCCTTCTGGCTCCCAGTGCGATTGAGCTATGGGATCCACTGGAGAATTACAGCAATCCAACCGGAACTCGTGTCGGCCAAAGGCTGCTGTTATCTGGCAATACGAGGGCGAGGTATCCAGAGTACCAAGCGCTGTTCAGATACGATGGTTACTATGCCGGAGTCTACAATGAAATCGTGGCAGCCAACAGCATGCCTGTCACTGGTGGCCAGAGCGGCTCTGGCGTATTCCTGGATGGCGCATTGATTGGCGTCGTGTCACAGGGCGAAACCGACTTCCATCACATCTTGTTCTCTGTTCGTGGCGATGTCATCAATGAGTGGCTGCTCGAACATGGCGTTGAGATGGAGTATGTCGAGTAGGCTGTACGCACTTCCGAAGATCGTCTCCAAGGGCTCCTACAGGAACTCGCTGAAGATAGATGGCCCATTCCAGTTCTGCTGTGGGTGGGTTGACTTCCTGTTCTCAATGCACAGAGAGCATCTGGATGACGGAGGAGAGGTTGACTCGCATTGGTTTCACCGCATGTCGTATTGGCAAGAGCGTCTGAAGAACTCTCTTGACAAATGATCGCAAGTATGGCATAAGAAAGCCGTTCGATTTCCCCAGCATGGTGACACCATGATGCTTCTAGTTCTGCTAGTGACTATCGCAT
>Ga0209434_1001436_pt1 | contig 10805 bp, 25 predicted proteins | sample ETNvirnome_2_300_FD_184068 | JGI IMG/M metagenome (GOLD analysis project Ga0209434, IMG submission 184068) | Marine viral communities from the Pacific Ocean - ETNP_2_300 (SPAdes) (version 2) | ecosystem: Environmental > Aquatic > Marine > Oceanic | place: Pacific Ocean | collected 2013-06-22 | reverse complement strand
CTGTTTGTCCTGTCGGAATACTGAACAAATGCCATTTTTGCAACGTCGTCAATCTTCGTGACCACGCCGATCTTGCGGTGGAACCAATGTCCTCGCACCAAATCACCAATCTTGATCATTCTGTTTCTCCCGGCGAGATCAGTACAACGTCTTTTGCCTTTTCCCAACCCTCGCCAACTTGATAATCCTTTGGAAAGTTAGTCCAATGAACAAAAATTTCCCGCGATTCCCCGCGCTGTCGCGCTCCAACTGACTGTGCGGGCGATTCTTTTGTCACAATCCCGCAAAGACCGGGATAGTTCGTCTGGTCGCACCACTGAACGAAATCACCGATTTTCATAATAATCTACCACCAACTTTAGGGCGCGAACAAAAAGGGTCTTATCTCCACGAGTGAGAACACCCAAAAGCTGAAGGCTCTCTGCCATGTAAATCTTCGCGAACTTTGGATCGTGCTTGGTAATATCAAGCGAATTGCTGATAAGGTCTGCGAGCTTCACAGTCTGAGCAGCCGCAGAGCCCGCGCCACAATTGGCTCGATCTTTGGCTTTACGAGTTTTCCGGTTGCCATCCTCTGGCTTACTTACATCTGTCAGGCTCGCAACCAGGGACGCCACATTTTCTCCAAACTCGGGGCGAATATCGTCGAGAGTGCAATCAGTATCTTCCACCACATCGTGAAGCAGAGCGGCAGCTAGCATTGTATCGTCGTGCTTTACAGTCCTTACAATCTCCATCACCTCAACAGGGTGAATGATGTAGGGCACGTTGGTATACTTCCTAACCTGACCTTCGTGGGCAGAAGTAGCAAACTCTTTAGCTTTTTGAACCAGATCACTCATTGTGTTGCTCCACCGTTGAAAGAATTATCAGGTTCCACTGTTTTTGCCAATGACCGCCGGGTTTGGTTCGCATGCTGCCGATGGTCCTCGTTGGATCCCATACCACTTTGGCTTCGGCATCAAGGTTGTTCTTTCGCGTGTCGATGACAATTCCCACGAGGCCCGTATACGATCCTCCCGCCCACTGCACCAAATCGCCCTTGCGGCAAACCGTGCGACTGCTCATTGTGCTTTGCTCACTAGTTCAAGTTCTCTAACATGTTCTTGTGATGTTCTGCCGTTGTCCCAAGTAAACCACTTGACGGCAACAACGTGTGCGCCGTTTGCGTTCACCTGGAGAATCTTTACGACTGTGCCGGGGTCGTCTTTGCACGGCAGAGATTGTACAATGTCGCCCACTCGTAGAATCGGCTTTCCCCATGCGTCTTGCTTTCTCATCGCTTCGCTCTCCGAATGTCGCCCGAGTAAAGGATGGACTTTGCGCCGGTGGTGATCCACTGAACTTCGACGATGGGGTTGTTGGGGGAAGCGTGGAATTCTCCCTCGTCGGGGATTCGCACAATCAACCCTTGCGACCGGGGCCACTTGTCGCCGCCGTAGTAGTCGAGTTCTTCGACAATATCGCCAACCTTGAAATCAACCATTGAGCTTCTCCAAGTGTTCCGGATTCTCCCAAAGTGCAAGGGGCCTTCCACACCATTCCACGAGTAGTTCAAACACCTTTTCGCTGGGCGTCAGACCCTCGAAGCTGTCGGAATCCAGCACAAGCCCAACTTCACCCTCGAAAGCCAGACAATCGAGGTCGCCCCCTTCTCGGGCTTTCACCAAGTCGCCAATCTCGATTTCCTTGAGCATCACCAGCGCCCGCCGCCCTCTTTACGATCCCAGACCTTTTCGGAAAAGACTTTAGAGAAACGCAGACCTGTTCCATCTTCATCGGTGGAGTCGTCGCTTGTTGCCAGGGACACTTCAGCCGCGAAGGTTCGAAGCATCTTGATGAATTCGATTTTGCGGAACTCTCGCTTGTTAGCTCTATCCATCCCGCGACCAAGGTAATCGCGAGCTAGCGCGTCAACGATCTTTAGGGTATTCTTCATACCCTGTTCATCATCGGTGTCAAAGACGATAACCATCTTCATTTTAGTTGATCTCCTCAATCCACGCACAAATACCCTCGCGGAGCAGGATGATCATCCCCTCCATCGCATGGTAGTAATCCGAAAGGTCGTAAGTTCGATGTTCCCCGGCATGAGGTCCGGTAATCCACGCGGTGTGAAGTCGAAACACTTTAGTTGCTCGCGGCGAACTTGATAATGTCTGCTTCGGTCAACCCGAGTTCCGCCATCGCGGCAGCGCGACGGACTTCCTTCGCGTCAATCGTCGGCTTCGCCTTCGTGGGCGTCACCTTTTTGACGGCCTTCGCTTCGGGACCGTCGAGGAAGGAAGGAATGTGCCCGGTGAACGTGCTAGCCTTCCGCTGCTTGTTGCGGAAGCGGGCAATCCGCTGTCGTCGCGCCTCGCCGGGGATGCCGTCGCGGCAATCCTCATCTTTCGCGTTTGCGCGGGCGTGGTTGTTTGCACCACCGTGACGCTCGCAGCGCCAGTAGTTTTCGTGCTTCTTGCTAATGTTCGCATCGAACACACGGCAGCCACCCGTAAAAGTACAGGTGACTCCGTGCGTCGAGTCGGCAGCTAGGCGTGAACCGTGCGCGAGGGCGAAAGCATTGTTGCCTTTGGGGCTTCGAGACATTGGGAAGAATCCTCTTGTGCGTTCGGTGGCTTCATCGCCCCCAACTGTCTATAATATACCATGCGAGGCTGTCCCTGTCAAGGGAAATAACCTCCTGTTTTACGGGTTGCGGAAGTAGGTGCTTCGCATCGAGGGGGTAAACCTGTGAATGTTCCCGTCTGGACCGAGTGCTTCATACCAAGTGGTAACACCGTAATAGTCGTTGGGCGAGTTGTCCTCCTGGGCCTCCTTCTTTCCAAGGCAAACGAAAGCATCGCCGTTCTTGAAAATGTGGGTGGAAGCGCCATCGGCCCAATTGGAAGTCCAAAGCCACCCAATCCCGTCCTTTTGTCCGCGATTGTAACTCACAAGAAGATTGTTCTTCTTGTTCTTGTCGAGGTTTGCGAGCTTGTAGAGTTTGCCTTTTACCATATCAAAAAATTACCGCGAAAGGAGCGCTTCGCGCTTTGTGATCTCCGCGACCTTGAGCAAAGCCTTCTGGCGAAGGTCGTCAAAACTCCGGTGATAGTAATGCTGCCCCTTCGGCGGGTCAGGCATCGTGGAGATTCTGAGCGCAAGGTTCAGCGAGCAGTTCTGGTGATGGATGAACCGCTCCAAAGTGTAAGAGCGCGTATGCTCGTCTTCCGGCAAATCCGCGTAAATCTCTTCAAGCAGTTCGGTCGGAGTGTTATTCTGGTTCGACTCGCTGTTGTTGCCCCAATAATGGTAGCCACCGAAGAACGCCTGCATCATTCGCCAATGCGAACGGCTGTTGTTCTTGAAATACTTGCGGTAAACTTCCGCGTATTCCTTCTTCTTCAGCTTCTTCTTCCCGTTGGCAAGCAGCAGCGACTTCAAAACGTAGCCGCGCTTGTTCCACAACTCGTCTGCGGCTTCTTTGGTGACATTGGGATTTGACGCGAGGTAAGATTGTGCCAACTTGTACCAATCCTTTGCGATTGCTAGCTGCGTTTCACCATCTGTAAATCGATTCTTGGCTAGCGCGGTCTTCTCGCTGTTGTGCATCTTGTCAAGGTTCTTCGCGTAAGGCGAAGTGTAAACTGTCTTCATTCTAAGTGTCGCTCCACGTCGGAAGCCCGAAAGGGTCAACGGACGCTGTTGCTAGGTTGGTGGTTTCGCCTTCGCCAATGGCGTCGGCAATTGAATTACGGAACTCTTGCTGTACTCCAAACAACTTCTGCCAGCACCATTCGGCTGAACCAGCTTGTGTTAGGTCGTCATCATCACGAGTGATCAGCCACTCTTCGCGTGCCTGTTGGCCGTAATTATCCAAAGCAACCAATATCGTGGTCACTTCGTCGTCAGTTAGTTCAATCTTCATTCTTGAACTCCGAATTCTGAAAAACTACAGGATGCATGGTGTGGTCCGCGTAACTGCGAGCCCTTCCCACATGACAAGAAGTGGTTTGAGACTGAAATGCGCCACCGGGGGATGTGAAGTCCCCCAAAACGCAAACTCCGGACTTGGCGCGGTGGCCGATCTTCATCTGATATGAAAACAGGCTGGTCCCGTTGGTGTGCAAGGAGCCAGTATGGGAATTGGCGGCTTCGCCCTTCCTCCATCTGTCCAGCACTAGGTCATTTCTAAGTCGTCTCATTATTGGTTCCAGTTACTAGCAAAAACTGCAAGAATAACATTTGCAAAAGCAAAAGCAATCATTCTATTCTTCCTTTCCATCATCGGTGTCGTCTTCATCGAAGACAGGTGAATCATACTCATCGTCAAAACCGTAACGAAGAGAATTACAATATTCCCAAGGGTTCATTTACCAACCTCTCTTATTCTTGTGTTTGGCCTTGCGGGAATGGCCTTTGGCAACATCCCGCTTTCGGGTGTGGTGCTTCCCTGCTCCCCCTCGTTGAAAGGCAGCGATAGCAATCCAGTTTCGTGTTTTGGTTCTTTTCATCGGTCCAGGGCTCCCGTCCACTTTCTACCAGATTAGCAGACGGGAGCCCAAGAGTCAAGAGTTATATCAATCAGTTTTCTGAGGGATGATAATCATGCGTTCGGGCTTCGGGTCAAAGTACGGACGATTGCCGTGGTAGTCGTCCGTAATCCAGAGTCGCTGTACATTGCAGCGAACTGGCTTCGGAGCTTCCATATCCGTACAAACGATAAGCCCATCGAATCCGCCAGTTTCATTGACGAACTTCGTCGGGGCGTCGAAGCAGGTTCCACCGTGCATCGAGCGCTCCCTCTTTCGACTCATCCCCTTCTTCCAGACCCAGTTCTTCTCGGGATCGACGCGGGTGTCGAAAGGAATCACAGTGAACTCAGCGATCTTTGCCAGACCATTCAGTTCAGCGAAGAAGGCCGCGAGCATATCATCTGAAACGGAACCACTCTGGTCAATCGCAATCGCGATCTTTGCAGTCCTCGATGCCTTCTTGCCGGGATGCTGATAAGGATATCGCTTGTTGATCTTGCGAATCGAAGAACGCTTGTTAGCCTTCTGGCTCTGCTTCACGAAGTAACGCAGAACCTTCTTCCAGTCCACCTTGTTGGAAATGGAGTCCATGATTTCCTTGCGGCAGTCGCTCGGAACAGTTCCCCAGCCACGCGACGAGGAGTTTGCCTCTTCAACTGCATCCCGGATAAACTCTTTTACCCGTTCCTCGGCAATCTGCTTTGTCTGGTCGTCCATTTCATCCCAGCCGGAGTGGTCGTCGAAAGAGTCCATTCCGTCCAGAGGGTTTCCGTTGCCCTGGCCGGGCTGGCCTTCGCCGGGCTGGCCTTCGCCGCCACCTTGGCCTTCGCCCTTCCCGCCGCCGGGAGGTGGTCCCTCCTTCTGCATCTTACGCAGTTCGCGAAGATAATGCTCGGCGGTCTTGTGGGGCTCCAGATGCTCGAATGGTCCCTTTCCAGGGAAGCAAGCTCCCTCGGGGAGGTTCGGCAAGTGGCCGTTGATTGCGAGGTCCATCGCAATGTTGTGAATCTTTCGCTCGTTCGGGTCCATATCTCGGAACGACAGAAACCGGCCGCCCGTAACGTGCTGAAACACGATGTGATAGAACTCGTGCTTGAGGACATCCTTGCGAGCCTCGTCCGTCATCTTCGCGAAGAACTCGGGATTGTAAAGCATCTTGAGCTTACCTTCCTCGGTTACAGTCACGCCAGCAGTCGGAATCCCCTTAGTCGGGGTCTTATCCATCCGGCGCGAAAGCGCTGCAAAGAACGGCTCGTCCATCAGCAGACGGTGAACGTGAATGTTGAGGTCGAAAAGAGTCACGTCTTCGCCGAAAAACTCATCGAGCTTGTCGGTAACTTTGTCCATCTGGTCCGCGATTTCGTCGTTAGTCATTTCTTCGTATGCCACTGTATTGTGCCCTTTCCTCTAAACCTTGTCCCCGGTCAGAATCTCGACCAAGTAGTTACCAACTGCGCGTTCGTCCGTCGCCTTCGTGGCGTGGAAGGAAATCGCGTTGTCCTGATTGGACTGTCCGACCATCGTCCAGAGCTTCATCGCAGCTTCGGACGGGAGGGACATGAAGTAGTTTGCCAGATTGGTCAGTTCACCCTCGTTGAGAGGATTCTTGAATCGGTCGCTCGTACCCATCTTGTCAATGAGCGCACAGTGCTGATTCATATCAACCTCGGGAATCCGCCCCTTGTCGAGAACATCAGAAATGGTCACAACCTTGGAGTAGTTCGCAACGAAATCGTTGAAGGACACCGCAGCCTCGAAGCCCAGGTAGGCCGAAGCCAGTGAAAAGACCACCGGGTTGGACTGTCCAGCTTCCAACATCTGCGCGGTTGCAACAGTGTCGCTGAAACGAGCCCAGGAACGCCGGGAAGGATAAACCTTGTTCGGTTCCGGATCGTCGTTGTGCTCCAGATGCTCGGTGTTGTTCCGAATGAAGTCAGTCACCAGCGGGTCGCAGTTAGTCTGCGCCCAGGTAATCCAGTCGTCGATGGAGGGCTCCACGTCGAAGACGGTGTAGCGGTCCAGTTCAGCCGGGTCCATTTCGCCAACCTGATAGGCAGCAGCACCCGCGTGGGTTCCACCATTCACGGCAGCGAAAATCAGAGTGTCTGGGTGCAGGGTGTGCCCCGCGAGCTTACGCGAGTCGCAAAGCTCGAAGATGCCCTGCCGGACTTCCAGGGTTGCCCGGTCAACCTCATCGAGGAAGAGAAGGACACCCGTCGCGCAAGCAGTTGCGAACCAATCAGGCGGGCAGAAAGAGGTTACATCATCGTCAACCTTTGGCAGACCCAAAAGGTCGCCTTCGGTCATTTGCGAAGCCCGGCGTTCCACAACGGGAAGGCCGACCGAAATCGCGTACTGATACACAACGCTGGACTTGCCAATGCCGTGCCTGCCGCGAAGCAGGACGGGGTGATTCGCACTTGTAACGTGCGGGAGGACAGAAAGAAGATTCTTGAAATCAATTGCCATGTTTTGTTCCTAGTTGGGGGGCTTACTCGCCCCGTCCATTATCTATATAGTACCACACCTGACCGTCGAAGTCAAGCAAAATAATCATCCCTTATATACTAAGTATCAATCCCGGGGATTTCAGGATCTTTCATTTCAGAAAGTTCGATCTCACCATTGACGTATGCCTTGAGCTGGGCTCTCTGGAATGGAGCGAACGTGTGAAAACTGCGAATTGTCTCTTCGTTGGGAGCCTTGAAATGCTCCTTCGCGGTCTTCTTGATACTCTTGGCGCACACAAATGCGTCGTTACTAAAATCAGTTTGCCCCGGTGAAACCACTTCCCAATCAACATTGTTCAATCGCTCGTTGCGATCCATCTTCTCATTCCCATAGTATCCCTTTCCGAAGCGAGGGACGATGCCGGGAATGGACGGAACCGTGATGCCGATTGTACTGCGATAAGCTCCATCGTCAGCCGGGGCTCCGATGCGATCAAAGCAAAGGATGGAACCACTGCTGCTCCAGTGGGGCGCATTGACGATGCCGTGATAGTGGGTCAAATCAGGACTGACACCTTTCATAACCAGTCCCACCGGAGGAATGTAGTCAGCCTCACCGGCACGGATATACCCATGCTCACGATGGTGATATTGAGCGTCGTTGCAGCGCACCAAAGCGCCGATGCCGAGCTGAATATCCTTCATCCACTTTACGATTGCCGTGCGCCACAGAGTAGCGTCGTTCGTAAAAGTGATCTTGTGCGCCTTCATCGTATCACACCCTGCGCGGGTGTGTCCGCTTTCGTCGCAGTAGCCGCACACCTTTGGCTGCGCCTTGCGGGCTACAATTTGCGCCCATTGGCGACCCTTGTAACTGGTGGGGTCTTTCTCCCAGGCTTTCCTGAGTTCGGGACAACCTGTCTTGTTGTGTCCCTCATTATAACAATTTCCACACCTTACGGTGCCGTTCCAACTCATCTTAATCTTTCCTTCGTTGGAGTTATTCTCTAGCTTCTATGTTCATTCTAGCAGCTTATGGTGCCGCTGTCAACCATTTTCTATCAAAGAAAAGAAGGGGGGCAATCGTTTTTTAGAGATTGCTACCTAGACACCTTTCAACACATTTCGCGTCATTGTCATATCTTTATGATACAGACGACTCGCCGGGATTCTTGGGCGTCATTGAATCCACTATTTATATAAAAATTCACCCCTAATTCCAACCCCGATCTTGCAGGGTTGAATATCTACTTTCTCTTCTTGGCTCTTTTGAGGTATCGTTCCTCAGTCCAAATGGGTTCGGCTGAACCCACCATCAAAACTTGAATGGGCTTCGCGCCCTTTGCGTGGGACTTCACCTGACTTCCGTCGCTGGAGTTCTGAAGAATCACCACTGGCATATTCTTACGACCATATCCCGCGTTTGCGCGGAAGATAGCCGTCGTCCCTGCGGGAAACTTACTTTCGCTCAAAGCGTTGGTAATCACAGACGAGGCATACTTGTTGAGGACGAGCTTGTTATACTCCTTTTCCGTAGGAGTACCAGTGCGGCCGTCGTCCTGATCGAGATACTTGTAGACGATGTTGCTGTAGTAACCCGTCTTCTTGTAATAGCGGAGTGCGATCGTGAACTTCTGTTCCCTTTCGTCGTCCCAACCGTTCGTGAAGTTGGCGCGGGAGGCAAGAGCCTCATCCGACCACCGACCCTCAATCTGTTGAAGGTGTCGTTCCTGATTGTGGGAAAGAGTGCGTCCGTTCTGGACTTGCTCTTGAATAGATTCCAAGAATCCATAATCCCAGGAACTCTTGTCCCCAGCAATCATCATTCGTCCGAGCGTGTTATTGATTCGTGCCTTCACGGTAGCTCCTTTGCTCACTGTGCCTATATAGTACCATACTGGGGCGGCTTTGTCAACCCTCAAATAGGATTTTGAGGTTTTGGATGTGCTTGCAATCTTGCCTGAACTGGAAGCCGCGACATTCGCACTTCCAGGTGGGTCCGGTCTTTGTCACCTTGTAGGTCTTTCCTTTACTTCCCTTGACCTCAATGGTCTTTGCGGGCTCGTCGGAGTAGTTGGGATCCCAATACTTGCGGGCTTCTGCGCCCCAGCAAAAGAACTCTTCAATATCTTCTCTGGTTGTGCCAGCGTCTACTTCAATGTGAGTGCCGCCGGAACCAGCGTAGGTCTTTCCCGATGCTGGTGAGTACCAAACTACAGGGGGCCACGGAACGATGTAACGATTATCAGGCGTAGTTTTCACGAGTATATTCTTCGGCTAGGCGTTGAAAAACTTCAGCTTGGTATTGATCAATGCTGAAATACTCTTGTTCAATCTCGTCCCAGTGAACACCAATCGCAAAAAGTGTATCGGATAATTCTTGGGGGACGCTGCCGGAAACTCGACGCTCGTTCGTCAGTTTCTCCAGCGCATCTTTTTCCAGACTTAAAATGCCTTCAAACATTAGTTTACCTCCGTGGGTTCGTCTGATTCTGTCTCTACTATAACACGGACGGGCGCTGTTGTCAAGCACTCTTCTTCATTGTCGCGATCTAGCTCCAAGAAATAATCATCAATTGCATCGTGGACCGTAAGCAGACAACGGGAAGAAAACATGGGGAGCACTTGGTAGTCAGGTTGTTTTAGAGTTCTCAAATCATACACATTCACCACATTTCCTCCGTGCCACACGCAAAGATAAACCTCACGCACAACTGTGACTAGCTCTGCCCCATCAACAATGTTTACAATGTCGACAGCACTATAATTAGTTTCTTCAATACCCATTACGCTTTTTCCTCTACAATCTTGAAATTGTCTTTTCCCACATGCCAAAACCACGCAGGATTTGATCCCACCATTCTTAAAAGAACTCCTGTTTCCGTAGGAAAATCAACTACTTCGAAGAAATCCTCCAAGTAGTCATGCATCCAATCAATACTCGGGCTGGCTTCCAGTTTTACAATATCACCGATTTTCATTTATAACCCACAATTCCTTTGCTTTGTGATTGACTGTGTGCGACTCGCCACCATCCTCGGAGTTTATCCATTGCACCGTTTTATATTCTCCACTTGGGGGGAATTCACCAATTATAAGTCCAAGCCAAGCATCATAATTTTCCTCGGGGCTTCGTGCACGGCATTTTACTAAGTCACCGACCTTCACTTACAACCTCCAAAAACTCTGCGAGTTCAGTACTCGTTTCGTTCCGCGCGTCCCCGGTGATTTCAACTGCGCGGGCAGCGTGCCTGTCCACCCACCGGACATCGACGATGCCTGCGCCATTGAAACCAATCACGAGGCCCAGGCAATTGCCCAGACCCGTTAGGTCTTCGCTGAACCTTACCAAGTCACCGATTTTCATTTGCCAACACCAAATCTCTCGCACGGTACGAACCGCGATCTCTCCCGGTATTCCTGTGGGTCCATTCTATGACTTTGATTTCATCAGTGCCGGGGATTTCCCGCACGATTAGTCCAAGCCAGTCGTCGTGGTAAGTCACACCCGACGCGGAACGATACCTTACCAAGTCACCGATTTTCATTTAGCACAAACCCTTGAAACCAATACAATCTCATTATCATACTGACAACTGATTGTTTCATCAGGCCAAAGAATATGATAAACAAGCCGATAGCTTTTTTGTCGAGCGCGGACAATCTTCTGAATGAGTCCCACCCCATACCGCTCGGGCGTCAGGGCGTGCTTCATTGTTACAATATCACCGACTTTCATTTACAACCCACAATTCCTCTGGTGTGTGGTTGACTGTCTCCACATCGCCGCGACCGTCCGAACACACCCACTGCACCGTTTTATGGGTTCCGTTGG
>Ga0209434_1001435_pt1 | contig 10806 bp, 8 predicted proteins | sample ETNvirnome_2_300_FD_184068 | JGI IMG/M metagenome (GOLD analysis project Ga0209434, IMG submission 184068) | Marine viral communities from the Pacific Ocean - ETNP_2_300 (SPAdes) (version 2) | ecosystem: Environmental > Aquatic > Marine > Oceanic | place: Pacific Ocean | collected 2013-06-22 | reverse complement strand
TTGCGGGAGCAGTTGGCGGCAATAATGGAGCAGTTCAAAAACTTAATGACAGAGCCATTAATAATAGTTACGGTGTAACTTATTATCCATGGGTTCGAATCATAGATGATGGAACTGGCACAGGAGTTTGGGTTCCTCCATCAGTTGTTGCTATTGGAACATATTCAAAAGCACAAACAGATTCCGAATTGTGGTTTGCACCCGCTGGTTTTACGCGGGGCGGACTTTCAGAAGGTGGTGCTGGATTAAGAGTTGTTGGAGTTAAACAACGATTAACTTCGAAAGAGCGTGATCAACTTTATGATGCAAATATTAATCCAATTGCAACTTTCCCAGCGGAAGGAATTGTAATGTTTGGACAAAAGACTCTTCAATCAACTAGATCGGCTTTAGACCGAGTAAATGTAAGGCGTCTTATGATTCACGTCAAAAAAGAAATTTCACGAATGGCTGCTACTTTGTTATTCGATCAAAATGTGCAAGTAACTTGGGATCGATTTAGAAGTCAAGCTGTACCATTTTTAAACAGCATTAGAACAAGACTTGGTTTAACGGACTTTCGAGTATTACTTGATTCTACGACGACGACCCCGGATCTTGTTGATAGAAATATCATGTATGCAAAGATATACCTAAAACCTGCACGGGCGATTGAATTTATCGCTATTGATTTTGTAATTACAAACAGCGGAGCAGCTTTTGAAGACTAATTTATAAAATGGAACTACTTATTTTAGGAGAGAACAGCACATGAGTATTGGATTTTGGAATGACCACAACTTAGAACCCAAACGTGGATTTAGATTTATATTGGTGATTCCTGGGAGCACCCCGGAAACACATGTTCAACAATATCTGATCAAGACTGTCAAAAAACCAGCGTTTACGCTTGGAGAATCAACTCACCAATATTTAAATCATACTTTTTATTTTCCTGGTCGAGTTTCGTGGACAGAATCCAGCTTTACAATTGTTGATGTAGTTGATTCAGACTCTAATGGAAGCAAAGAAATAATGGAAATCTTAGAAGCATCTGGTTATGTACTTCCAGTTGATCCAAATGTGTTGTCAACTATCTCTAAAAAGAAAGCCGTTGATGCGCTTGGAACTGTTATAATTCGAACAATCGATGCCGAAGGTAGTCCGGTTGAAGAATGGCACTTACACAATGCCTATGTAGCGGGAGCCACTTTTGGTGACTTAAGTTATGAATCTGATGATATGTTGAACATTGATGTAACACTAAAATATGATTATGCTTGGTTGGAGGTTCTCGGACAAGGCGGCGGGAAAGTTCCTTCCAATGCATCTGGCTGATAATAATAATAGAAAAGAAAAGAGGTCTTTATGCCAAGAAATGATGGAACTCGCTTGGGAGTTCAAGGTGATGGAGAATCACCACCTGTACAAAACACTAATTCACCTTTAAATTTTGTAATGCCAACGGAGTTTGTAGAACTTCCTACAAGGGGAAAGTTCTATCCTGCCAAACACCCATTACATGGTGAAGAAACAATAGAAATTAAATATATGACGGCGAAAGAAACAGACATTCTTTCGTCAAAAGAGCTTTTAAAAAGGGGTACTGCGATTGATCGAATGCTAGAAAGCATTATTGTCAATAAAGAAATTAAAGCAACCGACCTATTTGTCGGGGATAAAAATGCTTTAGTGGTTGCTTCTAGAATTAATGGCTTTGGGCATCTTTATGATTCTCAATTAACGTGTCCTAACTGCTCTGCAACTAACGAAAACGAATTTGATTTAAAAGAAGTAAAAATCAAAGAGGCACCAGAAGACATTAAATTTTCAGAAAATGGAACTTTTTATATCACCCTTCCCAAAACAGAAGTGGTGGTTGAATGTCGATTGATGACTGGAGAAAATGAGAAAAGTCTTAGTAAAAAAGCAGAGAAGAAAAGAAAATTAAAATTACCCGATGCATCATTAACTGATCAATATAAAATGATTATTGTTTCTTTAAATGGTGTTACCGAAAGGAGTACGGTTGAAGAGTTTGTTGATATTATGCCTGCATCAGACGCCACTCATCTTCGAAGAGAATATGAAAAAGCACGTCCAGATGTAGATATGAGTTATGCTCACGAATGTGATTCGTGTAATGCCACTAGTGTAGTGTCCATTCCTTTTTCCGCTAACTTTTTTTGGCCTGACTGATAAATATTCTGAATATGTTTATGAAGAATTATTTTATTTAAAACAATATGGTGGTTGGAGTTTTATTGAAGCTTATAATCTACCGATGAGATTACGAACTTGGTGGGTTAATCGAATAGGGGAAGAATTTAAAAGAGAAAAGGAAGCCTTTGAAAAGAACGCTCGAAAGAGTCAAAACCAAAGATCCAGATAATTTGAACCTCCTTTATGGAGGTTTTTTATTTTCTGCTATTACTATTTAATTTATAAGGATAAATTTTTATAATGGACAAAAAAACATTGCAATTTTCAAAACAAGTAAAAGATATTTTAAAGAGTGTATTTGGTTATTCAGATAAACCAGTATCAATTAAAGGTGAGCGTAATCAAATTCGTGCTTTTGTGGAAGTTTTGGGATTGGAAAAGAAACTTTTTGACACATATAAAGAAAGAGGACCAGATCATCCAGAAACTTATAGAGTTAAAAAATTGCTTGAACCAGCAATAGAAAATTTTGAACGTATAATGGAGATTGAATGGCCCCTTAAAGAATAAGATTGAATCATGGCTAATGGCAATGACAAAAAAAATCCGATTGCGGGCGGAGTTGATACAGTTAAAGAGCTTGCCAAGACAATTGCTGGCGCGAAAGCTCTTGAAGGGGTAATGAATACATTAAAGTCTACCACGGAATCGTTGGTAGAGCCTTTTGCATCAGCCGCAGATGCCGGAACTAAATTCGCAGCAGCTATTGGAGATGCTTCGGGTGGATTTAAAGATTTTACAACCGCAGCCACACAGGTCGATACCTTAAGAGCCGAAATAGAAAGAGCAACAGGTGCAAGTGAACAATTCACTGGTATGGCCATTGAAACACAGGGTGCTTTATCTGGGTTGGGGATATCATTGTCAGAAGCAAAAGATTCTGTTGTCACCCTATTCAATGGATTTTCTGAATTTACTCTTTTAGCTCCAAAAGCTCAAAAAGAAATTGCAAAACAGGCCGCCTCAATGACACGCCTGGGTATTGCTGCCTCTCAAACTTCGGCAGCTTATAATACCTTAATGAAAGGTATGGGGATGACCCAAAAAGAAGCCACAAAAACCAATAGAGAAATGGCCAAACTTGCAAAAGCTATTGGTGTTGCTCCCAATAAAATGTCTAAAGATTTTACTCAAAATGCTAAAGATTTAGCACGATATGGTAAAGGCGGAATCCAGGTGTTTAAAGAACTGGCAGTTCAATCAAAAGCCACAGGTTTGCAGATGTCAACTCTTATTAGCATTGCAAATAAATTTGACACATTCGATTCGGCGGCCACAGCCGCTGGAAATCTTAATGCAATGTTGGGTGGAAATTTGGTAAATAGTGTTGATATGCTGACCGCTTCGGAAAGCGAAAGAATTGATATGATTCGTAATGCGATGGCTGCAACAGGAAGATCGTGGAGTTCTCTTGATAAATTTGAAACGAAAGCAATTGCAGGAGCAGTTGGGATTACTGATATGACTGACGCAATGAGATTGTTTGGAACTGAACAAGCAACTTTGGACGACTTAAAAGATAAAGCTGATCCCGCAATGGTTGCTCAACAAAACTTAACCAAAGCAATGCAGGCTGGGACCAAAATTGCTGAAAAATGGGCTGCGGCGTTTGAGAGAATTTCTCTTATTGTTGGAAGGGCGCTACAACCAGTTTTAAGGGAACTTACTGATTTTATTACAGGGCGGGAAGGCTTCGGTCAAATTCGTGGAATTTTTACTTGGATAGCAGATGGAATCAAAAAAGTTCATAAATGGTGGAAAGCTCTTTCACCTGAGATGAAAGGCACAGTTAAACATATTGCAGTCATGGCAATCAAAGCTGTGGCATTAGGGGCAGCGATGAAAGGCGTGATGGGCGTAGCTTCCCCACTTATGGATCTTCTTTCGAGCCCGTGGCTACTGGCCATCACAGGTATAGTTGCTTTCGCTACTCACCTGGATGATATAGACGGGTTGATGAGAAAAGTTGGGGAAAAATTTGAGGATCTTGACATTAAAATAAGAGGGTGGATGCAAGCAAATCGAAGCAATCCATTTGTGGCGAGTCTGGAAACGGCATATTATTATCTTAGAACACAAATTCCAAACGCTATGAGGTCGTTACAGGAGTATTTTAAGTCGGGATCATTCAGCAAAGATGCTGAAGGCGCATGGGCAGGTTTGAAAATTGCGGGAAAAACAGTGTGGAAACTTTTCAAGGACGTTGGAAAAGAAGTAAAAAAGCTATGGGCATCAATGGATCTTAAACCAGGTGAACCTTTTGATATTATGGGAATGCTTAAAGGGTTTTGGAAGGACTTGAAGGGAAAGTTTAATGAGATTATGAGGTTTTTTTCGCTAATGAAGATTGGTGCCCTTGAAGCTATGCAATTGACAACCTTAGAGAATAAAAAACTTGCGGGATACCAAGCAGGCGAAGTTCGTGAACGGATGAAAATGGGAGGATACGGCGGCATTGACACGGAAAAATTTATGAGATTACAAAATCTTGCTATTGGGGCGAGGAAACAAGGCATCGGCTTGGGCGAAACCCGCTTCGACTCAGATATCCGACATTGGGCTGGGATTGGCATTGAAGACTCCGAAAAATCATCAACCCAAAAGGCGTTTCATAAACAACTCCGAATGTTCATGGCGTATTCGACGGGCAAGAAACCGGGGGAACATCTTGGTGGTGACAATGAACTGCTTCGCTGGTATGCGAGCCAAGCTAGGCGGGACGACATTTGGGGCGGCAAAGGCGCAGGTAGTCTGTTTGGTGGAGCAGCCGGAAGACAAGAATTGTTATACGGTGGCACCAAGGCAACTGGCGGACCAATTCCAATGGCAACTGGCGGACCAATCCTAGTTGGAGAATATGGTCCTGAAAGAATTGTGGCTTCTGGTGGTGGGTTGTTCGTTGAACCTCATTCTGCTGTTGGGAATGATGGCGGAAAACCCATATTGGTTTCTATGAATATTGATGGTAAAAAGTTTGCAGAAGCAATGTATAATCATAATAAAGAACAAATTGAAGAAAACGAAGGCTTGAGTAATATAGGTTGGGGATAAACTTTAATAAAGGAGATTAATAATGGCTATTTTTGATACAACCAAAATTGGAGACTTGAAACAGAAACTTGGTCTAAAGAGAGGACCATTTTCTGATGATACTGATTATCTGAAAGACCATTGGGGACAAGAAATTGTTTTTACACATATAGCATCAGGCCGCACAGTAGAATTTAAGGCATTTTTAAAATCCTTTCGCGACCGCTATAATTCAAAATGGAAGGCAACATCAGGATATGGCAGAATGGATCCCGTTCAAACATTTCAAAACACTTCGCGAACTATTGCAATAAGTTTTGATGTGGTTGCTGCTAGTAAAAAAGAAGCACAGGAAAATATGAAAAAAGTATCATTACTTACCAATATGTTATATCCGGCATTTGAAGGACATACAGGTGGTCAAACAATCAAATCAGCACCTTTAGTAAGGTTGAAATTTATGAATTGGGCAGAATCTCAAGGCGGCCCAGGCGCAGGCAGTGGACTGTTGGGATCGTTAAGCGGTTTTACATTCAGTCCCAATCTCGAAGTTGGTGTATTTGGTGAAGGGGCAGGGAGAAAAACCTTTAAAGGAAAGAAGGCCGCGATTTTGCCCAAGACTTTTAATATAAGCACAAATTTAAATGTTATTCACGAGCATGAATTGGGGTGGAAATTTGCAAGAAGTGCTAAAGTTATGTCGTCAAATAACCCCAGAAAACCGATAGATCTTTATGAGGCACAAACTACCACATTTCCATATGGAAGTGATGTTACTCCACCTAAAGAAAAACCATCGGGGAAAGAAAAAAACACAGCCAATTCGGTCGCCGCAAAGCATGAGATCACAGGACAATAATCAATGGCAACAAGATATGGAAAAACACCAATAGCAGTTAATGTTTCCAAAAAATATGAAGAATTGTTTAAAGAAAGGAATGTGCCCTTTATAAGACAATATCTTACTCCCAAAATGGATCATCTTACAGCCGCTGAGATTTCTACTTTAAATGTTGTTTCGCACGCATGGAAGTTGGGAGATCGTTATTATAAATTGGCCTATTATTATTATGGAATCCCATCTTATTGGTGGATTATTGCATGGTTTAATCGCTCTCCCACAGAATCACATCTAGAAATAGGAGAAGTAATTAGCATTCCACTTCCTCTTACAAAAGTTTTGGATTATTTGGATTTATAGAATGGCAGAGGAAAGATTTAATGAGCAGCAATTCCTGCTGGACTTCATTCATTATTTTGAAAATACAGTTCCCAATCCAGACGTAGATTTTTCAAATGAATCTCAAGAAGATATTATCAATCGCACAGGTGTGATCCCAGTAGCCTACGATCACATAATGGTAGTAGACGGTAATCCTAATGTATCTTTTAACCAACTTGTTGGAAAAAACAATTCATCAGTAATGAATATGATCAGTCCAGAACAATTGTCCTTGTTGGTTCCGAAGATTGAAATCTATAAAAACGTAGAGTGGAGTGACGGAACGATTGTAGCTGTTCAATATCCCATCAATGTACCCACTACAGAAGCATCTATTTTGGCAAGTATAGAACAGCGCGGAAATGATGTGTCTTTGGAGAGTATTGAATGGGAAGATACTGGCAAAGATACCTCTTTTGCTGGGATCACTTTGAGCGGAAGAATGAACTTTGTTTTTCAAAGTTTTGAAAGTTTTTTTATGTGGCGGCCATCGGCGTGGTCAGGTACAGCGGGAGCACCCACAAACAGACCTTCTAATACCGCAGACATATGTTTTGGACAACTTACTACAAATGCACCAGGGGGGGGCAAAGATAGTTATGATATTCCGGCTTTGGACGCAAATGCTCCGTTCCCAATTAAGATTATTGTAGGATATAGCGCACCCTCAGATCCCCAAGCTGAACTTTTTGACCCGTGGATGATTGAACAAATCGGAAAAATGCACACTATTTTACATGTTGCTACGAACAAAGCTGATTATTCGTTTGATGACAGTGGTCAAATGAAAGTAAGTATGCGATTTACTGGGCGATTTGAAACTGCGATGCTTACAAGCAAATATGATTTATTTCACACAGATCCAGGGGACAAAGGTAATGCATTTTTTAAGATGCAAGCGAAACTTACACGAGAAGCTAAATCTAAAATGAAAGAAGATTTAGAGGAAAGAAAAAAAACACTTGCAACAAACGCAACCCCAACCCGAGATCTAACAGTAGAAGAAACCAGAATAACTCAAGCAGAAGAAGCCATATATTTAATAGAAAATCAAACTTTGGAGGCAGCATGGGGCAAGATGTTGGGAATTATTAATCAGAGTGTTGTGGGCCAAGGTAAAAGTCAGGGGGACGATGCCGACCGACGACGAATGTTTACTTTAACTATACTTCCGGAGGCAGTTCAAGAGTATCTCTTAATAAAACAACAATCCAAACTAGCATCGAAACAATTTACAAAAAAAATATTAAGTGAAGAAAAATTTAAAGAATTTCAACAAAAACGGGATAGGAGGATGAAAGTGTTTGAGAAAAAGATTGGATGGCTTGATGACAATAAAGCCGAAACTGCTGCTTTCCAATTACAAACAAATAAATTTAAAAATCCCGAAGAGTGGAAGAAAGCAAAAGGCGAAGCGGAGAAAATATTTACTTCACAGGAGGGTGTTACTTGTGTCGTTGATGGTACTGTCTATCGAAAAATTAATTTTTTCTTTTTAGGCGATTTAATTGATGCCGCGCTTCGCATTATTATTAAAAGACCACAAACCTCTGAAGATGAGTGTGGAGATCGAATTATTGGAGGAAACAAAAATCAAAATTCAAAAAAAATGTACCAAGAAGCTCGTGTAATATTGGGTTCTCTTATTTTACAGCACCCAACGACAAAGGAAATAACATATAAAAATTTAGCCGACATTCCAGTTTCTTTAACCGCTTTCAAGAAATTTTGGTATGAAACTGTTTGGGCCACAAGAAAAACAAATTGGGTTTTGAAAGATTTTTTAAAAGAGGTCTGTACCAAACTAGTCATAAACGCCGCCGCTCCTAGTTATTATGGAAGTGCTGAAGTTATCGCACAGAATCAAATGAGAATATCCAGAATTCCATTCGTCGCGGGTGGAAAGATGGATAAAATTTGGGGTAATCCGCAGAAAAATAAAGCAGGATATAGAAAAAGAATTTCAACTACAGATCTTGAAGCGGCTAGAAACGTCCGAGGAACAGACGATCAAAATCCTGTAACTAATACGGTGGAATATCTTTATTTACATACCAAAGGGGCGGCCCCAGTCAATGATACAGAAAAGTCTACTACATCATTTAACTCTATTAATAATATTCCTCACTTTTATGTGGGAAACAACATTGGACCAGTAAAGAAAATAAGTTTTAAAAGAACCAGCATTCCGAATCGATTGGAACATTCTATTCTGCAAAATAAAAACAATGTAAGGTCGCAGTTTTTAGAAGCAGATAGATTTGATCCTCAAATTACTTTATTTGGTTCTCCTTTTTATCTTCCCGGAATGAAAATATATGTAGATCCGACTTCTCTTGGTTTGGGTCATCAAGCTGCTGGGGTGCGTCCGAAGTTCGACACGAAAGCACAGGAAATGAGGCGCGGCGATGCTGGGAACACGGAATGGGCTGTTAAATTGGGGCTTGGTGGTTATTGTACCGTTATTAAAGTTCGCAACGAAATAGTAAACGGAATCTATGAAACGAAATTAGAAGCAGTCAGTGAAATTGGCCTTCAAGTTAAAAAAACTGTTCGGGAAGGCGGTACTGTCGAGGAAAAGATTGGACAAGGATAGTTATAAAGAGAACAAAGGATGCCATCACCAAGAGGAAATAATAGTTTAAGTTCTTATGCAATTTTTACTCAAAGAAAATTGTATAAAGAAGATGCATATCCTATAGGTGAGGATTTTGCTACACCCATTGATATATGGTATAATAAACTTTTATATGGAAGAGTTGATCCTTCTCACACACCAATCTTAGCTCGACCATCAAAAGTGAAAAGAGTAGAATCTGGTGATGGAGATATTTTTGTTTTAGATTTTGTTGCAGATGCTTTTCAGGATTTTAGAAGACACTATTTGTTTCTTAATAAAGAGGATGCGGAAGACAATGTTTTCACACGAATGCGTCCAGTGGCTGGATGGACAAACCCATTAGAAAGTAGAGATGCCTATCTTAGTCAGCTTTACAATATGTTTGTAGAGGCGTATTTACCACAAAAACAAAGGTATCAAAAAATTGTTTCGTTCAAAACTTTTCTAAAAGAATTTTTGAAATTTATGAAAGAAAGCGGAAAACGATTTCCAATTACATTGACAAACTATCTTATTTCTAATTTTTCAAACCCTCTTGTGAGTGGCATCATGTTAGAAATTGATGAAGTTAATAATGGTGATGACGCAACCAAATTTCGTGAATATTTAACGAATGTTTGTTTTCCATGTTATTCAATGACGGCACAAAAATTTGGATTTAAGATAGATAAAAATGCACCTTGGAGATTAATAGCCGATTTAAAATCCCCAGCAATGCGTTGTTATATGACTCAACCGCCTACGACATTTCAAGACCTTTTCCAAGAGTTTTATGAACCAACTTATTTATCTGATATACAAATGGTTAGAGAAGTGTGCATGACCTTTTATAATTCATATGTTTCTGATCACCCCACATATACCAAATATCAATATTCTAATTTTTGTGGAAAGACAATAAAAAAAGTTTTCCATAGACCCCTGATTTATCGTAATCAAATCAATAGAGAATATTCAGATTCATTTTGGATTTCTTATTATATAAAAATCTTAATGTATGAAACTGGACGTAAAGCTTCTAAAGAGGAGCTAAAGATATTGGCTTCTCGTGCATCCACCGCAGCTAAACGAGTCAATCTTATGGTGGCATCGCGCATAATTTTCTTAGATTTCAAAAAAAGTATTTTGGTGTCTTCTAAAAAAGACGCTTGACATCTTCTGAAATTTCTGATACAATGACAGGCAATGTTATTTCAACCAGCGCAACTCTTTCAAGTTATTGATAACAAACAATACTGTAAAAGCATATATTCTAATAAAGAAATTATATCCAATCCAAACTATAAAGATTATTTATATACTTGGTCATATAATTCTGTGTTAAAAGAACAAGATATTCAGTATGCTTCTTTATATGCCCAGGGACAGAACCTTGATCTGTGTTGTCCAGATATTCTAAAAGAAAAATGGGAGCATGTCAAGGGAAAACACTTTGCTTATATTAAATCTTTCAAAGAAGCAAAGGTTAAATCTAATGATTATTGTTTTTATGATCTTGTACCTGAAAGTTTCGTTATAGAATACTTTGATATGAAATCTCAGATTACAGATCATGTTTTAAATTCTTATGATAAACCAGAGAATTATGATTTCTTATTGAAACTCTCAGAATTAATCTTTAACATAGAAAATAATAAACTTAATATTGATTTGTCAGCTTTAGATAATCAATTGCATGAATTGCGTACAAGAAAATTTAAAGAAAAAATCCAGCGCACACAACCACACATTT
>Ga0209434_1001434_pt1 | contig 10812 bp, 16 predicted proteins | sample ETNvirnome_2_300_FD_184068 | JGI IMG/M metagenome (GOLD analysis project Ga0209434, IMG submission 184068) | Marine viral communities from the Pacific Ocean - ETNP_2_300 (SPAdes) (version 2) | ecosystem: Environmental > Aquatic > Marine > Oceanic | place: Pacific Ocean | collected 2013-06-22 | reverse complement strand
TGTTTCCATTGCCAGCTCGTATTCATGAGGTGCAAATTCAAACTCATGCAAAGGCTTTGCAAAAGGTACCCACGACTCATCATCTGTCTTATTATATATTGAAACAGTAACCATTTTTTCCTCCAAGTCAGTTTCTGATCTGCCCATTTGCTCTAGTATAGCAGATCCAGCCTCACTTGTCAAGTTCTTCTTCAAAATATCTCTAAGTGTCTGAATTAAATCTTTTTCTTTCATTTTATCCCCTTTTAGGTGACGCTCTTAAAAGTTGAAGTCAACTTTCTTAGTTTGTGCTTCGGCTAGCGACCCTTCCAATCGTTTAATAGTATCACGCTGGGCCTCCACTCGATCTTCCAAGATGATCACCTGACGCTCCGCGGCCTTGATGCGATCAAACAATCCTTCTAATTGTCTTTCCCCTTCTTCAAACATCCTCTTTAACTCCAATGTTGGAAGGGTAGTTTCTCGGTCTTGTTTGGCGAACGCTTGGTTCACTCCATCTACAATTGTTTTTTGAATACTCATTTCTTACTCCTTTGTGTGTTGTGACGCCCACATACAAATTTACCTTCTTTTGTTTGCCACGTCCATCTGTTAAAACAATATTCACATTTGTTTTTAAAATCAATTTCTATTTTCATCATTTTATAAACGAGATATAAAATATCCCTTTTTACCTCTTCTTTCATTCCTTTTTCTTTACGAATAACTCACCAAAAAATAGGTGAGGAGCGCCATGTACAGTAAACATGAATAAAATTCATATTTGACTTCCTTAATAAGAAAACCATATGCCTTCAAGCATATAGTACCCATCAACACTAACTTAACCGCAAATATGTTCTGGGTTAGTACAAAAATAACTAAAGCCGCAAATAAAATAACTGATAAGTAATAATATTGGCGTGTGTTGGTTACTTTTTCTTCCATTTTTTCTTCCATTCTCTCTTCCTTCTCACGCAACGGAGAGATCGTAATCTTCCATCCACATTTCTTTCTCTATATTAAACCAATAAACCAATACACCATCAACTGGTGTGGCCATCTTAAAATTATCTATAAAAAAACATCCTTTTTGTATAAGGGGGGTGTCATAAATGTCAAAACTTTGTCGCTTTGTAGATACAACAACCCCAACTCCTGCTCGCAACCCTACGTCGCCCCTTAAGTATACCAGATCACCATACCCAATGTCAAGCTTTTTTTTAACTATATCGTGGTTAAAGTTTACTATTGCCATCATACTAGTAATTAGTTGGCAAGATCAGTCTCCTTCAGGTAAACATACATTTTCGAAGATGTCTTTTAAGATTTGTGTATAACGAGATCCATCTGGAGGATCGATTTCATATAGACGATCTGTTTCGCCGAAAAGGATACTATCCCACTCGCTCACATAGTATCCTTCAGTTATAACAAACACCTCTACCCGATCTCCTCCCGCACACTCTCCTAGTTGACAGTTGGCGCTCAAGGGAGCAATATCACTTTCAGTAGCGTATCCGCCCCAAGTCTGAGCGTTTTCATCGGTGATCATAATAACATAAGGATAGGCATCGCTTCTCCATCCAATCTGAGCGGGGTCGCTCGGATGTAATATGTCGTACATCACATCATAACTCGGCTCGTTGCCTCCTCCATTACATGCGAGGGCATTTAAAGTCCCAAGAAAGGTTCCCACATCTACCAAACTAGGGTTCGTTATTACCAAATACCGATCTCCACTGTACCCATATTCGGGAGGGAACACTACCAAACTAAATTTATGCTCGGTATCTTGGAAATCGTTTATATACATAGAAATTCCCATGGCGAGTGCTTCAATGTAAGGACACATCGATCCTGAAATGTCAATGGTGAATACCATATCCACCTTCTCATGAGCATTTAAATCTTCGTCGATTAATCCATCGCAGTCATTGTCCAACTGATCGCATACTTCTTCGGTTGGTGCGACCTCTCCTACACAGGGCCCCCATTCGCCTTCTTCGCACAGAGATACCCCTAAATGGCACTCTCCTATGCCTACAGTATCTTGTTCCTGCACTCCACAACTCGATTCAAGCATATCCACCACGCCATCGCAGTCGTCATCCCAATTGTTGCATATCTCCGGTGCAATGGATGTCCACAGACACTCGCCCCACATTCCAAATACATCACAATACTGAACCCCAAGTCCGCAATTCAACCATTCACCTGTTACTGCATCATACATGTCGGGTTCCTGGCACGTCCTAGAATCGCCTATAATGCACAAACACCCTTCGTCTACTTCCCCATCACAATCATTGTCTAAGTAGTCGCAGATCTCCACCTGCGGGACAGGAGCGGTACAATTAACCCACCCTCCCTGGTAGCACACTTCGATGCCTTGTCCACAGATGGTTTCGCACCCTCTTTCAAGTCCGTCATCCACTACGTTGTCGCAATCATTATCTATATTATCACAAATTTCATTTTCCGCGTAAGTAGCATTGATGCAATAAAGTTCGCCGGCGATGCATTTATTCTGTCCCCAATCGCATTGTCCGATTTCATTTTCTGGGCCACAAACCATAAACTCTTCCATGGTGGAATCATCAATGGTTCCATTGCAATCGTTGTCTACCATATCACACACTTCAGGTTCAGGAAGAACCTGTCCCATACAGTCTCCCCATGTTCCTTCTTCACACGATCTTGTGCCAATGCGACACGGAGTGGTGCCGTCAAATACTGCATCGTGTCTGCCCGTCCAACACCTAACATCATCTAAGTCGTCCACTTCCCCATTACAATCGTTATCTATTCCATCACACTGTTCAGGATTCTCAGGGAACCTAAGAGCGTTGGTGTCATCACAATCGGTATTATTTAAACACGAGTCGGGAGAGTTGTGTCCATCTCCATCGAAGTCGTGGGAAAGTCCATCATCTATTAATCCATTGCAATCATTGTCTAAGTCATCACATTCTTCGGACTGAGCAATAACACTTCCAACGCATATATCATTAAAATCTTCATCGCAAGCACTATGTCCTAGTCGGCACTCGCCTTTCATGACATGCGGTACATCTTTATCTTCCTGAAAAATATGAATTCCCCCCTCGGGTGTATCCACGCAAGGGCGCGGTGCGGGGCATGCTCTATGTAGCGTCTCTTCGCAAGCACACCCGTTCAACAAAGATAGTAAAAGAATTGTTAAAGTGGTGTATCGCGCCATATATGCCCTCAAAGGTTTATTTTTTCGCTGCCTCTGAGGCTTGCTTTTCCCGTTCCTCTTCGATAAGGGCCTTAAGTTTGCCGTTATCCCATGCCCCCATGAGATCCCATATTTCTTTAATAATGACAGCACGTGTCTTTTCTAGCTCGGCTGACTTAGTGCCCATTTTTATCAAATTATTCTTCGCCGCTTCTGCGCACATCTGAAGTGCAAGAAAGGTGGTCAATGTTGCTTGACCTCCCTTATAATAATCCTTGTCCATCAGAGAGCCGGCGATGTCCGTGTACTTATCATAGACCTCTTCCTTTAACATTCTTCTCGTCTTTTCTTTTTCACTCACTTGCTTTTCCATCTTTCAAACCTTTTTGGATATATTTTATTATATCATCCTTTCTTTCTGTACTTAAATTGTTTATCCAGCGTGCCACTGTCTTATCTGCTGCCTCTATGTAGGTTTTTCCTTCGCCGTCGCAGTAAGGGCAGTTATAAGTCTTGTCGCGACACACCATGCACATACTCCTTACATATAAAACGCCCTCGTCGTCGTCTGCTGGTCTATCCATTTCATATTTGTTCCGGTATGCCCTTAAGAGTGAATCTCTTTATGCCCTCTATCCTTCTAATCGTTGCTACTAGCTCCCTCATGATAGTTCTCACGGAGTTGTGGCCCAATACATATCTATCAACTTTGAGAGACAAAAGAGAATAATCTTCACCTGCGAATGGTTTTTCTGCTTCACGCACATATACCACTGTCACTCCAGGAAGTGATCGAATATCATTGAGAATATCTTGTTTCCCTCTCTCTTTTTTGCTTATATTAATCATATACGCTTCGAAACGGAAATCGGGAAGATCTGTTGCCTCATTGACAAAGCTATTAAAATTTTCTATTATTTTCTTCATAATCCTATAAATAACTAGTTTCTTCTAGAACTTATCGCTTTTGCCTTTTCCCCAAAAATGCTCATTCTTCTTCTGATCGGTGATCAAAAGAACCTCGATGTAAGGCTGATCAGTCGAATCCTTTTTGAATGTATATTGATACAGTGATAAGTTTCCGTAGAGGGGTTGAGTCTTTTTCTTTTCATATTTCTTTCGCTCGGGTGGCTCATTTAGAAATGCAAGACACTCTCCCACCACATCTTCCTCTCCCATCCAGGGAGGAATAGCCCTGTCATCAAGGTCGATATAAGCTGCCACTACCCATCTGTCGTGCCCCGCTCCCGTTACATCCCAGAAGTTGGAGCCATGATAGCGCCCTTTTCTAGTTTCATTTCCGGTAGCAGATATATCTCTAAGACTACACTTAATCATTTCTCAATCCTTTTCTTTTCGATAAAGTTTTTTAATTCAGTGTATCCACCAATCATTTGCACGTTGCCATCCGGCAGACATCTCAACACGATAGGGACTGTGTTAAAATTTAATTCTTTTTTGATACCATCTTCAAATAACTTGCAGTGATCGATAACTGTCACCACAAAATCCTTTTTCTCTTCTTCTAATAAAGATATAGCATCTTTACAGAAGGGGCAATCGACTTTACAATAAACGTGGATATATTCAAACACTTTTTATCCTTTAAGCAATTGCTTCTTAAGAGAAAAGCATTTTTCTTGTATTTGCGAAGGAGATCCTGCTACCGTAACAGTATTGGACATTCCTCCACTGTTCATTGTAATGGTAGAGAAAATTGTGTGTTCATTAAGATCGCCCCACGGAAGTCGTCCTTCCTGAAAAAGAGAGTTAAATTGCATATCTTCTCTGATATTAACAATATTCTCTGGGTTTAAATAAACCTCATTCATTTTATAATCAAATTTTCCATTAACTGCGGTTTTTTTCACCACTTCTATTAGTTTAACTAACATTTTATTTATCCTTTCTGTACCCGACTTCGTGCACTTGGTTTCCATGAGTTATGTATACTCCCCCCATGCAATATACAATGTACCTATCGTTGTTGGGCATGCCTTCTTCCACTATCATTCCCACTTGGGGCTTGTGCGTTCGACGATACCCCACCTCACTCCGATCAAAGAGCAAACACCCTTGCGGAATATATACAAGATCACCTTTTCTATATTCCCTATTCTTCACTTTCGCCTTCAGCTGGAGGTGTGGACTGAGGTGGGGGGCTATTCATGTGCTGTTCATACCCCACCAAAATACTAGCGCAATCGTCTAGACGGTTATCTATTTTATAAAACTCTCTTCTTATCTTATCTAATGCCAGCAAACATGCGGGAACATCTCGACTATCTTCTAGACTCTCGATTGTCTGCGCAAGTGTAGCTTCGGCAGTCATTAGCCTTTGAGCTGTTAGCGTTAAAAACTGCGCGACTTCTTCTGGTAGTTCCTCTAAAAATCCTCTTAGAGAAATTGTTACTTCTTTTGACATTCTAGACTCCTTCGATTGTTAAAATGATCATAGATCATTATACCATCGTTATTTACCTTTGTCAAGTAAAATATTAAGATAATGCTTTGGTAACTAAAAAAGCGAGAATTCCCAGAGTCGATGACACCAACATCCAAGTAAATTTAACGGATGTCTTTTGCCAGCCCTCCAACTCTCTTAGTCGAGCATACAATCCCTCATCGGGATGATACACCGCGTCCTTAACTTTGGATATATCGTCTGCCATATCTTCCTGCTTTTCTTTTAATTCATCAATCTTCATGGCGAGCACGTCCATCTTTCCATCTAACTGCGATAGCGCTGTGTTTACATCTTCAGGCACTAAATGATTCCCCCGCCATAAGTGTTGGTGTAATAGTAATTAGTAATTACTTGGCGATTATGGCATGACTAGTTGTAATAAGTGTTCCGGCCGCCGATGCAGCGTTCTGAAGGGCAGATCTCACTACTTTTAATGGATCTATAATACCACTTTCAAACATATCTACTGGCGCGCCTTCCCCACAATCGTACATCAAATTAAAACCATGGCCATCATCCAAATCTTTTATGGCGCCCAACACCACATCAGGCTTGCCTCCCGCATTCTCTACCATCTGGCGCAATGGCGCTTCAACGGCATTGAGGACAATATGAATCCCATAGACTGCTTCACCGCCTTTCGGGTAAAACTTAAGAGGATCTAGTCTATTGGCTACTTGAAGAAGGGCTATACCTCCACCAACAACGATGCCCTCTTGTTGTGCCGACTTGACTGCTTCGAGAGCATCTTCAACACGATGCTTCTTCTCAATCATCTCCACCTCGGTGGCGCCACCAACATTGATGACAGCAATACCACTTGCTAACCGCGTAACTCTTTCTTGTATCCTTTCGCACTCATGCATATTATCAGTCTCTTTAAAGAGAGATTTGAGAGTCTTAATTCTTTCATCGATGCCTTTATCGTCTCCTCTCCCTCCTACAATAGTCGTAGAAGATTTGCTACATTCAATAGTCTTGGCATTGCCAAGGTGCTGAAGTTTTACATCCTTCAACTGCATTCCAGAGCTTCTAGAAATGAAAGTTCCTCCCACACTAATAGAGAGATCTTCTAGGATCGCTCTGCGCTCCTCTCCGTAGCGAGGCGCTTTAATTGCCGCCACCTTCAGCGTTCCGCGCACAGCATTCATAATCATCGCCGCCAACGCTTGGCCCTCTACATCTTCCGCCACAACGATGAGGGGTCGACCGTCTCTTGCTGCCAACTCAAGAACTGGAAGGATATCTTCTACAAATTCTATTTTCTCGTCTGTAATCAAAAACAATGGGTTGTCATGTTTCATGATTCCTCGGCGCTCATCATTAACAAAGGCACCAGCGGCATAGCCACTATCAAACCTAAACCCTTCCATCACATCCAAGGTAGTATCAAGTGAGCGCGCTTCGGAAATCGTGATAGTTCCATCATTCCCAATAGTATCAATCGCTGTTGCTAGCAACTTACCGATAGTCCTATCCCCATTAGCCGAGATGGTAGCAATATCCTCGATGTCCTCTAATTTAGTTACCTTACGAGCTACGCCTTTTAGATTTTCTACTATCACTTCTGTTGCGCGGTCAATCCCTTTTTTTAACTCAACTGGAGAATGGCCTGCTACCAAATGCCTTTGAGCTTCGACGAGGATGGCTCGGGCCAACACGGTAGCGGTGGTGGTTCCGTCACCGGCATTGCTATTAGTTTCTTCACTTGCTTGCTTAATGATTTGTGCGCCTACATTCTCGAAAGGATCTTCAAAATCAACAAACCTTGCAACTGTTACGCCATCTTTTGTAATGATAGGGTTTTGGCCCGGGGCATGCAGTATGACATTCCTGCCTTTAGGGCCCATTGTGGCCGCCACATTATCAGTTAATTTATTTACCCCTTCTAGAATCTTTTGGTTCAACCCCTGTGGGGTGCTGAGATAGTGCTTCGTTGTCATGAGTCCTCCGTTGTAATAGACTTTGTTTAAGTTTTAAAATTATAATTTCTTCATCTAGGGCAATGGCGCGTTTAAAATGGCGCGCCAAAGAGTTTAATCGGCTGTGCTCCGCAAAGTATTGCGCCTTCTTCCATTCACTCTGAGAGCGATGGGAGCGCATTGCAATGATGATCGCGTAATAAATTCTGTAAACCAGTGTGCGAAAAAAGATAAGCATTGCCGAACATATTCCATAGTTTTATTCACCATAAGTAATTAGTTTGCGGAACTCTATTCCGATGATCCTATTATAAACATATTTATCTGCTTTGTCAAGTAAAAAAACCACCCGAAGGTGGTTTTAATTCCAATTTATAAGACTTTCTTAAATACCAAAGGGTCTAAAAGGGTCTAACCTTGGACTTCTTGGGTTCGTGAGGTTCTCGCCGTTTTCTTGGACTTGCCATAATTATTCACCTCCCTTTTTTGCTTCTCGAACGCCAACGGTGCCTAAAGCTTTATTTTGGGTTGGTGATGTTTTTTGCGGTGCACGGGCCCCAAAATAATTTTTCCGGGTTTCATCGCCGCGCACTTTATACCGTTGCTTTAGAAGGCGCATCATTTGTCCATAGCTTGTTGCCTTCACTCCTAATTTGTCCCACATCTTATTTATTGCCAGACGCCGTTGTTCCGGATTGCCGGGGATTTCGTACCCTCTCTGACTAAGCATGGCTGCCATTTGTCCATATGCTTTAAGCGTGCGGGCGCGCTTCTTAAGAGTGCGGGCGCGCTTCTTATCTTTCTTGCTGAAAGGCCAATCTTCGGGATAGATACCTGGAGGTATGAATGGGCCATGCAAGTTTTTGTACTTCTTCCTTTGTCCAATGCGATGCATCGCATTGGACACAGCCTGTAGACTCTGCGTCGGCTGATCGGTGAAAGATATTTCACTTAATTGTTTTTTTTTTAGACGCTCGGCAACCAGCTTCACCAGTGCTTTTTGCTGATCACTGGTCATGTCTTCAAAAAGACTGCCTCTTTTTTGGGCGTCTTTGAAAAATTTACCAAGATCCGAAAAAGCGTTAAAATCTTCCTCGTCAGCATTGTCTCTAATATCGGGAGCAGTAATGTCGCCCATTCGCATTCCGCCCTTCGAGCCTGGATCAGATCCCATGCGAGTACGAGCTTTTCTCCTTTTCTTTGGATCTGGCTCTGGGCCTGGATCTGGGCCGGGATCTGGACACTGAGCATCCACACATTTTTCTCTTATTTTCCGAATCATTTGGGGATAACTTCTAAAATCGCGTCCCGCCTTCAGATTCATCCCAATTAGCGTCGCATCAACGATTCCCTTGATCTCGCGGTAATCGCCAGCGCAACTCAAATCGGCGTGATTACCTATATTGCAAACGCCGCATTCTACCATTGTGGTTAAAGCTCGGCGATACCAGTCGCAGTTTTTTACGGGTTTTGGATCGGGGCCGGGGCCTTTTGCCTGCTTTCTTTTATATCCTGCATATGCTTGTTGGAGAGTTGCTAGATCTTCTTTTTCTGCGCGGGCTAGTGCTTTTGCCTTCGCCATGCCGTTGCCCTGCCTCATCAATTGAATGACGCGCATTTTCTTAAGAAACTCTTCATCTTTGTAAATGTCGGCTTGTTCACCGCTTTGGGAAGCAAGTGATGCTATTCCCTTTCCCCTGAAATAAGCCTGCTCATCATCGTCGGCTTCACCAGGATCGAGTCCCATTACGTCGGGGTCGTCATAACCCATTATTCGGCTGACTTCTACTTCTTGGAGGCTTTGGTTACTTTTTCTTTTTTTTTTTGCTTCAGAAGTCATCTTCTGAAGTCGCTGAGTAACATTTTCAGCAATGGTAGAAATGACTTCTTCAAGTTCGCCAAGTTCTTCTTCGTCATCCCCCAAATCAACTTCTTCGTCATCTAACATAGCAGTATCTTCAAGTTCATCTTCACCTTCTAGGTCTTCGAGGTCTGCTTCTTCCTCTTCTTCTGCTACGTCCACACTAACGCCAGTCTCAGATTCAATTGCACCAGCAATGGCGCGTACTAAGGAGTGTACATCTACATCGCCTCCGGCACCCTCATCATCAATGGGCTCACCTTCGTAATCAGTGTGGCCAGGATCAGTTTCAGACTCATCGCCCAAGTTCCCACCAAAATCATCGTCTGCGGCGTCATCTTCTGCCAATTGTTTCGCGCCGGCGTCGATGCTGGTGTCACCCTCTTCTTGGACCTCTTCACTTTCTTCTTGAACCTCTTCACTTTCTTCTTGAACCTCTTCACTTTCTTCTTGAACCTCTTCACTTTCATAAAGTTTATTTACAAATTCAGAAGCGAGAGGCTTGAGATTGGCCAGTTTCATAAACTGGCGGACAGTTCCTTCCTTAAGTAATGTTTTCTTTTTGGTCATAGTAAGAATCTCCTTTTGAAGGCGCGTATTTGGTGCACCACACTTTAACACTAAATAAATAGTTTCCTAAACCTAGAAAGAACCATCTTCTTGGACAAAAAGTTCATCACGCATTTCATCTTTATCTATCTTTTTGATAGCCGTGTCTTGTATTTGCTTAATTCTAACATAACTCATCTTCAATCTGTCGGCAACTTGGTACAAGGTCATTGGCCCATTTCGTTTAATGGCAACCAAACTACAATTTAAATCTTCGCCGTATTCTATCCACAAGCGACACTCTTTATTCTTGCACTTCTTATTGTTCTTTACACATTCACTAGCACATTTTTTCATGCTATATACCTAACTCCTCATCGAACATATCAAACAACTCGTTCACCTCATCTTTAGAAAGTCCCATTTGTTTCTCTGTATTATACGACAGTTTTCGTTCTTTGTCAAGTATTTTCTGCTTGGTGTGAGTATATAAATTTTTTCTTTTTTTGAAGTGGAGAATGTACTGTATGAAGGTTGGATCTTCTTCCAAGAAGGAAGATACAACGCCACGAAAAAACTCGCGCTTCGTTATGCCTTCGTGCTTTAACTTAATTAAGAGCTTGGCATAAGTACTGTCCTTATCTTCAAATCCTATTATCATCTTTTGTCGCATAATCTTCTAGTACGTCTAAAGCGTGTTGCCAACAGGAGGGGCAATATAGTCTAACTATCTTTTCTTCGTTACGCACCACTACATTCCAAGTAGTTACCATTTCCCTATCAGTCTTATTAAAGGGATCAAGACAAGCGCTACACTCATCTGGTAATCTAT
>Ga0209434_1001433_pt1 | contig 10812 bp, 7 predicted proteins | sample ETNvirnome_2_300_FD_184068 | JGI IMG/M metagenome (GOLD analysis project Ga0209434, IMG submission 184068) | Marine viral communities from the Pacific Ocean - ETNP_2_300 (SPAdes) (version 2) | ecosystem: Environmental > Aquatic > Marine > Oceanic | place: Pacific Ocean | collected 2013-06-22 | reverse complement strand
CATTTGCCTTGAATTTCATTGCGGTGGCTGTCGCTCTTATGGGGGCTTTTGGGGTGGCGGCCGCCCCTGGTATAATAGCCATCAGTGGTGCGCTAGCTACGCTGGGTACCGCGCTAGCTACGTTTGTTCCTGTTATTTTGGCGTTTGGAGCGGCTCTTCTGATGACCGGTATTGCCATGGCAATAATTCAGGTAGGCTTCTCGGTACTCGTTGGCACAATTGCGAAGGGAATTGCAACAGTAATTGGTGCTTTTGTCAAACTGGTTGAAGCATTTAAACAGTTAAGCGCTACTCAAATGTTAGGGATGGCAGCTGCTTTTCTGGGTGTGGCAGCGTCCATGGCGGTGTTGGCGATTGGGATCTATCTTTTAGTGCCGGCTCTGATCGGGCTTGCGATAACGGTCGCACTGGCTTCTCCCGCGTTAATTCTCTTCACTGCGTTGTTTGCAATAATTGGATTTTCGATCAAAATGGTCACCGCTAATATGACAACGCTGGTTTGGAGCATCTCGGAAATGATTGGAAGTATTGCCCTACTTGTGACTTCGCTTTGGAATATGGAGGGAGCAATTGGACTAGTGGACGACTTAGTGCTTTCGCTTCAAGACTTAGCAGAAATATCGAATTTAGCAGCCGTGCGGACTGAAATCGAAGGGATTGTGGAAGCTATTAATGGAGTAGTTACTGATAAGGCAATTACATTTACTACTAGTATGCAGGAGTTGGCTGAGGTAGGGGCCATGTCTCAGGTAGTGAATCAGGAGTTGGCTGAGGTAGGGGGCATGTCTCGGGTAGTGAATCAGGAGTTGGCTGAGGTAGGGGGCATGTCTCGGGTAGTGAATCAGGAGTTGGCTGATGCGGGGGCCATGTCTCAGGTAGTGAATGCGCGCGCTGCAGCAGGAGTTAGCCAGACAGTGGAACATGTGGTAGCAGCCCTCAATCAAACTGGAGGGCGTGCCAATATGATGGGACAGCCCCAAGCGCGCACCGCCGCACCTCCACCTGTGAAAAATAGATATCCTATTGTGTTGAAAGTGGATGGCAAGGAGATGTCTGATTGGGTATTAGAAGTGGTGGGCGGCGAAGCCGAAGCCATCAACGAGTAATAAAGGAGAATATATGTAATGGCAAATGATTATTTTAACGTGTATAAATATGCCGACACTCATGCGCTCGAGCAAGGTACGTATGTAAGAGCCACCGATGAGATGGCAAATGCGGGCCTCGTGATATCTTTTTGGCATGTCCCATCTGGAAAGTCGGTTTACTTTAAAGCTTTTATTACTGCTTTCAATGAAACCTATAGCTCTGATTGGGCTAGCGAGTCGGTATATGGTCGCGCCGATCCTATCTATCTTTTTAAGCAGACCCAAAGGAAGATAACGTTAGCTTTTAAAATTCCTTGCGCCTCTCGCGGGGAAGGATATGACAACTTATGCAAAGTTCAGTCACTTATTCAGTTTCTCTATCCTTCTTACGAAGATCCCGCTAGTGCTACAACCATCACGCAGTCTCCTCTGGTTAGAATAAAAGTCATGAATCTTTTGGCGACCAACCAAGAAGGAGGATCCCCGGGCATGTCACCCGACTCAATATATAATAACTACAAATCTTCAAGGGATGCGAGTGGCGGTACTTTAGGGGTTATTAATAGCTTAACAGTTAACCACAATTTGGAAAATGGAGAGTCTGGTGTTATTGAAAAAGGCATCCCGGGCGGGGAGGGAGTGGACGCAATCCTTCCCAAACTTATTGATGTAAATCTTGACTTTTCCGTGATTCACGAAACGCCACTAGGCTGGGAGTCCAGCACCGGCTTTAGTAACTTAAACTTTCCCTATGGGACACCTTGTTCAGACGACCTGGACGCAATATCACAAGAAGCCGTTCAACAACAAGCAGAGGCCGCCGTGTGGGCTAATGATCTCAGGAGCGACGTACTCGCAGGTTACGAAGCCGACGATGCAGACCCGTTACTTAATCCCATCGATCCTACCGCGCCGGCGGTACCGGACCAGTCGGCCATCAACGCCGCAGCCAATGCGGTCCCGCTGTCTCCGCAACAAGCCGCAGCCGCCAGTCGAGAGTATTTTACGAACGTCGGTGACCTTCAAGCCGCCTTTCCAGGACGCGACTGGGCTGGTGACAAGTTGACGGGATATTACGTTGTCGAGTAACACCTTAAAGCATATGGAGATTTAAACAATGCCAACAAGATATAAAAGAAATGATATCATTATAAACGATGGGCCTTTTTACGCCCCCCTTAGAAGAGAAAGGGGTTTGAAGGCGGTGCGTCAATATGGCACCATTAAGATGCACCAGCCCACCCTTCTTCAACGAGCATCGGTTAAAACAATTGTTCATCGCTGGGCTCATGGCTCCCGACTTTATAAATTAGCTCATACGTATTATGGCGATTCTCGTTATTGGTGGGTTATTGCGTGGTGGAATGGCTATGGAACGGAAGCTGATATCCCGCCTGGCGCCGTTTTAACAGTTCCACTTAATATAGAAAAAGCGCTGAAGGCTTTAGGGATTTAAGTTATGACAACATGTTGGGATGGAAAGTCTTCGACTTATGGAGATCTCCAGAAACTGAAAGCGCTTGCCGAATCGTATAAAAAGGAAGTGGAAGCTCTCCACGACAAAGCTGGTCCGGACCCTGACGCTCCCGCTGGCACCACATACACATTTGATTGGAGTCGAACTGGGGTTGACGAGAAGCCTCGCACGGGCGAGATTTGGGAATCGATATGGCCGTGGAACAACAATGAAATTGGGGACGCGGCAGGAGCCCATCAAACGACGTTAGACGACTTGGAGAAAGTGAAGGAAGTCATTGACCTCCTTGACGGCTTTGTCAAAGAAGACAATATAAGTGACACTAACCAGGAATTTCTTGATAAGGAGATAAAAGAGTGGAGTGATGAATATGGTAGCTCCTTTAAGTGTGATGTGGATCCGAATGCCGTATCAAAGAAAGCAGGGGTGGATTATCAAGACTACCTCCAGGCAGCTATCGAAGAAAACAATCCAGAGGTCTTAGATGTAAAGATAAACGATTTGACTGAGGAGCAAACTCAGCAGCTTATCGCAGACAACGCAGACAAATGCGCCGACGCTGTCACCGCTGCGTCTATCCTGGGCACCGGCGCCGAAGATCTTCTCTCCCCCGAGTGCAAGGAGTATAAGACGGCGCTAGATAATGTGGGGAAATTTGAAGATCTAAAAGCAGCTGTGGCAGATGTTTTAACTTCGGGAGCAGAAAAAGATAGCATCATGTTCAAAGAACAATGCTTCTTGTTGGCACATGTTGTGCCTCTCGCTAAAATTAAAGAAGCTCTTGATGAGGCATCTACATCGAAAATGAAAAAACTGCCTTATGAAACTTCAGGTGCGGGTAATGCGTGCCTCTTGGCACAAGGAGACCCGTTTGCTTTCATTAATAAGCTCACGCAAAATGTGGGTACGGATGGGGGAAGCACTAAAGAAGCGTTTTTCGATATGAAAACATCGCAACTATCAAGCCTTCAGCCAATGATACGTTTGTTTAAAGTTGTGGTTGATGAAAACGGCATTGAAAGTCAAGTAGAAATAAAGTTTGACTCTTTTTATACTAGCAGAGCCAACCCCGGCGCCACGAGCCCAGCGTCTGTCTTCGTGGACAATGATAGGGGGGGCACTTATCATAGCGTATATGATTTAGAAGATTTTTTAACTGTTAAGACAAGACGTGGTCATGGAGTGGGCATTAAATCCTTTAATATTTCCTATGAAGCTGATAATCCTTTTGCAATTAAAAAAAGCATTAAAGCAAAATTGGTTTTGCATGCCAACACATTTGATGAGCTTTTAAAAAATCGTGGCGGCTATACTTATGCAGACTTGGCTTTAAAAACAGGGGGAGCGGATGGAGCCGGCGCCCATCCTGGGTGTGTGGGAGTGACGAGCAATCAATTGAACCCATTAAATCATAACGTGAGTACAGCGACCGACACTAAATTAAACTTTCGACTAAAAGCAATTGTAGGATGGGCCCGCCCCGGAACCCATGAGTTAATTTCTGAAGGCTCAGCCCTTAAAACTGCAATCGATGATTCTTGTATTAGTATAAATTTAACGCCAACTATTCATGAATTTAATATTGACGAACAAGGTCGCGTAGAATTTATTTTGAATTATTTGGCGTATGTGGAAGATTTCTTTGATCAACCTATATTTAATATCTTTAGTGATCCAAATATAACAGTGAAACAAATAGAAAGAAAGCTAAAACATCAAACTTATAATAAAGAATGCGAGCCTGAAAAAGTAAGCGAGGAAAGAGAGCGTGACAAAGTTGCAATAAAAGAAGAATCACATCGTAGTATGCAATCATTAATTAATAGACTTCTGATGCAAGAGAAAATACAATATTTAGATATTCCACTTGCAGACCTTTTGACGTTTCAAGTAGAAGGTCCGCTAGGATCACAGTTTGATTCTGCACAATTGGTGAAATATTTAGATCCTACCACCACACCAGCGCGCGGCAGCCAAGCCGCCCAAATCAAACAATCGGCCGATATGAAAAATAGCAAAAGAGGCGAGAGAGCCTTGAAAGAAGTGAAACCCATACAGGCAGTAAGCTTTTTTTATATTAGCGACTTGATGGATATGATGTTGGAGGGTATTGAGAGCACTTTAATAGCTATTAGCGGAGAGAAGACGGGACCCAATACACGTAAAACGTCCGCTTTAGAAGATGCATCACTATCAAGCCAGGAAGAGATTAGTTCGGAACAAGTAGAAGACGAAAGAGCAAATTATGCACGATTTTTAGAAAATTTTAAAAAGTTTAGGCTTTTGCTGGGACCTATGGAAGTTGTAAATTTTAATCCAAACGGGGGAGTGCCCGAAAGTAGATTCATATGCATGGGAGATGTTGCTATCTCTGTGCGATATTTTATAGAATGGCTTACAAAGAAACTTCTCAAGAAAGAACAATCTATTTATCCACTTCCGCGTTTTTTAAATGATTTTTTCAATGAATTTTTGAGAACTTTTTTAAATAATGATACCTGTTTTGGCGGCATTACTAAACAATCCACAAGATTGGCACAAAGCGCACTAACAGCCTACAAAGCGGAGGCAGACGGACGTGATGAAATTACAGAAGCAATACTTAAGGCGTCGGCGGGGAATACAGGCCGAGGATATTCTATAGTTTCGAGTGGACAAGGGGTGCAAGCTGTTGCATCTACTGAGCGACGATTGCGCGTAGATAAACCCACCAACACTTATCCCATCTTAAGTGTTTCGGGCCAGCGCGACAATGCTATTGTTGATCCTGGGTTTGCAAAAGAAGTAAATTATTTAGTATACTTTGTCGCGCGCACCTATCCCACTGAAAAGATGAATGGTGATTTGGCCGAGGATCATCAACGAGGTATTTGGCATTACGAGATTGGAAAGCCCACGGGAATTGTAAAAAACATTAGCTTAAGAAAAACAGATTCCCCCGGGCTGAAGGAAGTTCGCTTTGAACAACAGGGGTACGACGGGCTACAACAGCTTCGCGAAGTTTATGATGCAACTATAGATACTTATGCGGATGTAAGTGCCTTTCCTGGCAATTACATATACATCGATCCAGCCGGCTTCTCCCCCAGTATTGGGAGCGAGTACGACTTAACTCAACTGGGGATAGGGGGGTACCATATGATCACTCGATCTGAGCATACATTTGGTCCCGGAAAAGCAAACTCTAAAATAACTGCCAAGTGGGTAGCGGAATTAAGCAAGGAGGGGTGCCAAATTCCAAAACCGGGAGATGCCGCTCCCTCTGGTTCTTATGAAAAATGTACACTGCCAGGTGGTAAAGTGGGCGACCAACGCACAACTGCAGTGTCCGATATGAATCCCCTCTCGGCACTGGTGGATAGCATAACATCGATGTTTGGAGGAGACTAAGAGGTGGCAAATTATAGTGAAGATGCAAAAGGTGAATCGTTAGTTGAGTTGTTCTATAAGAAAATAATATATAACAACGATTCCAAAACCGAAGGTTATGGAAATCTTACTGATTTTAACTTTGGAGAAAAGCTCTTGTACGGACGAGTAACTCCCCGATTTATTCCCATGGAAGGGACTTTTATGAGAACTGGGACCAAGGGAATCTCCAACACGCAAGCCCAGCAAAAAAACGCCCAGGTCATAAATTTTGTAGCAGATGCATTTAAAGGTTTATCCCAACAATTTCAGACTCATGTGTTGTCTAATCAGATTGACACCAGAGATCCTTATTTGTCGAGCCTAAAAGTATTTAAATCATATGAAAATCCACAAACCCTTTATCAAGCATATCAAAAAGACTACACTATAGGAGTGGGTCAGAGTTTGAGGGGCGCCGACATCCAAATTGAAAATTTTAAGCAGTTTATACAGGAGTTGATGGGCGCCCTCGAGGGATCAGCGCGCACTTTTCCTTTCACTTACCCAGGTTATATTAAAAGTCGTCATTGTCCTATCTCTGTTTCGGGATTATCTTTAGAGATAGCAGATCTTGATCCTAATAATGATCAAGAAAAAATTGAAAAGTTTATTCAAAGTAATAATTGGGAATTTTATCTCAACGCTTGTCGGTCGTATGGATTTATGGTAGATAGGCATATCCCATGGCGCCTGGTTGCTGATATAGGGTCCTCTCCCATGATAGAGTATGCCGCTCAGTACGGCGCCACGTCCACTTCTCGAGTCTTCCTTCGTTATTATACGTCAGCCCACCTATCTTATTATAATAGTTTTAAAAGTCGGTTGTTAATAATGTATAATAGAATTAAGCCGACGTATATAACTAAAATGGAAGAATGTCAAGGAACCACGATAAGCACTACCACTGAGTCGGCTAACTATACTCTCCCATATTTAAGTTTGGCATATCCAGAAGAGTTCTTTCTTGAGACTTATTTTAGAATACGATTCATGGAGGAAGAATCACAATTTTCAGAAAACGAAAAGAATCTCATGATTGACGACCTCTTGGAGATTAGCCTCTTTCAATCGGCGGCACAGGCAGTTGATCAATTTGAACAAATTCTTAATAAACCATTTGACTATCGCGGCTCTTTGAGTTATATTATTAAGAGGAACAAACTTTTACAAGCAATGGAGTGAACGTGTATTTCCAAACCCTTGATGACAAGAGCGAGTGTGTTGGTGTTTATACCAACGGCAAACTACATTTTGATGAGATTCCTTCGGGGCTCACACGAACGTGGCGCTATACGGGATCGGTAACCGATTCTAATATAGAGTACGCATGGCTGTATACTCAGGGCAAAACTTTAGAAGAGGTATGCCCTGAGCAGTTACAGGAAGAGCTAGCTGCAGCACAGAAAAGATTTAGAGCCTACATGAAAGCATTTAAAATTGGCAAAATCGACATGCGCCAACATTGCTTTTTTGACTTGGTGCCCGAAAATTTTTTAATGGAATTTTGTGAGATTAAGAATAAGATTACACAGCACGTATTTGAAACTTATGAAAAGCCACTGAATTATAATCTTCTTGAAGACATTCATCGGTTGCTTCACAAGGTAAGATATCAAAATCTTAATCTCAACAAAGAAGGCTGCCGCGAATTGTACTATTCGTCTATGGGTCGCAGCAAAGCTAATGAACTTATGAGAAATTATTACTACGTGGATTACAATTTGTTTGGGACGGTCACGGGGCGCCTAACAACTGCTCGCGTTTCTTTTCCCATGCTCACACTCAAGAAGGAATTTCGTAAACTTGTAAAGCCCCACAACGATTGGTTTATTTCGCTTGATTATAATGCAGCCGAAATTAGAACCCTTATAGACCTGTTGGGAGAGGAGCAGCCCGAGGGGGATGTTCATGAGTGGAACGTAAAGCACATTTTTAATGGTGACCACGACAGAGAGACAGCCAAGACTCTCTTCTTTGCGTGGTTATATAATCCGGAGTCGGACGCCATTGAGACTGATTACTATGACAAGAAAAAACTGTTGGATAAATGGTATGCGAATGAACATATTAGCACCCCATATGGCCGCAAGATAAAAGTGGACGAAAGAAGAGCTTTGAACTATCTGATTCAAAGTACGACTTCGGACCGTGTTTTGAGCAGGGCAGTAGAGATTGATGAGTTTTTAGAAGGATGTAAGTCCTTTATCTCCCACATCGTTCACGATGAGATCGTGATTGATTTCGATGATGAAGATCGTCCCAAGCTTCAAGAGATTAAAGCAATCTTTGAAAAGGATAACTTTCGGGCGAACGTACAAGCGGCAAAGAATTATTTTGACTTTGAAGAGTTGAAGATATGATTTCAGTAATAGGCTTAGGAAATGCAGGAACTCGTATTGCAGAGAAATTCTCCGCAATGCCTCAGTATAATGTTTATTGTTTGAATAATAATGTCAAGCGTTCGTCTAAGTATAAATTTAAATTGAAAAGCTACGAGACACCGGAAGAATACGAAAACAACATTCCAGACGTGAGAAAGTTTTTCAAAGAAGTCGATGATCGCATACAGTTTTTTGTGGTGGGAGCTTCCTTAAGTTCTAATTATGTTTTAGGAATTTTAGAGCAACTTAAAGAAAAGCAAATCGATTTGATCTATATTAGGCCAGATGTAGAGCTATTGGCTGGTATCTCCAAGCTAATGGAAAATGCGACGTTTGGAGTTCTTCAAGAATATGCACGTTCCGGGCTATTCAACAGCATGACGTTGATTTCCAATTTGAAAATGGAAGAAATCATTCAGGACATTCCCGTTAAAGAATACTACGATACTCTTAATACGATGATTCAATCAACGGTCCATTATATAAATTATTTTGAACACAATGAACCAGAGATTGGAGTCATAGCAAAGCCTGCGGAGATTTGTCGAGTCCAAACCTTCGGAGTTTTGGACATGAAAAAACTTGAAGAAAAATGGTTCTTTAACCTTGACATTGATAGGGAAGTGTGCTATTATTTATGTATAAATAAAGAGAAATTAGAGACCGATGGAGGATTGCATAGGAGAATGGTTACGATGTTAAAAGAGAAGCCTCATAATGCATTTAGAAAGCTTTCGTATGGAATCTATGAAACCGAAACCGGTAAAGACTTTGGGTTCTGCGTTGCCCGTACTAACGTAGTGCAAAAAACTCTTGACAAGCTAACGCAAGAGTGATATATTAGATATCAAGGAACGCTTGATATACTATAGTCATAACATTAAGGAGAAATAAAATATGACAATCGACATGGAGCTAATGCGCCGCAAGCTCGCAACATTGCGCGGCGAAAACACTGACAATGGGAACTCTCCCTGGTTTAAGCCAGACGAGGGTGACACGGATATCCGCATCGTGCCTACAGGCGATGGCGATCCGTTGAAGGAAAAGTTCTTCCATTATAATGTAGGAAATCACAGAGGTGGCGTGATGTGTCCAAAGCGAAACTTTGGCGAAGAATGTCCCATTTGTGAGTTTGCTTCTTCGCTATGGCGCGAGGGAGTTGACAACAATGACGAGGAAAGCAAGAAGCTTGCCAAGTCTCTCTTCGTGAGAACTCGGTATTTCTCTCCAGTGGTCGTCCGCGGCCGCGAGGATGAAGGAATTAAGGTATACGGCTACGGTAAGACCGCATACGAATTGCTTCTAGGTTACATCCTTGATCCAGAATATGGTGATGTTACAGATATTCAAGAGGGTACTGACATCACACTTACGTACACCAAGCCCACTAAGCCTGGTGCCTACCCCCAGACGAGTCTCAAGATGCGTCGTAATACTTCATCCCTCCTAGGTGATACCGAAGCGATTCCCGCTTTGCTTGATCACATGCCCGACTTTGACGATCTTTTTGAACGTTTAAGTTCTGCACAAGTAGACGCAATCCTCGATGAACAACTTTCTAATGATGGTTCCGCGGAAAGTCGCTCATCTGAGACAGCCAAGTATGCTCCCTCCGATGGTAAAAACGAGGTTGATCGTGCTTTTAACGAGTTAATGAGTGGCTAATAATAAGTAGACTCCTGGGAGACCGAAAGGGCGCCTCGGTCTTAAATATAAGGCGCCCTCATTTATGAAAACACCACTGCGTTACCCTGGCGGTAAATCTCGCGCAGTTAAAACAATAATGGAATTCATTCCGCCAGACTGTGGGGAGCTATGCTCCCCCTTTCTTGGTGGTGGTTCTATTGAATTAGCTGTGGCTGAGAGAGGAACGAAAGTTCACGCCTACGATATATTTAAACCTTTAGTCTGGTTTTGGGAATCTCTATTGAGCACACCGCACCAACTAGCGGAAGCAGCCGATAGCTATCGCGTTCTGCATGACGACTACGAGGGAAAGAGGGGATTGCTCAAAGAAAACTTTCACAGAATTAGAGAGGAACTACGAGCAGAATCTGATTACTCTCTGGACAATGCGGCTAAGTTTTATGCGATAAACCGAAGCAGCTTTTCAGGCGCCACGTTTAGTGGAGGCTTTTCAAAGCGCGCTTCCTATGCACGTTTTACCGACTCCTCAATTGACAGGATTCGAAACTTCAACGAGCCAAACCTAACAGTGGCACAGGCACACTTTAAAGATTCGATCCCGAAGCATCCCGATGCATTTTTATATCTCGACCCTCCCTATCTTTTGGGAGAGAAGAAAGAAAAGCTTTATGGAGACAAGGGCGATACACATGCTGACTTTGATCATGAAGGACTGCATGAGATAGTCACCGACCGCTCTAACTGGGTGATGTCTTACAACGATTGCGAAAAGATTCGAGAATTATACAAGGATTATAAGATCATT
>Ga0209434_1001432_pt1 | contig 10816 bp, 15 predicted proteins | sample ETNvirnome_2_300_FD_184068 | JGI IMG/M metagenome (GOLD analysis project Ga0209434, IMG submission 184068) | Marine viral communities from the Pacific Ocean - ETNP_2_300 (SPAdes) (version 2) | ecosystem: Environmental > Aquatic > Marine > Oceanic | place: Pacific Ocean | collected 2013-06-22 | reverse complement strand
CCACGATCCCCTGTACGACATCGTGGGCCCAAGCCCGCGCGATCAATTGGATGCTGATCTTGAAAAGGCAAAAAAAATTAAAGCCTTTGAAGAAGACCCATCTAAGTCACCCGGGCCGCCGGTGAAGCCGAAGCGTTTGGAAGAATCAATAGAAAAGACGCGCTGGAGCCTTTTAGCCGGAATTTCAAAAAAATAAATAAGATCTAGAATTTATCCCCTAGTTACTATAGGGGGCAATTCTATGTTACGATTACTATTAATTCTTCTATCTCTTATTTCTTTAGTCGCCTGTTCACCGGCATCTCCAGTTAATTCCGATACTGAGGATTATGATGATGATTTAAATTCGCTTCCCGATGAGGCGCCAATATATGATGTTGGGGTTAATTGGGAGACGTGTTCCTCGACCGAAGGTGATCATCCATGTAACATTATAGCTATAGATCATAATGGCGACGAATTTGATTTATATGCTAATTATGGATCTTTGATAGTTATTGATTTATCTGCTATGTGGTGCGGACCATGTAACAACGCCGGCGCTCACGCGCAAGAAGTACAAGACATGTATGCCGCAGAGGACCTCATTTATGTAACTGTGTTGGTTGAAAATTCCCACGGAGTACCTCCCTCGGATGATGATATTCAGCAGTGGGCTACAGATTATGGTAATACTTCATCTCCTGTAATACCTGGTAATCGAGGGATGCTTGTTAGTAGTGGGGGTTCCTGGGAACTTACTAATTGGCCAACTTTCTTTTATATTGATCGCGAACTGGTTATTCGAGATGTTGACAAAGGATACAGTTCTACCGAAGTTATTTATTCAATTGAGTGGTTATTAACCTTATAGGAAATTATAATTAAATTGATGTGTTAAAGCAAACCGCCAGATTAAATAATTTTATTCAGTGTTTGTTTGTGGGTCTCATCTTTCTATCTTTATTTGATTTAGTGGCAACCATTTATTGGATAAGCTCCGGCGAAGCTCTGGAAGCCAACCCTGCAATGGCTTACTTTATTAACAAATCATTTTATTTATTTGTATTGGTTAAACTTGGCCTCACTTTTGGTGGCATCTTAGTGCTCGATCGATTTAAAAACATTTTTAATAAATTAGTTTTTAATGCTTCTCTGTTTTTGATATTTATCTATGCTCTGCTAGCTGGCTGGCATATTGTTGGTGTTTTCATACACTCCTAGCATACCAATTTAGTTTGAGATAACTACTTATAATACGATGTTTAATTTCAATCATCTTAAAGAGGTTGATCAAAATTATTTTCAACATGTATGTTTCGCCATGGCGATTAGTATACGGTTGTCTTTAACGGTATTACTATTACCCGTGCATGCTTTATTACCCTTTGTAAAAATGCCGCAAAAATTCAATGTAGAGGGAGCTTCAGACTATTTATTTGATAAAGATAATGAAGTGAGAGTTCGTATGATGATGGCTATGGATAAAAATGTTTCAAATACAAAATAATTCAATTGAAGATGTCAATCCTATACTTGATATATTAAATCAATTTATACCATTTAGCCAAAAGAGACTTGGGTTTAATAAACCGGTGAGTTTATTTCTACAGTCTGATGAAGAAAATGCTAATAAGGTTTTAGGTAAAACAGCATTTTATAATCCGTCAGAATTTTCTGTAACCGTTTTTACTTCCGGGAGACACCCAAAAGATATTTTGCGATCTTTGTCTCACGAACTGGTGCACCATGCGCAAAATTGTCGTGGAGACTTTGAGGGAGATCACATAGCCGGAGAAGGCTATGCGCAAAAAGATCCTCATATGAGAAACATGGAACGCGAAGCGTATGAAAGAGGAAATATTATCTTTAGAGATTTTGAAGACCTAATTAAAGCAGACGAAATTAATATCACATTGTCAGGAGACGCTAAGATGTCAATTAAAGAATGGAAAGATAAAGAACTCAACATGTTGTTGATGGAAAAATGGGGCTATCGTAAAGACGATAATGTTAATCCTTTGTGGCCCTCAGACGGACCTCGTCGCAACGAGGACAGCGACATGGATCTTAAAGAGGGCTGCCCCGATATTGAAGGCGAAGAGCTAGAAATAGATATCATCGGCCCAGAAGTGGGAATGGAAGCAGAAGCACCAGATTTAAGTGACCTCACTCCTGACGAGGCATTTGGTGCTGGCTGGGCTGCAGCCGCACAAGCAATCGAAGACGCTCTTGCCACTGGTCCCGAAGAAGCAGTTGAAGCTGGCGATGAAATGGGGGAAGAGGAAGAAGAAGAGGATTTAATGGAACAGGACATGGACCTTGATGAACAGGATAAACCAAAGATACTACCAAAGTCAATAGCTCCTTCGAAAGAGGAGAAGGCGAAAATGAGGGCTCGCAGCGACGCATCGATGGATGCAGCGATCAAAGCGACGACACCGCAGGCCGTTGACAAAGGCGAAGATGAGTCAGACGACGACACGACAGCGCCGAAGACGACGAAAGAATCTCTATCTCTCGCAGAAGCCAAAGAAATTGCTAAGAGAATCTTCACAAAGATCTTAAGAGAAAATGGTGACGACGACGACAGTGCAGACGATGATATGAAGCCGGGCGAAACTGGTGGTAAAGCAACCGATGCTAAACCCGGTGATCTCTTCAAGAAGAAGAAAAAGAAGAAGAAAGACGACGATGCGCCCGAGAATGGCGGAGGAAATGCGCCCGAGAAGAAATCCAAGAAGAAGGAAGGAGCAAAGAATTTTGACGGTACCCCGTGGAAAGGGGACATACAACCACGGCCGAAGAAAAAGAATGAATCTCTCTCTATCGATAAAGCAAAAGTAATTGCTAAGAGAATTTTTACAAATCTCTTAGAACAAGGTCGAGCCGTAGCGCCGGCCCACCGCAAGATCGAACAACCACTTGTTACTCAACGGGCAGCGGCGATCGCCCTGCAGAAGCGCAAAGCGGAGCACGAGAGCGGCATGCCGCGTGGATATCATTCTCGTGATTCCGCGCGTTCAGTCCAGAACCCCTTCGACTACAATCCGGATGATTTGCGTCTTTTGGACCCGGACGAGGGCGCCTGGTACCCGACCAGCTATCCCGGAGATCCCCGCGAACATCCGCCGGCGGATCTCTGGGGCCTGGAGGAAGCAAAAGTAATTGCTAAGAAGATTTTTGAAAAAATATTGTCTGGGCAAAAGATAAACGAAAGGAGATAAGACAATGGTAGCACCACATGTTAGAAGAAGAATTCTTCGGAACCGACAAAAGGCCCGAGATGAAGCGGCTTTGCAAACAAAAGAAAAAAAAGTAGTGGTTCCAGAAGCCAAAGAGCTAGTGGTTCCAGAAGCCAAAGAGCCTAAAAAGAAGGCGCCGGCGAAGAAGACGTCTAAAAAAGTTTCTGTTAAGGAAGACTAATAATGGCTAATCTGAGCCGCATGACTCGTAACTTTCTTTTGGGTGAATGGAAGAAGCCTACGGTAGAGTCTTATCTTCAGTCAATTTTTGAGACTCTGAATGCGGTTCAGCCCCGATCTCGACGTGATGAACGTAGAGTTGAAATGGCAAAGACTAATTTACGAGAAGTGCGCAAGCATTGTCGTAAAATGCAGGAACAAATCCAAGTATTAGAAGAACAAGTCACCTTATTAGAAGAAAATAAGGAGGGGTAAATAATGGGCGCCGTCCAAGGCCATATGAGCCATCTTTATGATAACCCCAATTTAAAGTTTAGTCAAATAAAAGACATTTTCCAGAAAGCCGCACGCGGAGAACTAGTCGGAACTGAAAAGACAGATGGCCAGAATATTATGGTCTCTTTTAATATTCAGGATAATATGGCTCGGGCTTCAAGAAATAAAGGACATTTTAAAGCAGGGGGGTTAACTCCTGATGAATTGCAAGCATTTTTCGGTGGGCGCGGGGCCCTAGAGAAGTCCTTTTCAGAATCCTTTCATGCTTTTGAGATGATGGCCTCTCGACTTCCAGAAGAATCCAAAATTAAACTTTTTGGCCCTGAGGCCAACATTTATTATAATGCAGAGGTACAAGATCCACGAACTTCTAATGTTATTAATTATGATGTAGCTACTTTAACTATTCATAGAAAAGGCCACGGGGAATATGACAAAGAGACTGGAAATTTAGTTAATCCAATACCTGAAGAATATGCTAAATATTTAGAAGATCTGCTCAACCAAACTGAAGATAGAATAGAAGGAACAGATTATAGAGTACAAGTTAACGCCGTTAGACAATTAGAGAAACTATCAAATGACAGTTCTCTAGAAGAAGCTTTAATTCGTCTAGATAAGTTTATGTCTTCTAACGGTCTTTCCGATAATAACTCGGTTGGAGAGTATTTGGTTCAATCTTTAGATCGAATTATCACCCAAAGTCTTCCGGAAATAAACTTAGAAAGCAAAAAGCTTCTAATGAAAAGAATGTTTCAAGAAACTTATGGAGCTTCCGATGGAGGCCGCAAGGTAACACAAATTGCTATAATTAGAAGCCTAGAAGACCAAAGCCTCAAAGGCGAGATAAAGCCTCTTATCGGCGCCGCAAAAGGAATCGTCAAAAATCTTATTTATCCCTTAGAAGACATAGTTCACGATTTCTCTGTTGAAATGCTTCGTAACCTAGAAAGTGCTTTCATATTAGACAACCCGGGTGAACTCGGACGTCAAAAAGAAGAAGTGAGAAAAGCAATCGAAGCAATCGAAGCCTCCGGAAACGAAGAAGCTTTAAGCATTCTTCAGCATCAAATGAAGAAGCTGAAAAATATAGAAAATATAACTACGCCGGCTGAAGGTTTTGTTTTTGATTATGATGGTCATACATATAAGTTCACTGGCAATTTTGCCCCTGTTAATCAAATTTTAGGATTGTTTAAATATGGGCGCGAAGGGGTACCCCCACTGCAATCAATCGACGTTGAAGAAATTCTTTATGAAAAACTGGATTATGTTATTACCACTGAAAAACCATTTGTGGCGTTATTCCCTGGAAAGTTCAAGCCGCCGCATGCTGGTCATCTTGGAGTTGTCGAACAACTAGCTAGAGGCGGTACTATCGACAAGGTTATTATAATGGTTTCGCCTCGGACCCACGAAGGAATAACTGCCGAACAATCTAAACAAATATGGGAACTCTACTTAAAAGACCTGTCGCTAAACTCTAAAGTAGAGGTACTAATTCCAGATGTTGCTTCGCCAGTGCGCGCAGTATATGATTATATTGACCGAGCTTCGACAACTTTTCCGGTGATGTTGATTGTCGGAGAGAAAGACAAAAAAGATGGTCGATATGGAGAAGCCGTAGAAAGAGGCCGCACACGCCCAGAACGACTTAATCTCCCTCCGCTAGATGTAGCTATCGATGATATCCCCCCTCAGGCTGCTGGTCTTTGTGCCACTGATGTGCGGGATGATATGACACTCGGAAGCCCTGAGAGTATGAAAAGAATTAGAGATTGTCTGCCCCACCACCTGGAGCCGGAAGATAAAGAAAAAGTGATAAAGTTAATGGAGCCAGAAGTAGTAGAAGAGCCAGCAGAAGCAGAGGAGGGAGTGCCTTTGGGTGAATCCTTTCGTGCTGCCGATCTTTATAGGCTAATAGAAGAAACTGTAAATATGCAAGATGCTCTGGAGTACTGGGCGCGCATCACGCCACCAAGCGAGCAAGCGAAGTCACCCGGGTGGGCGCCTCCCGGAGCCCCCACCAACCGGACACACGGTATATCGACGCATCCCGACTCCGACTCAGCGCCGGAGTGGACCGGGCTTGGCCGGGGATCCGCCGGATGGCCGCAGGCCGGAGAGCATACCGATGACATGGGCCGCGAGGGGACCCTGCGCAATGTCGACCCGGGCCATAAAGAATACCTGGAGAAGGGCTGGGAGAAGGAACAGGAAGAGAAGAGAAAGTCTGACAAAGGAATCCCGATTGACCCCCACGTTCCCGCCGATGAAAAAACTAGTGCACCGCCCGGCACACGCTCGCTGCCGACGCCGCGGATTCCGCCCAGCTGGGGGCAGCCCGCTGATACAGTGCCCCCACTTCGCGATCCATGGGGCGGCACGGAGAATCCGTTACCCCCCTCACGAAAGCCAAAATCTACTGATGATAAAACTAGTATAGATGAAATTTCGGCCATGGGAGCGGGCGCAATAGAGGGTGGTGCATACGGAAGAAATGAAGATGGTACCAAGAGATCAAAACAGGGTCATCCCTATGATGGCTTTGATGCAGTAGCTTTTAATAAAAAAGAGAAAGAAAAGCAAAAACTAGGAGGCGAATCTTTAGCTGAAGAGTTAATAGATGAAGTGTTTGACTATTTAGTACAAGCCGGGGTTTAGATTATGATCGATAGAAAAGAATTTGCCAACGAGATAAGGTTACGAAAATATATTCGCGAAGCTATTAAGATGGTTAAAACACGAAGAGTTCTTGAAGAAAAGCAGCTAAGAGCAGTTATTCGACAACTTATGATAGAGGCCGATCCTGCGGTTTCAAATGATGCTGTGCATAGGAGCACTGGAATTAATGCCTTGGAAGATCTTTTCAAGAATAGTAATTTATTAAGTGTTTTACGTCAGGGATACAAATCGTTAACCACTACAAGAGAACAACGAGAGTCTTATAAAAATCATATATTAGCCGCAGTAGATTCTTCTCTAGAAACAGAATCCGCTAGACATGTTGGCGGTGAGTCGGCCGAAGCTCTAGTAGATGCCCCCCTTCAAGAAGACGTGAACATAGGAATTGGCGATAGGCCCGAAGATAATCCAGCCTTCCTTGATGTAGAGAAAAAAGAACCGACGGAAGAAGAAGAAGTAGAAGGTTTTACAATAACTGGTCAAGATAGAACAGGTAGAAATAGAGCTTATACTGACTACAAAAATGTTGAAAAAAATATTATCACAGCCTTCGATAATTTGGATGATCCAAACGACAGAGAAATGTTTAGAGATTATCTCTTAACTAATCTTAAATTATATTTCGAGAGATTTGAAGAGGAACTAAGAACGGACCTCCCAGAACCAAATATAGAAACACCACCAGGTGCTGCAATGGCTACAGAATTAGAACCTCCTCCTCAGGAATTATCAATTGATACGGAAGAGATTGTAGAGTGGCTATCCTCAAACGACACGAAAAGTTAGGACGTAACCGATACTTTAGCGTTTCCCGTAAGTTAAGAAAAGAAGGTAAATCATCAGATGAATTTGAAGCTTTACTTTCAACATTAACTCTGGAAGACTTGATTGCATTACGATTAGAGCTAGCTGGCCGATTGACACGGGGAAAGGTTCATGGAATACTTCAATGGAAGTTTCTCCCCGATATTATTAGAGACGCTGCACTCAAAGCCGCCTTAAGTATTTCCAGTACTAGAAAAGACGCAACAAGAATACTAGGAATATCTGAGAGAAATTTTAAGAAAGCAGTAAAAAAATACGAATCTATAGATTTTTTTGTTGAAGAGAAAGATATATAAGTATATACTATAGAAGAAAGGGGGTGACTGGTTTCGACAGGGTACTGAGTCTCTATATGAGTGCAAGCTGTGTAAGTTAACTAAAACACATTAAACTTCAGTTAAATTCAATATAACTGCCAACAACGCAGATTACGATTTAGCCTTAGCTGCTTAATCCTTGGTTGCTCTTCATACCAAGTGTCCAAGAGGAGCAAAAAAAAGAACGCGCTTTTGTCAGTAAGAGCGGCTTAATCAAATTGACTATTTTGTCCGTTAAGAAAAACTGAGACTATGCTTGTGAACGACTTGAAGGATAATTGCTTTGGACGTGGGTTCGATCCCCACCACCTCCACCAAATTTGATATGTTATATGTATTTTCAGATGTAGTTAAATCATTAACAAAGTTTGCTTTAATAAGTATATTAATTATAATAAGCTCTTTAGTTATACTATCTCTTTTAATATCAACAGAGGCAGCTGCTTCTGATTATCATTCTAATTATGAAAGACTTCCAGCAGTAGAGCGATCGCCTCCACGAGTAGGAGACTGGAAATACACACCAACTGTTCTTGTGTGTTCGGCAGCTCCCGTCGACGAAGTACATACGCGTAGTTCAGTGGCCTTTTGGGAAAACCTAGGTTATAAATTTTATACTACCATATATAAACAGAATCATTTAAATAAATGTACATCAGAAAATCCACAGGGATTTATAGTAGTTAAACTTGTTTCTCAAGAAGAAATACAAAAAATGAAAGATACTACTCTTGCGCAAACACATTTTTATGTTGATATCAACACCGGTAAAATAGAGTGGGCAATTATATATCTCAGAACTGGGCCCATCCTCCGAGTGTTAGAACACGAAATTGGACATGCCTTGGGATATCTTCATTATAATAAACCTGGACACTTGATGCATAAATCTCAGCCTCTTGGGGGGTGGGACACAGATGGCCTACGTAAATAACATTGCTTCAAAATATTTTCTTGACAGTTGCAAGTTTAGTTGTTATACTAGTCTTTGTCAGTATGGTTGCCGACAAGGGTAGCCCAAAAAGGAGAAAATAATGACAGCAGATATTAACACAGTCCATAAAGATGGGCCCCCATGGGAGACAGTTGGAAGATATTCAACTTTTGCTTTAGCTGATATCAAGCGTAGTGAATTTTTAGAAGATCCAGAAATTCAAGTTAAGATACACTTGCAGGGCCCAGAGAATAAAATGTACTTTGCTGTAAAAACAAGATTTGACCCAGCCCCCGCCACCGCGGCGGCTAAAAAAGAAGAAAAGGCGCGCCGTAAGAAGCGACTGCAAAAGAAACGCCGCAAGAAGTGAAACTTTTAATTATCGCGTTGCTGTTAAGCGCATGCGGCACTCCTAATTCTATCAACACAGAAGAGTACGGCGTAGACCAATCTCTTCGGGAATTTGATCAAACTGGTTGGGCTTGTTCAGGGAATGAGTGGAATATCTGGCTGTATTATGATGATTTTGATATAACAAATGTTAACGCTATTCTTTATGATATTCAAAACGAAAAAATGTGGTCAAAAATACTCCCTGAGGTGGGTGCTAACACATATCAGAAAAAGTTTATTGCTTTTGGTAGACAATGTCGCCCCCATGATATAAACTACACGATATTCTATTTGGATAAAGAACCCGAGACTATTTGGCTATATTGGAATGAGGACGAAAACTAGAAGGCAGCGCTATGATAAAAAAGCGCTCACTGCCAAGAAATATCCGATTAGTCTATGCGCTATTAATTTTAGGGGCGACGACAATCTTGGCTATCTTGTTAGGAGTGCTGCTTGCTTCGGCGCAGAATATCTATATGTTATTGGACACATACCCAAGCGGAGCGTCTTGAAGGTTACTTCCGGCTCTTTAATAGATTATGTCGAAATCATACAATTTTCTACGCCTTCTGAATTCTTGGCGCATGCTCAAATTGAAGGAATTCAAGTTATTTCTGGTGAACTGGCGCAGATGGCTGAGCCCATCACTTCTTATGATTTCAACTTTGATCGCCATATTTCTTTGGTTGTTGGTAACGAAGAAACTGGAGTACCTCCTGAAATACTACAATCAGGCGATGTAGTGTATATACCGATGCCGGGAATAGGCTATTGCTTAAATACTTCACAGACTGCAAATATAATGTTATATGAGGCGGTATCACAATATGAAAGGAATCAAACACTCGTAGCTCAGTAGGATAGAGCAACGGACTTCTAATCCGTAGGTCGCAGGTTCGAATCCTGCCGGGTGTGCCACCACATGACACAAATACAACAAGACGACATTCTCTTAGAAGCAGCAATAGAATATGGCCCAGATTATAAATATTCTATAGCCAACGGATCTTTGGGTCTTACACTATATGTATATTTTGATAATAAGTCCCTCGCGCGTCAATTTAGAGAAGAGCTTCCAATGGAATACAAAGGACTGAGAACAGTTGTAATTTATACATCGCGGCCGGAATAGCTCAATGGTAGAGCAGTTGTCTTGTAAACAGCAGGTTAGGGGTTCAAGTCCCTTTTTCGGCACCAAATATAACATTAGTTCTTGTAAACAGGGCACGACTATGATATACTTAGATAATGAAGATGAAAAATAAGGCGATGGTTATAGGGCCACGCTCTACCGCCGCGACCAAGATTAATTAAGGAGCAAAAAATATGGCAAATCGAACCCCCTATACAACAATAATGCTTTCTGGAGGCTTTGATCCAATTCATATTGGACACGTTAGAATGATATTGGCTGCCGCCAAACTAGGAAATGTTATTGTTGTTCTCAACAGTGATAAATGGTTAATGGGTAAAAAGGGATATGTATTCATGCCATGGGAGGAAAGAGCTGAGATAATTGGTGCTATCCGCGGAGTACATGATATTATCTCTGTAGATGATACAGACGGAACTGTGTGCGCAGCACTTCGAATTGCGAAACCAGATATATTTGGAAACGGCGGCGATCGCACCAACAAGAATACTCCAGAAATGGATGTATGTAGAGAATTGGGAATAGAAATGGTCTGGAGCCTCGGCGGTGATAAGATACAAAGCAGTTCAGAATTAGTGGATGCTACAAATTTGGTAGTCTCAATGGGCGACGAGGATCCGGACACACGCCCTTCTATGGTATACATACTTAATAAAACTAAGGATTAGAGAAAGGAATACTATGAAGATTAATCTTGACTCCTCCCAAGAGGGGGGAACTTATTTTGTGAACTTTACACACGTTGAAAATGGAGATAACTATCATATCTACATTAGGCTCGAAGACATAAAATCCTGGGAGTCGGTAGCTGCAAGCGGCCGCTCGG
>Ga0209434_1001431_pt1 | contig 10824 bp, 13 predicted proteins | sample ETNvirnome_2_300_FD_184068 | JGI IMG/M metagenome (GOLD analysis project Ga0209434, IMG submission 184068) | Marine viral communities from the Pacific Ocean - ETNP_2_300 (SPAdes) (version 2) | ecosystem: Environmental > Aquatic > Marine > Oceanic | place: Pacific Ocean | collected 2013-06-22 | reverse complement strand
TTGCCCATTCGGTGTAGGTTATAAGGTCTTTACTCATGGTTGTGGTTTAAATGGGTTATTCGGAAATAGGAAAAAAAGAACGGGATCTAATTTCCATTAAAGTTGCCAATTCCTTTTTAAGATTAGCCACCCTTTTTGAAAATACTTTATAATCAGAGGATTCCAGCCCTTTGATTTCCAAACATTTTTTTTGAACGAAAATTTTATTTTCTATCCGTTCCATATCCATATCTATTTTTGCAAACATAATTTTTGATTTAAATTAATATTCCAATTATACACTAACAAATGTAAGCAAAAATGTAATACAAATTACAAAAGGGGTATATTTACTTATCAACAATGAAATTGTTAATAACTTGTTAAAAACCCCCTACCGGATAGGCAGAGGGTTTACCAAACCAAAGAGAGGGATACCACTCTATAGTATTTTGATAAGCTCTTTGAGTTGAGAAATGTCGATCCATCCGGCAAATAAAGCAGTCAGCAGCAGCACAGGTATAAGGGCCGCCCCCAGTTCTAACCAGGGTATCTGTCCCTTGCCTCCAATATCAGTGCCTTTGGTCTTGCTCATGGCACCTCCAAGTACAGTGTGATCCACTACATTCAGTGCCGTTTTACCAACTTTGGTCAATATGGCTTTCAGTTTTAGTTTCATAAGTATGGTGTTTATTTTAACAAATATACCGTTTTTCCTACGGTTTAACAATCTTTAGATCATCCATCCCTGTTGTCCTTATATCTATATGGCACCAGCTCGGTGCATAAGCTCCATCCTCTATTGTGGTCAATGCAGTGGCTTTGTGATATATTTTCCATGAATCCATGATGTCTTCCCTGGTCTGATCGGCAGTCATTCCTTTAACCTTCAGGTCTATGGCCCTCCCAAAACGATGCTGTGATAAGGTGGCCCCTACAGTGCATTTAGGAGGTCTGAACCCACTGTATTGAAACTTCCCACCCCCATGCCAGTTGTTGATCGTACAGGGCTTTCCAAGTCGTTCCCTGATAAACTGTGCCAGGGTGATGATTCTGGGATCCACAAACCAGATGCTGCTGTCACCCCATTGCTTGTAGGTACCCTCATCAACAAACTCCTGTAGGTAGAAATTATTACTTACTTTCATTGCGTTTTCTTTTGCGTTTCTTTATAGGAACGATGACTGTTTCCTGAACATATACCGTATCTCTGATGACCACCTTTATAGTATCCACCTTCCTGACAATGTGTCGTCTGGTTATTACCGTATCTTTAAAGATAACCCTCTGTCTGATCTGTGCCTCTACCTGCTCTCTATTAGTGAGCTGGTCCTTATAGTCAACCATTGCCCGGCTCAATGAATCCCGTACAATATACTGCTCTGCCTGTTGTATGTAGTGGTGCTTGATGGCACTGTCCCCCAGGTTGAACAGGGAATCATAGTTTACTATGGTGTATTGATAATTGTCATCCTCCTGTTTCTGTGGACAGGCCACAATCATAATAAGAATAATGACCACACAAAATAAGGCACCTGCTCTCATTTTATTGATTTTGCCAGTTCAATATATTGTCTTTGCAGTTCTTTGTTATCCAGTTGTAATTGCTCCACCTGTTCCTGAAGGTCGCTAATTTGCACTTGCATTGTGGTACGAACCTCCAGATACATATAAATACAAGCACATAAAGAAAGTACTGCGATACTCCCAATAGGATTCTTTGTAAACTCCTTTATGCTTACAGGCAATCCCATTATACAGGAGGTTCAGGGTTCCATTCTGGTGTTTGCATCAAATCTTTTGCCTGTTGGTGTGTGAGGATATTGCCTTTATCCTCCGATGGGATTATCAATACTGATGGAGGGGTATTAAACTTATCATTCCACTTTATAATAAACTCTGTTCCGTCTAAGGAATAACGTAAAGTATCTTTTCCTTCAATTATATTCTCTGCTCCCCAGTTAATATTGTCCTTCTGGTCTGTGTCTATAACTATGTAGGTCTTGTGATTGCTCATTTTATTTTGTTTTATGGGGTGTCCTCCACCCGGTCTGCTTCCTCCATATTAACTGAGTTGGCTTGACTTGTATTATCTGGGGCATCTGTCACCCGGTCTTCAATTCCCATATTAGCACTTGTACCATTGTTGCTGTTCGTAGAATCATCAGGAATCGTCCAATTGCTGCCATCCCAGGTGGACCCTTCGCCCATTCTCCAGAATCCAACAAGCCCTGCCATTTCTGATATATCACTCGGCACACCAGAATTGAATACAGTATTTACCTGTGATTGGGTGAGGGTTGTGTTGAAGATGGAAACATCGTCTAATTTGCCTGTAAAATCAAATGTAGTATGGCTCACCAATCCTCCAAATCTTGCACTTAGTTGAAAAGCACTTAGCCATCCTCCTAAGGTTTTTGTTGATGCAACAGAGCCATTAATGTATGCAGTTGGAAATCCAGAATAAATAGTTCCTGTAATACATATATGATACCAAGTTCCATTGTTAAATGTATAATCTAATCTAATGCTTGACGCAGCAGATTGCCCCCAAGAGATTACTAATTCATCAACATCAAACCATAATAAAATAGTATCTGCCTGAACATTATTACCCCAACATACAGGCACACCATTAGATGCTGATTTATTTACCCATAAACTCATTGATATTGTATCTCCTGACGAAAATGTGGAAACACCAAACCCAACATAATCATCAACCCCATCAAAATCCATAGCCAAATGCGACCAGTTCCCCACTTTCATCTCATTAGGTATCTGCCAGATTGAGTTAAAATATAATGCTTTACTACTGTCACCACAGCGATACCACGCAACAGGAGCCACTTCAAAACTGCTCAAATCTGTGGGGGTTCCCGAATTATACAAACTCAAGACCTGTGCTGCTGATAGGGTTGCTGAATAAATGGAAACTTCATCTATGTTGCCACTAAAATAACCCGTAGCATTTGTAGCACCAATATTCAAAGATGAATCTGGTACACCAAAAGAGGATAAATCCTTGACCATAGAATCATCCAAAACTCCATCAAGATATATTCGTATAGTTGTGTCAGAAGGATTGTAAGTTAGTATCACAGATTGCCAAACCCCTGTTATTACAGATGAGCTAATAGTTGTCCAATCATTCCAACTTCCAAATCCAACCCAATAAAAACTCCCATAAAGTCGCCAATAAAAACGATTCCCCCCTGAATACTGACCAATAATAGTTTCATCAGTTGTGGAGCTTGGGTTAATCCAAGCTGACAAACTAAATCCTGATGAGTACAATGCTGTTGGTGGAATATAGTTTGTATCCAGATAATCATCAATACTGAAGTCAAGGGAGTAGGTGTTAGGGAAGGGTGCCGGACCAGGTGCCACCCCTCCGGATGTAGCACTCAACAAGGCCCATGTCTGTTTTTGGTTTGGCATTACTGATCCAGGTAAAAGGTTAATATCAATGACAATCCATCAGCTGTGTATGTCGGGGTGCCCCTTGATACCAGTGTCATCCACAAGTCGTTCTGCGTATCAGTACCCAGTGGCAGCCCTATGTTCCGTACCGTTCCAACACTATTGTCAGCATAATCCTTGTAATCCGTTGCTGCCACATTAGCTGATCCACAGTGTTTTGGTAGGTCAGCATCAGCGATGTCCAGTGCTGCATCATCAGTGAAGGTGGTGCCTGTTGGATTCGATGACCATATAATGACTTCCAATGCACTGTCCTGGCTATCCAGATCCTGCACTGTGATACCCATCAGCGTTGCCTCCCCTGGAAACAGCAGCATGATATTCTCAATAAATATTTTGTTGCCGATGACATCACCATCAGCGTATGTGGTAGCCGTTGCCCCAAGCTCTGCACCTGTGATCCTGATTACTTTTGTCCGGCCTACGGATGTTCCTATATTTCCCATGATTATTTTATTTAATTTATGTTATCTCCACCCCAAACAGGGTGAAGGTTAGATCATTTGCACTGCTGGTCTTTACCGCCAGGTTGCCACTGCTGTTGTTCATACAGAGGTATGTGTTTAAGATTATGGTTTCACCATTACTGATGGATACCCCCCAATATATCGATGTACCCTCATCATAGGTGGTGCCATCATCATCACAGTACAGATACGCATCAACACTACCAGCTCCCACATTAGCAATGATAATGGTTTTTATCACCGCAGTGGTATCAGCAGCAGGTGAATAGATACTGGTTTCCGTTGTGTTCGTGGGCCTTAACTGGCCAAGCTGTTTCTCTTGGAATCTACTCATATCATATCATCAGTGAATATCTTAAAAAATCCCTTCCTTCTCTGGATGCCTCCAGTCGGTTGATCCTTATCACCTCCTTACTCTCTGCTGTGGTATCTACAAAGTTACTAATATTATCCGATATTCTTATAATCGGCTCATCACTGTCGATCTTTACCTCCATAAGCCACTGTCTGTCGCTATCGGTTATATTACCCCGTCTGATGGGTGTGCTGCCCAGGTTCATGAGGCCACTGATCGGCTTGGCCCGGAGGATGAGGGTGCTGTCCACATAGGTGACAACCATCTTTTTGATGCTATCAGTATATTGATCAGTTACTATCAAATCACCAAGCTCCAGATTGTGTACCTGGGCGAAGGTGTATTTTATACCTGTAGGGTTAGCACTCAAGGCAGATACCTGATCGCTGGTAAGTCCTGTATCATATATCTCCAGGTCATCGATCTTGCCATCAAGGAAGTCAGCTGCGTTTTTTCCCATGCTTATACTCCAGCTGCTGCTGTCCAGGTTGCCTGTCTGTGCTGCTGATATGTCCTCGGTGCCATCGATGTAGATATACATATTTGCACCGTCATAGCTGCCGCATACAGTGGTCCAGGTAGATAGTGATACACTGGCGGTGCTTGTCAGTGTGATGTCACTGGCTCCTATGGTGATGGTGAATACCACCTTATCAGAGGCATTAACTTTTAGCTGATACTGATCTTTTTTCCATATAATTATATTTTCCTGTGAGGCATCAAGATATATGTTAGCCATAATATCCAGCTTGTCATTACCCCCCAGGTCAAAGGGTGATCTAAAATCTACATAGGCAGTGCCATTAAAGTCACCAGCATACCCTACCACCCCGGCTACAATAGACAGGTTCACTGTATTGTCGGAGGTATGACCGTTACCAGAGTAATCCAGCACTTCTGTAGCGTTGTTCTCATTGAAGTTCCATTGCGCCTGTATGCTCATCAGTTAGGATAGTTTTTAAAGTTATCAGTATTGGTATATTCATCCAGCACCTGGGTGATCGTTCCTGATTTTTGCTGGTAGTTCATGGATTGGCTATTTATTGAGGGTACTGATTGAATCATTTTTCCTGCTTGTATGTCTGGTGTATCTGGTGAAGGAGAACCAACTGTGGGGACCAGGTCTGTAGGTGCATCAATAAAGGGATAACCCGCTGTAATCTCTGCTGTGGCCGTTCCTGCCAATTCAATCAACTCTATGCTATACTGATTTTTAATAACATTAAAATTACAATTATTCTGGAAATATTTTTTACTATCCCTGCTAACAATGATCTTATTGAATAATATCTCCCCATATAATGTACCTTTTAAATGCCTCCTGTAAGTACCAAAGTATTTTACATAAGGATTAATAATAAATATTTTACTGCTGCCCTGCCATCCTACCAATATTCCTGTAGTGGTAGCATCAAAGGGGGCATTCGTTATCACTTCCCTGTTTGCTGGTACTGTCACTGGTATGCTGGTCACCTGCTGTGGGATGTCATATCCCATGTCATCCATCCCAGGCACTCCTCCATATCCAAAAATAATATCACCTACCACAAAGGTATGGGTGTCCACAGTGCTGATATAATGAGCATAACCATTGCCATCATCAGCCACAGAATTGACAGAAAAAGGAGTTAATGTGGTGCCTCTGTATTTCCATAAGTTGGTGGCAAGGAAGTCACTGGCTGGTTTGATGAGGAAAGAGTTGCGGATCATCTTATGTGGTCCATCCCCAAATAATGTTTTTACCTCTTTGGTCCTATCCCTTACCCCTGTTACCAGGGCAATAGTAGTGGTATCTCGCAACAATCTGTTATCACCAGGCAGATATTCCCAATGCCATGAGCTATATTCCAGCTCCTCCGGATTCACTACATGGGGCAATGTAAACCCAGATGGATGGGTGCTATCGAAGTTTATCACAGGCATATTAGGAGCATAACAGGTAAGGATCAGATTCACAATAGCATTTTCAGGAAAAGGCGGAAGTTTTATTTCTATTATTTTCTCGCCATAACCAAACATTGCATCTTTTACGGTAACCTGTGGGATTGGCTGCCAGGGAGGAAGGGCATAGCTATATTCAGGCCCAACCCAGGCATTGGAATACTCTCCTAATACTATACTTATTGATCTGCCTATCCTTGAAGGTGTTAAGGTCCATTGTAGGGTGCCATCAGTGTCCTCCTCTAAATAATATAATCCTGCCTGTATCTGGAAAAAATGCCATATGCCATACGGTAAATTCCAAAAATAACCAGGGGTGGAAAAGGCAGCATTAGCAACGACATAATATTCAAAGATGCTAAATGATATTTTTATCTGTTTAATATTGATAGTGAGCAGAGAAGTATCCAGCGTTGAAGTGATCCAATCTTTACGGGTATAGGCACCTGATACATCCTCCAATGGTTGCAAATAGGCATTGAGGTTTAGCATCATATTATTTTGCACCAACTCATCTTTATACTGTAAAAATCCAAGATCATCAATCCCTCCATTTTTTGCAATCAGATCATTGAGATTGGTGCTTATCCCTGCAAACCCGGAACCAATAACAAAGTGCCCCAATCTGTCCTGTATAGTGGCCTCCTGGCTGTGTAGCTTAAACTCATTATCCACTATCAGATCAGTGTTGGATATATCACCCACATTATATTCATAATTATGTATGATCTCATTGAATACATCGCTCATCTCCAGCTCTGCATCCTGTAACAACCAGGTGATCCCTGCCTCTGTGTTAGTGATGGTTTCCTGGATGCCTACCGTTCCAGAAGAATCCACCGAGATGGCCCAAGTTGAGGGATCGATGCTGTAATCCAGATAGTTAATAGTAGCTGTTTCACCCTCCTCGATACGCATAATATACCACTTATTATCATTCTGGTACATTGTACACCCTATAGACAGGAGTAGCTCCTTTAAGACATCATAACAGGTCCATGCCTCTGTGGTATCATCTTTTTTATTTAATTTGCGAAAAGCTCTAAAATCAATATAAATAGTATTAAGAAACCCATTGGTAGCCAGGTCCACAATATCATCCTCCAGCACATTAATAAGCTCATACAAATTAAGCTGATAAGGTAATTGTGAAACACAAAAAGCAATCACATTACCCACCAGATCCCTTCCTTCTGGCAAGTTGCCTGATGAGTTTAGAAATTCCTGATATTTAAGGATGCCCAGGCCATCACCAAAACGCAAAGATATGGGATAGGGGGTATCCACATAGGCCTCTGAATAAGTTTCAACTATATATGTTCCCTGCCAAAATAGGTTTCCATTCTTTTTTATTTCCACAATAAACTCTAATTCCGATGCAGTAAAAAATTCAATGTACTGGAAATCTGTTTCAGCAAAAAAGCTGATGGTGGCCTCACTGCCCCTGATAGGATCAAATAAGTCACTACCTTTATAGTTTATCATCAAAGGGGTTCCTGTAGCACTGACATCCGTTACGGATCCCACATACCCATCTTTTAAAACTGATATTCGCCAGGTGTTTGCTTTATTGTCACCAAATTCTAAAAAGTATTTCCTACCGTATGCCATATCATGTAATAAAACCCCTGTTTGATTTGGTCCTGTCAGTGACAAGGATAATATCCTCACCCCTGATAATTGTCTTGAGTTCCATTGCCCCACCTATCATGGATTGCAGTTTGCTCAATGGTGCCACCACCTCTGGTCCTGATGGTGCATCACCGATCTGTGCGATCATGGGAGCTGATACTATTCCACCCTGTGCGAAGGAAGGGAGGGGGGTTGAATTTATTGCTGCGATTTGCATTGCTCCAAGTGCCCCCACTATTGCTGCAAAGGCAATACCCACAGGAGGGGGTAGCATGGTCAGGGCACCTGCCACTGCTGCTGCTGTATTCACCAGTGCTGCCACCAGTGCTGCCTTTTTATCCGCTTTGGCTTTCTGTTTTGCCATCTGTGACTTTTTATCGGCAATCTTGTCCTCCAATAGCATAGTGGCATTAGCATGGGCCTTTTCACTCATCCCTGCCCCATCGATCTTTTCCTTCTCTGATGCGTAATAATTATCCAGTGCAATCTGTCTGGCTTGGAAGTTCTGGTTGATGATACTGGTCACCTGCCCCATTATCTGCCCCACTGCTGATGCTATCTGGCCCAATACATCAGCTATCTTTGCCACCATCTGCTCTGCTGTTAGTTTCGTTTTGTTTCCAGTATCTTCTATTGCATCACCTAATTTGTTGTATTCATCAATCATTTTTTGAACAGCATCAGTGACAGCCATCCCTCCTGATGTGGCCTCATCAATAAATTGTTTTAATACTGATCTCTGCCTCTCCATCTGCTCAATGGGAGTTTCCCCAAAGGCCATACCCAATTCCCTGGCATGGGTTTGAGCATTCAATAATTCATCTGAAAATGCTTGGGTTTTTTTGGTTAGGTTATCCAGTCCAGATAATTTGGTCCATTCCTTATCAAATGTAAGCATTGATTTTGCCCATTCCTTAAATTCTTTTTTAGCTTTTTCTGCATCAGCTGTGCCCTTTGTTACTGTTTTATTTAAGGTGCCATGTGATACTATTAATTTTTTAATGATAGCATCAAGGCCCATATTTTCAATGTGTGCATCCTGATTGATATTTATTAAATCATGTACAGCATTGGATACGTTAACCAATTCACCTTCATATTTTATCCAATCGTCTACGCCTGTTGTTAAAGCATTTTTTTGTTTGTTAAAGCCCTCTATCTCCTCATCTGTAGCCATTCGCAAGTCATCACTTGCTTTGGTTACTCCTCCTATCTGTGTTTTATATTGCTCTGCCCATTCAATTACTTCAGTTTTATTTTTGCCTGTGGCTTTGGATAAAATATTTATTAATCGTTTTTCCTTATCTAAAAATTTTGTAGCATTTTCTGATCGTTGTTCCTGTAAAATTTTTAATCCTATATTTTCCCTTAAATGATCATTAGCGATTTTTTGAGCATTTTTTATCTCTGTTAATGTTGATTTTTCAGTTAATAAGGCCGGGAGATATGAACCGTATTCCGAATTTATTTGATTTATTAATCCTCTTTTTATTGATAAAGGAGTTTCTGATGATTTTAATTCCTTAAATACTCCATTCAATGCCATCTGTTCATCAGCCAGGGTGTCATTAAATTGTTTGGTAATCTTTTCGGTTTTACTAACTTCCTTCTCTGCTGTTTTCCCCATTAAAACAAAGGCAGCAGTAATCCCTACCACTGCCAATACTACCAATCCGATTGGACCTGTCATAGCAGCGAATCCTGTCATCAGGGCAGGGATTACAGTGGATATTAGAAACCCTAATACCACCAGCAATGGCCCAATGGCAGCAGCTAATCCGGCTACTATTACAATGGTTTTCTTTGTTCCTGCTGACAGGTTCTGAAACCATGCCACCCCTTCCTTTAAATTATCAATTAGTGGCTTGATACCCTGTGCAATTACAGCACCAAACTCCTCCATCAAGTCACCCATCTGGTTTGTTAATTGTGTCAGTGGTCCAAGTCCATCGGCTGCCTCTGCTGTCACTGCCCCCATCATTTTTCCCATCAACTCATGAGCTTTGGCTACTTTCTCTGATTGATCCTTAATGCTCCTTAATGCTGGTAAATATCTGGTCAGCATATTGGCATCACCCTGTGCCAGTGCAGCAGTGTACCTGATGGCACTCTGTTCACTCATACCCATTGCTTTGCCAAGTGCTATGGCCTCTTTTGCTGCTGTCTTGGCATCCTCCCCTGTCAATCCCATTGATTGGGCTACCTGTAACAGTTGCAGGGTACTCTCATCACCCACAGTGGAGATGGCTTGTAGTTCAGAGGCAAACTTTTTATAATCCTGCATGGTGGCCTCCACCTCCTGGCCATTGGCGATAAGTGCTGCCCGGAGTTTGTTCTCTGCCTTGATCTGTGTATCAAATGATTTGAGGGCTACAGCACCCATCGCTGCCAGTGGAGCAGTGATGGCCATGCTCATAGATTTGCCCATTGACTGCATCCGCTTTCCAGTGGCTTTCATCTTGGCATTGATGCCGGATAACTTTTTGTCAAAGTCCGATACATTGGCCCCTATCTTTACTTTTAATTCTGCGATTGTAGCCATATCAATGTACTATAGGATTAAAGGGAATGCCCAGTTGCTTACAGGCCTCTTTTAAGAGGGCAGGGCTGCTGGTGACTTTTTTCTTTGTGACTTTCTCGGAAGGTAGTGGGATGATCTGTTGTCCTGACCGTTTCTGGCTTTTACTGGTGATATTTGTATTGTATATCATGGCAATGATCTCCCTGGTGTGTAACCATTTTGATTCCTCTTTTTTTTCGTATGCCTGAACCATCAGGTCGTATTCCCTCCAGGTCAAGCTCCAGAACAGGTCCGGGGTGAGGCCAATCTCAAAGGCAGAACGCAACACACTATCCCAGGTTAACTGGCTTTCCTGCGATCCTTTTTTTTTGTGACGTTGCTGCCCTGTGGCTGTGATGCACCCATCACCTCAAATGCTTTGATCAGCTCGTCAGCATCCATCTCAT
>Ga0209434_1001430_pt1 | contig 10830 bp, 9 predicted proteins | sample ETNvirnome_2_300_FD_184068 | JGI IMG/M metagenome (GOLD analysis project Ga0209434, IMG submission 184068) | Marine viral communities from the Pacific Ocean - ETNP_2_300 (SPAdes) (version 2) | ecosystem: Environmental > Aquatic > Marine > Oceanic | place: Pacific Ocean | collected 2013-06-22 | reverse complement strand
ATTGCCTGAATGGATATAGTCTTAATGCCATAATATTTTAGTATGTTACTGAAACTGTGTCAGGATTAAAAGCTTTCATAAACTTATCCCGAAGAGACTCCTCTTGCGAGGACGCTTCGTTATTGTTTACAATTGCAGGCTCCTCGGAAACTTCAACGTTTTCGACGAGATCTTCAACCGTAGCTTCTTCTGAGGCAGAAGCTTTAGACTGATCAAGGGTAGCCAAGCGCTTTTGAAGCTCCTGCTCTACCTTCGACTGAAAAGCAGCTTCCTGCTCCTCTTTATAAGCTTTGCCTTTATGCTTGAGTATAACCCCAAGTTTTTGCTGGTATGATTCAAAAGCAGCTTCAGAAGACTCAAGCGCAGCGACTTCCTTGGCTAATACAGCGCGATCGCTGTCTTCCAAGTCGTACTGGGAATCGATGTTTTCCATTCTGCTGTTGAACAACTCTTCTGCTTTCGCAGTAGAGATGGTACTCTCAAGAGAAGTAATCTTCTCTTGAGCCTCTTCGAGCTGCGTCTTAAAGCTCTCGATATTAGCTTTGGCTTCTTCAGCGCGAGTAATCGCATCAGCCTTCTCTGTTTCGGCTGCTTCTTGCTGTAGCTTCCACTCGGCATCCTTCTCACGGATTCTATCCATAATTACGGTTGCCATGCTGGCTACAGACTCTTGCGAAAACTCGGACTTTTTACCTAACTTAGAATCGAGCATCTTTTCGAACTCTGCAGTTAATTCTTTTGTGTCCATAGTTTTAAAACTGTTATCATTTTTTACATTAATTTCGGCGTTTTGGGAAATTTTTAAAATATTTTTTTGAATTTTTTCTAGTGTGGGCATTGATGCTTCGCTGTCTGTATCCTCCTCTTCTTCTATTTGAAGGTCGTGATTTTCATGAGTAGTAACCCCTTTTACGTCTGCCGCAGGCTTTGTTGTAAACCCAATTCCCAATGGAAACACCTCTCCAGCTACCAAACGATAAACTGGAGTACCATCATCAAGCGTACCGCTTCCATCATTTGCTCGAAGATATTTTTCAAATTCTTTTATTTTTTCAGGATCGCTAATTATCTCTGCTTCGCTAAGGTTTTGGGATCCTACTGCAATATTGTATTCATTAAATCCTAACTCCCAACTTGCAGAAATTTTGTTATAATCAAAATCTTCAGGATCACTTGCTTTTAATAGAAGTTCAGCAAATTCCGGATTAACGGTTTTATAGATAACAGCTGCAAGAGAAATATAAAAAGGATCTTCTTTGTTTTCCAATTTTGCAGTATTCAGTATCTTCTCGTTCTCCATATCTGTAAACGCCGCATTTACGATATGTCCCACCACTATTTGTTTTTTATGTTCTATATTGGTGGGCTTATGAACAAAATAATCTAAAAGCTCTTTTGCTGTAGCCGAGCTAATTCCATCACCATTCCTATTAAAACGATTAACTATAGCGGCATTAAAAGCGGCTCCCACCAAATCAATATTACGATCCAGATCTATCCCTTTTGGTATTAAAGGCTTTAAATTGTCCAAAGAAGCAACGCTAATGCTCAGCTCGTTTTCTAGATCGTCTGTAGCAAAAACTTCAAAATCAAACTGTGTTTTGAATTTATAAGGGACACTCATACTGCTTAAGTTACACTTTTTTAATCTTTTGGTGAATTCTTTATGCTGTGATATAAAATAGCAGAAGAATATTCATCTAAAGAGTGCTCCACGCTAATGTCCGAGACAGGGCTTAGTGTCTTCAAACCTAAAAGCTTTTTGTTATCTTTTAAGCAACTAATGGCTGTTTTCTTCCAATTAGCCTGCTCGCATGCGGACACAACAAGTTCGCATACTTTTTCTAAAACCTGTTTTTGGTCCGAACTTAAACGTTTCTTCTTAAATACTTTTTTGGCCTCTACGCTAATATCACTGTAAAACTTATTAGTGGCATCAATCACTTCTTTGATGGAATCGACAGCATAGGTAACTTTACGCCCTTGAGTTTTGGACCCAGCAGGTCTTCCCGGAGACTTGGGGGTTTTATTCTTTTGTTCATCTAGTATTCTCATGCTTTCAGGATGCTTAATCTCTTCAAGCTCCATCTCTTCAGACTCTTCGAAAACAGGCACTCCTCCTACCAAAGGATTATACCAACCCTTTTTTCTATCATCCAAAAACTTCTCTTGTGCTTTTTCTAATTCGCGCTCAGAAGGGAAAACCCCCGTATCAATGACCTTCATTCCTTCTTCTGGAGGTAGAATACCAAGCTCCATCATACGCGTAATAACGCGCTGAACCTGATTTTCATCCTTCATATCGATATCCTGAAAACGAGCACGTGGGGAACCTCTAAATCCAAAGTTTTTACATATCTGGTTTATTTCAGGTTGTAGGAATTCGTGAAGAAAAGCCTCTCTAGATTCCTTAAGTCTTTGAAGGAATAGCTGTGCCTTGATGGTCGCATTGGCAAATTTCTCTTCTGCTAAAATTACATTTTGCAGCCCTTCTTTAATATCCCTATTTACAACGTCATACTTAGATGGCCCAATAACCTTTTCCAAATCTGGAATAATAAACTCAGCTTTAGTAGTATAGTCGCTAACCAAGACGCGCCCCACACTCTGATTAGTAAAAAGGTTTTGCATGGCTGTCATATTACGGGGATTAATACCTCCTTTATCAGGGGTTGCCCCCATGGTGATCATCAGAACTACGTTTTCAACTGTTCTGCAAATCGCTTGATCGATCTTCTTCATCTCCATTTTGAAGTTGATATCATCAAGCACCGCAAACCCAAATGGTACAGCAAACGGCTCATAATCTTGCTTTTTATAAAAAGCGTATCTCAGCTTATTGGGATCCAGCTGAACAGTCATACCGCTGGGTGTCCACGAATTACTACGAATGCGTTTTTTAACGTTCTCAGGAAGAGCGTCAAACAACTCTCTGTCAGCTTCATTTTTAGGGTCCCTCAGCCTTTCAATCTCATATTCACTCAAGAGCTTTGAAAAAAATCGAACATCAAAAGAAGTGGTGCGTTGAGCAACAACATCAAAAGGGTTGAGTAAAATATACTTGATAGGAATTTTATTTGTCTCAGCCACTAAGCCAAGATTTCTAATTTTAGCAAATTCGTCGGCCTTAAACTTTCCGTCTACAGTAAAAAGAAAAATATTTCCACTACGGTAATACTCTCTAAAAAATTGATCCTTTAATCCCCAAATACCAATTTTCTTAAACCATGAATTAATAAAACGTCGGGACTTTTCTGTACCTCCTTCTAAATAAAGACTAGAATTGGCAAAGTCTGCCATCATATCAATAGAATTACGAAAAATTGCTACGTTACAGTAGGCTTTCTGACATAATTCAATAGCCTCGCGAACATTAACGCCATCTAAAGCGTATTGAAAAGGGAGCAATCCTGCGCGTATATTATTATAAGCATATAACTTGGGTTGAATCGCTATGCTGTTGCGCCTACTGTCTGTGGTTCCCCCTGTCCCCCCGCCTCGACTATAAGCCTCGGAGGTATAGTCATAGAAAGAATCTCCTACAAGTTTTGGCTCGAAGGTATCTGATTGTCCCGCTAAACTTTCATAAGGATTGTTAGGGTACTGAAAATTTTTCTCAAATTTTTTCCAATAATCTGAACGCTTTGTATATTTTCTTCTTGCCATGGTAGATTTTACACTGATTTGATTAAAAGTGACTTTGAAAAGTCATAAAGTTAGTTTATGAACATCGGTTCGAATGTTTCTATTATATTGGATTTGGGTTGTTTTTTCGAGTCAAAATATATTTTTGTCATCCAATTGGCAAGCACTAAAGCGGAATAAGAGTCTTTTCTTGCTTTGTCCGGTCCGGTTTGTCGTCGAAGATTAGACGGCAGGTCAAAGGTTTGAGTGCCTTGGGCCGTCGTAGTGATTTGTATTAAAGCACATTCATTTTTTGTTAAGCTCATCATGTCCGCTTGATGTTCAATGAAATCGATTTGCTTTGCTCCAGCACTTTGCCTCTCTACTTCTTTTGTGCGTAAAAACATAATCTCTTCGATGGGGATGTTTTTGTTTTTCTGGGCTACATACTGATCATCGATAGCCTGACTACCAAACATAATACGACGATGATCAAAGTTGGCTTGAAGCAACTCGTTAGCCTGACGTATCCAACTGCTAGTAGGTTTCCGCAATATTACATGTTTGTGGTCGCCCTTGTTATATTCGTTTTTAAAAGAACGTAAGTTAGCTTGGTATTCCTCTGGCTTATCAAAGGGTACTTCGATTTGTTTTAATTTTATTTTTTTCTGCTTAAACATCTCGCTTTCATTACATGCTTGCAAAAATTGCACCCCTCCATTATAATCTCCACATACGGCAATGACATTAAAATTTTCTAAACAATAAAGAAAATATCTAATATGATGCTTTAAAGATGTTCCCGCTAGGGCATAACTATGTACAAGCGTTGCTTTTTGCTCTTGTTCGTTTAACTTCAAAATCTGAATTGCAAAATCGTCAGAGCTTTCCGTTTGAGACCATGACGGATCAAAAGCCAAAACATAATCTGCATCGGCATCGCCCTGAATCTCGACAGATGGAGACTGGCCATCCGGAACCGTACACAAAGCCATTTTGCTTGTTTTGAAATACCCCGCGCTATCATCTGTGAAGACCGCCCCAAATTCTCGCTCAAACTGAGAAGTGCTCATGGTGCTTTTTGCTTGGTTGATAAGATTTTGATCATAAAGCCGCTCAGGGGCACAATCATAAGAAAAGTGCATAATGCACCTAGAAGCCTTATCCTTTTGTTCTTCTCGCGTAATGCTAAGCTCAAACTGTTGGTACAGTTTATAAAGATATTCGAACTTGTAGGAGGCTGAGGAGAGGGCTATCAGTTTATTGTTAGGCCAAATATGCCTTTCCCTCTCTTCCATTTGCCCTTCTTCGATCAATTTGGTTTCCAGCTTATGCAAGTCATCACGCTGTGTAGGGTTTGTTACCACGGATAAAAAAGGAACAATAACTTCGTTGTAAATCCTTTCGGGCATCAACAAAAACTCATCAATGATAATGCGATGAAACCTAAACCCACGTAACTTCTCTCCGTCTCCCAACGGTAATGCGCGGATACGGCTTGTGCCAATTTCCATTAGCCACTCATCGTTATTCTTCGAGACCTTAGTAATGCATTGTTGGAACAATCCCGCGTCTGGATGCATGGAGATATCTTCGATCTTCTTAAAGATCATTTTTGCCTGTCTGAAAGACTTGGAAAGTATGCCAATTTCTACCCCTTGGTTTAAGATGGCGTCTAAGGCGGCAAAAATACCGGTCGTAAAAGACTTGGACATTCCTCGAGACCACACCCCTAAAAAATAATCCGTCTCAAACATACTTTTAACGGCCATGTGCTGAAAGGGAAAAAGCTTAATTCCCATCATCAACTCTGCCGTAAAGGTAATATTATTTCTTAAGAACTCATAGAGGGCAATCTTCGCTTCTCTTTCCTCTAGAAATCCTTTGATATCTTTGAGCTCTTTGTTAGAGCGGCATATCTGAGGGGGTCTATTCTGCGTTCCTTCTATCCAACTCATGGTCTAAAAAATATTGCATGTCCGTGCTCCACACTTCTTTGCCTTTGTAAAGCAATCGAGGAATAATTTCCTCTGACATTTTTCGACTGCCACTAAATAAAAACTGACAATGTCCGTGAAACTCATAACTTAAATCTCTAACCCTTTTCAAAATAAAATCAATATTTGCCGCTCGCTTAAATGCCCTGCTTGCCTTAATCATTTTTTGAGGAGTCGACTCAATAACTATAAACAAATAAGAATCCAATTCTTTAACCCGTTGCAACTCTCTTCGAAAACGTTCATAGTTCTGGTTACTTAAGGTGGCATGTAGATCAGAGCCTGACTTACGGTCTACGTAAGTATAAGAATAATGATCACCAAAAAGAGTATAGTCTCCGACGTCTAGCTTATGGGCATCAGTCTTAAAAGAAAAACTAAGCGGAGACTGTTCTCTAGTATCAATAGCAATTCTCAGGTTCTCCGGCAGTTTAAAAGTAAAAAATTTCCTAGGCAGGTTCTCTCCATACAAAGGGCGTAAGCCAACCTGCTTTACGGCCTCATTATAACTGCCAAATATTTTTCTGTAAGTATCTATGTCTGGCAAAAAACAACTTTTGGCCTCCAAGTGGAAGGGAGCATAGTGTCTATCTTTTTTGAGTTGCCTTTTCTCGATCAACCCTAAAATATATTTTCCTACTTCTGGCGCAGGGGCTTTAATGCACCATTTTTTAAGCTGTTGCTTTGTGGAAAAATCCCTCTCAAAATACTCTTCAAATTTCTTAAACGGCAACGGTTCTCCCGTAAGCTTGTTTACGCGGGGATAATGGAGGGTATAATATTCTGCCAAAGATAAGCCGTGCTGTTTTAGGTGTTTGTGCAATGACCCCCTCCCTTCAAACTCCTTCTTGCATTCTGCGCAACGAAATATTTTTTTGCAGACTCTTTCCATCAGATGATCTCCTGTCTGCTAATGCCTAAAACTCGGGCTTTCCACTCGTTCATTTTCTCTATCTTATCTGCCTCTTCTTCGACAGATTGTTTTTGCATATCTGCCATTTTGATCATTAGGCGTCGCTCCTCCTCTTCTTGAAAAAGATGCACTAACGCCAATACTGAAGCGTTGCGTTGGTGCTGATTGGCTACCCTCTTAGCGCGTTCACCGTTTAACTTAGCAATCATTTTATCAATACGATTTGTACATTGATTGTATTCTTCAGACTTAGTTTTTAACATCTCAGTCAAACGCATAGTTAAATCGTTTTGTCCTTCAGTGTCATCAAACATCAAGTTGAGCTTTTGTTTTTGTTGTTCGATTTCTTTAAGATTAATGTAATCCATGCATACATTAATATATAAATTTAATTCATCTGAAGTCAAGTCAGGCTTGTCCCACGTAGACCGGATAAACTCTGACTCTAAAAGTTCTCGATTTTGCTTTGTAGGATAAGCGTTGATCACCTGTATGAATCTAGGGGCGGATAGATATGTCAATACTTTTTCAAGACACTTCTTATCTGAGACGCTTATCTTACCAATCTCAAATTCCTTAAAAACTACTTTGTTAACTTTTTTTATAACAGTAGTCATAATTTTGGGGGGCGCATAGCGGTCTCCTGTTATTTCGTCTCGCAGATTAGTTACATTGGGAAATTCTTTATTAATAAAATCAGACAGGGCAATGAATTTTGCGCTTTCGTAAAAGCCCCTATGGTTCGTCTCGTCCTTCCACAGAAGTTGGGCGATTTCCCGTTTAGTCATCTCTGCGCAATAGTGGCGATGCACAAAATCCTTTTCACTGTCTTGCAGAAAATATTTACTGCTTTTTTTCTTGACTTTTGTTCGATACTCAAATCCTTTTTCCACCCAAAACTTTCTTAATGCTCTCCCGCGGATTGTGCTCCCTTTTTCATTAGGATCATCAAACAATCTTTTTGCGGCTTCATTCAAATCCCCATCCAACTCTTTGAATAGTTCGATGCCGCTCTCTTTTTCTTGCTTTGAAAGAACGTAATTACTCATAAAAAATATCCTCCTTATCTATAATCTTTTTTGCCATGTTTTTGTATTGATTTTTTAAATTTTTAATTTGCTTGTATCCTGCTTTTCTTCCCTTCTCGTTACTTTTGTATCCTAAGATTCGTGCGACCTCATCTTCGTCTATACCGTCTATAAACAACATCTTATATACAAAAAAGTGCCTAGGAGTTAGATGCCTCTCCATTTTAGAGTGAAGCGTGAATGTTGCTCTGCTTATATCGAAGTGATCTGAAGGGAGGGTGGTGTTTTGGGTGTAAGCATGGAACTCTAATGAAAGGGGCATCTTTATGTCATATGCATTTTTTTTTGTTTTTTCCCATTTTGCGAAGAGGTCACATTCGTTGCACTGGAGCCCGCTAGGTGTTGAAGCGCATAGTGCTGAAATTTGGTCGTTGCGTTGCTCTTTCGACTGGTTGTACTCGCAATTTAGACATGGCCGTGCAAAGTTAGAATAATTATTACGTAAAATATTTTTTAATTGATTCGAAATGATTTTATTCACCCATGGCTCAAGGGGTCGGACCTGATCCCAGAGCTCCCATTTTTTAAAAATATGAGCGCGAATAATTTGAGCTACATCATCAAAATCAAACCACGCAATGGCGTGCAAATGCCACTTGTAGTATCTTTTGCGTATCTCGTTATCTATTACGTCAGCTTTATCTTCGTATTTTTCATTCTGCTCCATCCTTAGTTATTGCAGGCTGCTGCCTTGATGACGCACATTCTGCCATAGATCGAGCAAGAAAATTTTCCTTAGTTTCTGGTGTATGTTTCTTTGGGCGCCCCTTTGTGGGGGACGTCTCACTTATTCGAGAAACGGGAGCCATTGGACTCTGGAATAAATCTGCTAGACTTCTTTTCCCGTCTTCCATATCAATAGAGTATTCGAGCCCCTCAAGGTGGGGGATCTCCTCTTCTATTTCGTCTGTATCTTCTGCCGCGGCACTTACGTCTCCAACCTTAATTCCACATATTTGACAGAACTTAGGCTTATTAAGAGTATAAACGGTCTTCGCACCACAATCAGGACAAAATATAGTCGCCATTTTTATATATTTTTAATTTTTGGGATGTTTTCAATTTTATTTACTATAAATTTTAAAATTTCGCTTCTCATGATGTCATCTATGGTGAACTCAAAACAATGAATGCCCTCGTCTGAGCTTTCCTCATTATTAAAGGCTTTCCACATTGTCCGGAAGCCTGTTTTGCCGTTAATATCTGACTGGAGTGGGTCCCCGCAAATGAACATTTTTGTCTTTTTGCCAATTCGTGTTACTAGAGTCACCAGCTCTTTAAGCGTGAAGTTTTGAGATTCGTCAGCAATAATTAACTTATTGGACCAATTGGCGCCCCTTAAGTAATTAACGGGTGCGGCTGAAATAATCTTTTCTTCTGTAAGCATTTTAATTTGAGTGTTTTCTAAAATCTCTTGCATCTTATCGGTTAAAGGCATCATGAATGGATGAAATTTTTCTTCCACATCCCCGGGTAAGTGCCCCAAACCCCTATCTGCGCTTTCTACTATCGTCCGAACATAAAAAATATCTAAATCATTATTTTCATTAAAAAGCCTCAGCGCTGAATAGACTGACATGAATGTCTTTGCGCATCCCGCGGGACCTGCTATAAACATTATTTTTGTTGTTTCGTCGAATGCTTTTCGTAAAAAATCTTTTTGTTTATCGGTTAAATCAAAATGTTTAAAGTTTAGTCTATACTTGCTTTCCGTTATCGGCAAAATTTTTTCCGTTACTTTAGGTTTCTTACGCCTAGTTACCATATGTTCGTATATAATTACACTTGACTAATGATTTGTCCCCCTTATTATAAAAAGAAATGATATTTCATGTCTTGTCAATTCCGATACACCCTACTTGCAAGGAAATCACCATTTGCGCATTTACCCAAAAAGTTTACAAGTTTTGTGCCGAAATGTTCAAAAGAGGGCACACTGTTTATCACTATGGCCATCCAGACTCTAAGGTGCCATGCACCGAACATATTAGCGTTATTTCCCACCTCACATATGATGATCACTTCAAAGGACAAAAGTGGCAAGATTTTTTACCTCAAAAAATAGAAAATAAACTACATGAAGAATTTAATACAAATGCCGCTCGCGAAGCATTAAAGCGCCGTCACAGCAAAAACGATCTCGTGTTGGCTTTTTGGGGTATCGGGCATAAAAGCGCATGTGAAAAACTGCAAGATAGCATGATCGTTGTTGAGCCCAGTATAGGTTATAATTCTTTTTTTGCTCATTTTAGAGTGTTTGAGTCTTACGCTCACCTCCATAAAATGCTAGGAGGCGCACAACAGGATCATCCATCCCCCAGCGACCATGTTATCCCCCCGGGATTTACTCCCGAGGATTTTGAATTTAGCAAAACAAAAGAAGACTACTGGCTGTTTTTAGGGCGCATCGTAGACGCTAAAGGCGTACATATAGCAGATCAACTATCTCGCGCTTTACGACAACCTATCAAATTCGTTGGGCCTCAAACACTAAAAACAACGCTGCCCAAAGACAATCCTTATGCCGAATATATCCATACCGTCAGCCACGAGGAAAGAAAACACTTGTTGAAAAAAGCCAAGGGACTCCTAATGCCCACGTTGTATATGGAGCCCTGTGGATGGTCTATGATAGAGGCTTGGTTCTCCGGAACCCCCGTCTTAACTACAGACTGGGGCGCTCCCTCTGAATATAATCGCCATCACAAAACAGGTTTTAAGTGTCGTAGCCTAAATGAGTTTTTTCATGCTGCCACCTTAATTGAAACCATCGACCCTCATTATTGTCGCCAATACGCTGAATCCCAGTTTCATATCTCTCACATCATGAAACGCTATGAGGCTTACTTTGAATTTTTAATTAATGAGAAAAATTATGGCTTTTGGGGGAATATCTACAATCAGTGCTCTTTCACTTCGCAACGTTTTTTAGTGTAAATTTTAAGAGATAATTTCATTATAAAAGGGTATTGAATGAAAAGAAAAGCTTTTACGCTTATTGAATTGTTGGTAGTTATTGCCATCATTGCAGTTTTGGCAGCTCTCCTTCTCCCAGCCCTTGGCTCAGCCAAACAAACAGGGTGGCAAGCAGCATGCATAAACAACCATCGGCAACTTAACCTCGCTTACACACAGTTTGCAGGGGACCACGAAAATAGATTCCCTTACGCCTCAGCTTGGGCTGGTGAGCCTACTGGTATGTGGGCGT
>Ga0209434_1001429_pt1 | contig 10831 bp, 11 predicted proteins | sample ETNvirnome_2_300_FD_184068 | JGI IMG/M metagenome (GOLD analysis project Ga0209434, IMG submission 184068) | Marine viral communities from the Pacific Ocean - ETNP_2_300 (SPAdes) (version 2) | ecosystem: Environmental > Aquatic > Marine > Oceanic | place: Pacific Ocean | collected 2013-06-22 | reverse complement strand
GGGACTCTTTCATTTTTTTGCAACGATCGCCAAGCCGTTTGTGTCGCGATTGATATATGGTGTATCAATCTGGTCTGTGTCACCCATCAGGACAATCTTACTATCCTCTCCGACGCGCGTGATGATTGTTTTGAGCTCATGAATCGTTGCATTCTGTGATTCATCCACCACCACAATGGAGCGCGTGAAAGTACGACCACGGATGAAAGATAGCGGCGCAATCTCGAATTTTCCATTGACCCTTAACATCTCAAACTTCGTTGGATCTTTGAAGCGATCTCTCAGAGTATCCACAAACGGAGACATCCAAGGTGCCATCTTTTCGTTGATGTCTCCGGGCAGAAAACCGATTTCTTTGCCGACCGGAGTTATGTTTCTAGTGAATACAACTCGATCGTATTTACCTTGCTCAACCTGAGCAATGGCGCTGAGCAATGTTAGATAGGTTTTACCAGAACCAGCCAAGCCAGTGATTGTGACCAGCGAGATATCGGGGTTGAGAAGTGCCCACAGGGCGAAACGCTGCTCTTTGTTTTTTGGCTTAATTGATATTTCCCTAAAGTGTTTATCGCTGAGGAGCTCCAATTGGCCCAACTCTTCGTTCCACCTTGCGAGAGCACTGCTGGAATTACTTTTCGCAATTACGAATGTATTGGCCGCTTCGCAACATTCTCTACACAGCGTGCCTTGGTGATACAACGTGTCGATATCCTTGTCTGAAAAATCATCGATGAAAGCCATACCTTCGTATGGTTCAACCGGCAAATCAATATAATCTCTGTAATAATCTTCTGCTTTGATACCATGTGCATCACATTTTACGCGCAAGTTAATGTCCTTCGTGACAACAGCTAGTTGCGCTTCAGGTTCCGCTTTCGATAATTCTATTGCTTGTAAGAGAATTTTGTTGTCAGGAAGATGCCAATCCAACGTATTCGTCGGAGCAGATGCAATATTTGGAGATATAACAGAAACTTTGATGCTCTGACCGTTATCTAGATATACACCCTCATGTAATCGTCCTAGCCCCCTCAGGGAATCCAGGAAGCGATTTACGTACCTGGCATTCTCGCCCAAAAATCCGGGTTTGTCTTTAAATCTATCCAATTCGTCGAGCACGACGAGTGGTAGAAACACTTCACATCCAGGAAAAGACTCCATCGAATTCTTGTCATAAAGTATGACACTAGTATCGATGATAACAATTTTCTTTTTAGCCATTGAACAAACACCTCGAAGATGAAACAATGATATCATAAGTAGAGGAATTCAATGGATAAAAGTAGAAAGAAAAAATGCTTAACAGATAAACAGATAAAAGAACTGCAAGGAGACAAAGGTGTTGACGGCATGACGTTGCAGGAAATTGGCGATATCTTCAGTGTAACCAGGATGAGAATATGTCAAATTGAAAAGGGCAGCCTGAAAAAACTGGCTGCCCTTTCCGAACTAGAAGATCTTAAGAAATAATTCTCAAATCTTATCCTTTCGCTCCTTTTCTTCGGCAATCGTGGTCTTCACCAAATTACCTGCCTTAGCTTTGAGTAATCTCAGCCCCCGGCGCGCACGCACGCCAGCGGACGCATTACCGTTGGCATTCTTGACAACATCATCTTCAACTGCTTCAACAAGAGCCTTAAGCTCGTTCCATGACCCTAGAATATTATTCATACTATTTCTCCTTACGTAAAAATCTTTGGTTTCTGTTCCTCACTAGGAACATCTTCATTTTCAACCAGCTTGAGCAAAGCTAGCATTGTTTGTCGGTTCTCTAACTCTAGAGCTAACAACTTGATTATTTGCAACTTTTGCTGTTCGTTAACCCCATAGTCTAAAATTGTTTGCACAATTTGTCTTGCACGTACCTTATCAGCTAATTCTGCGCGCTCTTTATAAGATAAATTCTTAATTTTATCCACTTTTTCAACAGGTTCAGTCATACCAGCTCCTCTGAATAGGAAAATGGATTAACTTTGAATCTTTCACCAGACACAAAAATCAACCTTTTGCCGGTTGTTATGCCTTCTTCTACTTCTTTCTGTAACACAATGCCCTGATTCCATTGCTCATTATCGATAATAAACCGCGCGCACTCATAGTCAGCCACATCAAGATCATAGGATTGGAAAAGCTCCACGAGACTAGAAGGCAACGTAGGAATGATATCTTGCTTCTTTAGAACCATACTAAATTCATCTTTGCCGATCATGATTTCACTCTTGCAGAAATCAATTATTTTGTGGATTGCCCCGCAATTGTTGCACTGTACATACTTCTTAACAAACAGATCGTCCTTGTCAGTTTCACCGAAAACAACGAATTTATGAAAAGGTGGATCTTGCCGTTGCCTATATTGTGGTAAGATACAGTGACACTGTATCAGGTGCTTGCTTCCAGCTTTCATTTCAAGGCTTTTTGTACAGCATCAACCCCGTAATCACCAGCAACTTGAATTTTTGCAGAAACTTTATGCGTAATTTCTTTGAGTTCCTCTGGTTCTATTTTTGTACTTAGTTCTTCGATCAACATCTGATTAATCTGATTTCCTAGCACCGAATAAAGATCGATGACCGTTCTACAGACTTTGGCTTCTAAACTCATAGGCAATATCCTCCTCAGCGCTTGTAATACAAGGGCCACTGTTTTGTAAAATGTACATTGTACTCTCATAAGCTTCAAGAGCAACCTGTAATGCAGCTCGTGGTATCTTATTTGTATGTACACAAAAACTCTTGATAGCTTCATGGGTTTCTTTATCAACTTCATCTAAAGTAACAAAACCATGGCGAGCAATAGCTCGTGCTGTTGAAATCAAAATACGAACTCTATCTTCGACCAACCCATCTACGACATCCAAAAGATTGCTCGTTTGTATTGTAACCAAGTCAACAACACCTGTGTTCTCTTCCGACGAAATTGTAATTTTATCCCCATGCACACCAATCAATCTTTGTTTGGATTCATCTATCAATTTTACTAAATCAATCGAGCTTCCACTCATTTCAATGGAGTAAATTGGTACATCCAGTTCATTGCAAACCTCTCCAATATCCTCAGTAATTTTGCAGGGCACAACTCGAAGTTTTCCCAACAACCAGTTTTGTGCTAATGTGTTAGATACGTCTGGGAACCACCCGTGAGCGATTATATACACAGGATAATCGTGAGAATTGCTGTAATCCAATAGGTGGTGAATTTCACCAATTGATTCGATTATTCCCTCGTAGTAAATGACTTTCGATGCAACTGCCGTAAAATTGAATTTCTGAGTAGTGTTGATGAACAATTCATCAATTATCATATCAACTGAACGACCCAACACAGGTTCTACTGAATTATATCCATCAGTTCTTGTAAATTCAATTCGAGTAAAGACTGCACCAACTTTCAGAGCTTCTTCTGCTATGCCCGAAGACAGACCGGAATGAGCAAAATTACACAGCATCGTGATGATATCTGTTGTTGTAGGGCGGCAGCGCTTTCTGGGTAATTTATCGTAATTACCACGCTTAGCCAGCAACAGTAATAATAACGCTGCTGAACCACTGCATTTCGCCTCTGAGGACGCAAGAGCACTCAGGATGATGTTCTTTGCAACTTGAGTGCTTCCGTTTGATACACGCCATTCTGACCAAGATCTAACTGTATCTATAGGCTCAGCTCTAACTATTCTACTACCGTAAGAAAAACACAACTTGCCTGCTATCAGCTGAGAAGCAAATTTCCTGAGATCTCTCAACAAGATTTCAAATGAGATCTGAGTTTCTTCGGAATCAAAAAAATTAGTGAAGTGTCTTTTTGCTATCGTTTTTATCATATTGACACTGCTCACTTATAAGAGCTGTATGCAAGAACTGTAGTAAACTGGTGAGGGATTGTTCTAGTTCATCTCGATGCTGCCTAACGCCTATTTCGACGAACTTGTGAAAAACAAAAAAAACAACGCAACTAACAAAAAATAAAATCGCACTAACGGTATTATCGTGAGAAAACAAATAACATGAACTCAATGCTAAAATTTCAGGTAGAAAAGAGCGTTGCATTTAGCTATCGCGCCACAAGTTGTTACTCGCATAAGTGAGAATTTCTTCAGCGCTGTCTTCATTGTATCCGTACTCACCAATCATCACCTTGACCATCTCGCTGTATTTCTTTTTCTGATCCTTATCACGTGTTTTTGATTTGGTCACGATACGAGAGATATCCCGCACAGAGTTGATGAGATAGGACTCGATTGCTTCTTTGAGGGGCTCGTAAGTACGAAAATCTACTTTTTCACCGCGGCGCATCTTGGCGAACATGTAGGCAGTAACATCTGAACGGAAACCATCCTTAGAGGTACCGGTGACTCCTATTTGTTCCTCGATAGAAGCCATGAAACGAGTGTCCGGCTTGCGGTCTTCTTTGGTGACTCTATCTTTCATTTTCTGTTTAGTGGTATAAGCCTCTGCATTATCCAGATAAGTGTCGAAGAGCGATTGGGCTTGCTCTTCATATGCAGAGATGAATGCTTTTGCAATTTCTGTATCGAGCATCTTAAGATATTCTTCACGAACTACTTTCTGAATAAGTTCTAAACACCGTTGTTTAAATTCCTCATCAGCGATTTGATCCTTCACACAGGCTATAAGAGATTCCATTAATGAAACCGGCGTTATCATATTCTTATCACTTCGAGCTAGCGCTGTATCAAGAGCCTTGGTGATGAAACGAGTGGAAATACCACTCATACCCTCGTGTCGAGGTTCATCCCTCAGATCTTTAATATCAATCTTCTTAACGCGCCCTTTTTCAACCACCTCTTCCCCGTTGTAAATCTTCATTTTGGTGACAAGATCACACTTAGCTGACTGCTTGAGTCTAGACATAACACTAAACATCGAAGCTACTCTGAGGGTATGAGGTGCAATATGAGAGTTAAAATCGGAAAATCTAAGCATCTTTTCGTAAATTTTGATCTCTTGATCGAGCTCAAGACAGTATGGAACATCAATCTTAACCAGACGATCTAGTATCGCCTCGTTAGTATGCTCACTCTGGAAACGATTCCATTCTGCTTCGTTGCAATGTGCAAGAATTACTCCATCGAAATGAAGCATATCACTCTTTCCCGGTGATGGAATTCTTTTTTCCTGTGTCGCAGTGATGATGGTATGCAGAAACTCAATCTCATTTTTGAATATCTCGACAAGCTCTACGATACCGCGGTTACCTACGTTGAAAGCGCCATTAAGGGAAAGTGCCCTCGGATCGTCCTCAGCATATTTATCGAGTTTCGAGATATCCACAGAACCAATTAACACAGAAACATCTTGACTGTTGGCATCCATGGGAGGAACCGAAGCTATGCCGCGGCGGCCTCGCTGAGAAAAGGTAGTCTGCTCCACCTCAAAGTCCTCATATTTGTTATTCAGGCGTTTGAGCAAAGCATAACGTGCTACTGGACTAACGTCTCCGCTGATGCGAACCCCAAGCTCATTTGTGAATGTATCTCTTAGCCCTCGAGGGATGAGCTGCAGGGGTTCACCTCGATGCGGATCACCTTTCAAGTGAAAGTATTCCTCACCCTCGAGCGCTTCTTTGATGTGCTCGACTAATGCTGATTTACCTGCTCCGACAGGACCCATCAATAAGAGTACCTGACGACTCTCTTCACCATGGTGCGCTGAACTGTGAAGAAATGCCATCAGCTTTTCAATTATATTCTCCATGCCAAAAAAGTGAGTCTCAAAATACTTGTAAATTTTGATCTGGTTATTGTCAAATATCTTGCTCTTTCGCGGATTACTATCCGGCATCTTCTCAATGCCCTTTCCAGTAATAACATCATAAAGACGTCTATGGGCAGTTTTGACGATACTTGGATCTTTTTCGACAAGCTTGAGATAATCAACAAGAGTACCCTTGAATTTTTCTTTCTTGGCCCCCTTTTCTCTCTGTTTCTGAATGGCCTTCAACAGACTATTTGTAACACTCATCTTTTCTCCCAAGCTTGTTCACATCTTAAATAAATTCTTAGAAACATAAAAATATGTTCAACAAACATTAAATCTCCCAAGGTTCATCCTCAATTAGCGTATTCAATATCACACTATTGCCCCACAAGACCTTAGCATGCTCGACAGTTTTATCGGCATAATCTAATTCCAGATCTCTGCCATCATGGTCGTGACAAAGAACCAGCGTACCATCATCTCCCACGGCTTCAACCACAATCACGGGCAACCTGGCATCTGAAATTGAATTGCACATTTGGCTTCTGACAACTTTCCAACCATCTTGATCGGAAATTTCATCCACCGTGTAATTGTCTTTCTTTTCGCTCCAACTGAAAAGTCCTAACTCTGAGCACAGATCGGGGGTTAGATATTGCCTGATGAAAGCAATATCGTTGCAAGACTCACGCGCAATGAAACACTCTTTTAATCCATGCCGCTCCTTAATATTCTGAAACATTGTAAACCCGAGATGATAAGGGTTCAATCTACCCATGTGGGGCCGAATGACGGCGTTGTGCATTCTGAGAAATGGAAGATGATGTTTGTCAGACAGATTTAAATCGTGGCATATTGTATAATGCCAGAAGGATGCCCAGCCTTCGTTCATGATCTTTGTCTGAATCTGCGGCATAAAATAATATGCCTCATCACGAATTATCTCGATAATATCGCGTTTCCAGTCTGGCATTTTGCCGTGTTCAGCAATAAATCCCATAATGTCAGGATCTGGTTCTAGTGGAGGGTCATCGAGATCGTAATACGTTGGTTTTCCATCCGGCCCATACTCCACCAAGCCCTTATAATACTCAGCCAATTCGTTGTGTGTTTTTCTCTGAGTACCATCGCGATGGATCTGATACTGCAAGGCATGGCATGCATCAATTACCTCCTCCACTTTTTTGATACCAATCGTCAGATCCTCGACATATTCCTGAATTCTCTTTTTTGCCTGTCGAAATCTACCTATTACAGAGTCAGCACGACTATTTTGAAACATTCGATTATTTTTGAAGAAATCACTATGACCTATGCAGTGAGCCATAATGAGAATCTGCAGATAGAGTGGGTTCTCTTTCATCAGGTAAGCGATGGCAGGGCTAGAATTAATGATAAGCTCATAAGGGAGACCTTCCACCCCGGCATCATATGCCTGTCGAGTTCTTTCGAAAGTTTTGCCGTATGACCAATGATCGTAATGAGTGGGCATCCCATGATAAGACATGTGCCCGATCATTGAGAAGTAATCGCATACCTCATAATTGATAGGATACCAGTCAAGCCCATACCCTCGTGCGATCGCGATAATGGCATCATCCCACCCCTTCAGGTCTTCAATCGCCCAGGTCATCGATCACCTCCATAATTACCAAACATTACCCTAAATGCCGCCCAGACATCCGTCTTGCTCTCAATTTCCACAGTTTTCATGTTTCTACCGACTAGCTGAGCGAGATGCTTGGATAGTCGTTCATCACTGTTCCATGTAGGTTCAGATTCGGGAATGATTTCACAATATCCGAAAAGCTGGCATGCGACTTTGAGCTTCTCAGCTGCTGTAAGCATATCATTGTTATCGAAACTGAAATTATCACCATCGGAACAGTGAAAAGCGTAAATGTTCCAGGCGGATGGGTGAAAACGTTTTTCAATGACACTTAGAGCTTCGTTGTATGCTGAAGAGACCATAGTACCGCCAGAAGATCCTCGGGAGAAGAACTGTTCTTCGCTCACCTCCTTGGCTTCTGCATCGTGAGCAATGAAAACAATGTCAGTTTTATCGTATTTTGTACGAATGAATTGATACAGCAAGAAGAAGAAACTGCGCGCAAGAAATTTTTTGTTCTTGGACATCGAACCAGAAACATCCATCACCATTATAATGACGGCATTTGCATTCTCTTTAAGCTTCTGCCGGTAATATCGATAGGTAAGATCACCTCTGTGGAACGAACCATTAAGCTCCTCAGAATTTTCACCTCTATTGCGTTGAGATGCTTTAAGACGTTTGATTCGATTGATCGCTGTTTTCTTTTTATCCAACCGCGGCCTGATTCCTTGCGGGCGATAACCGTCACGTTTGAGCTTTTTTGAGCGGATTTTAGTCAGAGATTTTCGCTCCATGTCCGGTAATTCAAGTTCTGCAAAAAGATATCGCGCTAGCTCATCTAGAGAAATTTCCACCTCATAGAATTCATCGCCCTTTTGATTTCCGGCTCTATCGGCACCATCACCTTGAGAGGACTTTTTTTTATTTTTGATAACCTGCCCACGCCTGATATCTTTACCAGGAGCAGAACCAATCTGTTTATTGCTCGCATTGCTGCCGTAAACAAAACGATATTCTTTGATACCACGAACCGGAATACGAAATTTCTTCTTACCATCTTGGCCGATGATTGATTCATCAGCAACAATGTCGTGAATTCCTTCGCGAATTGCTTTTTCGATTTTATGCTTATGGCGACGACGATCTGAAGCTGATCTATCTGCTACTGTTTTGTGTACAGAAAATCCTGACATCCACTGCCTCCTAAATAAATAGAAGGTAGCAGTAATTATACGACAAGAATATGCTATGCTGTGTTATTTATACTCAGGCCCAAATAGATGGCTGTTTTTGGAATGGAACCTAGTCCAATCTTCGTCTAAAATATAAGAGATTGCCGTATCCTCCGTGCTCCGCACAGAGCGACCCATAGCTTGAATCACGGTTTTTGCAGTCTGTAAATCATACCACCATTTCCACCGATTCATTTTCTTACGAATGAGTTTATCACCCAAATACGGATAAGGTACTTTACACAAGATCTGGAAGCGACTGAGGTCGTCTCTCAAATCAACTCCCTCTGTCATCGAAGGAGAAATCAACACAGTTGCTTTGTCGGAGTTCATGTGTTGATTCAAAACTTTATCGCGATTGTTCGAATCATGGGTCAAAAGCCGAGAACTGCGAATATTCCTCACAATGTAATTCGCAATTTTGTAAGAATTAGTATGAATGATTCCCTTTTCTTCAGGATGAGCTTCTAGAATCAATTTAATTGCCTGTACAAGCTTGGGCAGTGACTCATCGATAAACCGAGTACTCATTTTGCCAATAGGTGTGTAAACAACTGGGCGATTCTGAATTGGAAAGGGGCTGGGAATATTCAGATAACCGCATTCATCACTCTTGATTCCGAGCAGTTCACAAAAGGCACGATCGTTAAGAATGGTAGCAGACATCAATAAATTGAATTGGCCGTAGTGATGAAGCATATCGTTCGCATACGGAGCTACATCAATTGGCTTAAACTGAATCTTGCGAGCATGACGTTCAGTCGAATATTGTTCATCCATGATCCAGTTGGTATCGTTCCAGATTCCAATGAATCTGCGCATTTTACATGCATGCTTATCGAGTAATTCGAATTTTCTAGCCAGATTGGCAAATTCCCCCGAATCAATTTTTTCTCTGAGGTTTGTAAACCTAGCTAAATTTTGTTCAAAATGCTTAATTTTTGACTCAAGCTTGGGCATGTATGTTTCTTTGACCCATTTCACGGTTTTCAGCGGCGTTGTTTTATCGATGAGTTTAATGCCAAGAAACTTCTTGCAAAAATATTCAGTCACATTGACTTCGATGAATTTACTAAGTTCATCCGAAGCATTATGAGCCTCATCAACAATCATCAGGTGTCGGGGTTCGAGTTTACCAGCATACTGGGTTTCCGCAAGAAAGTAGCTAAAATTTGTAACGCCCTGAGGAGCGTCCAAAAAGCTCTGCTTTGCTTTTTTGTATGTGCAATTACCGATACAGGAATTCCAAAATGCAGAACCACGTTGAGCACCCTTGAGTAACCGTAGAGATTCCCCACAGGACTGCCCTTTGTAAAACTTACACGGATAATTGCTAGATGATTTGATAGAACGCAGAGCACCGCCCGGTAGCCCGAAATCCTTGGTATACTGTTCTTGTAGAATTTTCTGAGTTGTCAACATGTAGGCTCCGGCTACATATTCAGGATTCTTAGTGAGATGTGCTGATACATATCGAGCGATAGTTAGTCCGATTGCTGATTTACCAACACCGGTGCCGGCTTCGAGCAAAAAAAACTTCTTACCATTTTCGAAAGCATCGATTGCTGCACAAATAGCATCCTTCTGTTGCGGACGAACATCAGCGTAAGGGAAAAAGCATTTCCAATCATGCTTAGGCATTATTCCACTCCCTTCTTGGGGTTCCTAACAAAAACACAAGTCTTCAAACCAAATTTACAGAATTTCATCAACCAGACCCAGCTCCAGACATCGTTCAGCCGGCAACCATAGTTCGTGTTTAAGTAAATCGTCTAATTCCTTTTTTTTCATCTTAGACCGCTCGAGATAAATTTTGGTTAATTTGTCGTAGATATGTTTCTGATTCTCAATTTCATCGATGAATTCATCGCGCTTCCCGGCCCAAATCATTGATGGCTGATGTAACAACATGAAAGAATTGCTGGTGATTGTGCGTCTCACGCCACACATGCTGATGAGTGTAGCCGCAGATGCAACCGATCCTTCAATGTAGGTGTGAATATCTGTCTTTGATCGTCGAACTATATCACAAATGTTTAAACTTGAAAAAACGTCGCCGCCTGGACTGTGGATATGAAGATGAATCGGTGGTCTATAATTTAAACCAAGTCGTTCTTGCAAATAACCCATCTCTATATCGAGTTTGCGTAGAAGTTTAACTAATTCTAAGCACTGACGTTCTAAAATTGGGGCATAAAAATAGACATGGTTCTCATCTACACTGATCCCATCGGGAGGCTTGTGCATTTCTTGATCGCGATCGGCCATTTCAA
>Ga0209434_1001428_pt1 | contig 10833 bp, 4 predicted proteins | sample ETNvirnome_2_300_FD_184068 | JGI IMG/M metagenome (GOLD analysis project Ga0209434, IMG submission 184068) | Marine viral communities from the Pacific Ocean - ETNP_2_300 (SPAdes) (version 2) | ecosystem: Environmental > Aquatic > Marine > Oceanic | place: Pacific Ocean | collected 2013-06-22 | reverse complement strand
AATTGTTCCTATACCTCAATTGTATGCAACTGGCTCTTTTGAGATATATACAACTTTTGTTGATGGCTCCGGCGATTTAGTGCGTGATTATGTTCCGGACGAATTAGATTTAGGAATCTTTGCTGATTCCTCTTTTGAGGCTTCTCTTGACTATGGTACTGATTTCGCTGGTCAAGTATTTGAAGATGGTTCTTTATTCCAAATTAAGGAAGATTATTTTCTTATGCAAGTGTTCGAAAGAAATACCACATTTGATAAAGAGAATTTTGAAATTGAAGTTTATAAATGTTCTCGATCTGAAGATGAGAAGGATAATGATGTTCAAGAACTATTATTATTTCGAGCATCTGATGATGAGTCTTTAACACCCAGGCATGTTGAATATTATTTCAATTTATTAGTAGATAATGAAATAGATGATGAAATATTTTGTGCCTCAGAACACTTGTATAAGAAACAACATGTTTTTTCAGATCAGGACAGGACATTTGATTGTTTCGATGCCCGACAACCAATTGGAAATGTTTATGAAACTTTCATTACAGATGAAGATTATGAGGAACCCTGTTAATGGCTGAAACTAATGTAGAAAGTTATTTTGCATCGGATTTACCTGGTGTATTTATTAATCGGATTGTTTTGGATACCGCCGGCGGATCTCCGCCAGAGACTCCTTTTAATAAAGACCCACATATAGTTCAGCCGGTCCCAGATGTTGAATTAGTAGAGTCTTCATCACCAGAGATTTTAAAAATTAAAGTTGATTTTAATTTAAAAGTTAAGACACAGGCTAACAGAGCTTCTAAAGACCTTTTCTCCAGTTGGATGTTTAGTAAATATTTTTTAAATTATTATAAAATTGCTTTAATTCTTTTGAACGACAGTGAGGCGTATCAAATGATACAGACGACATTGCTTCCAGCAGCTTCAACACCAATCATCAAGCAGATGATCCAAGCTTTTGCTCAGCCCGCCAATCCCGGTGGACAAAGTAAAGTGTTGAGCTTGGGAGGTGATAATGGCATTTTTAATTTAACTAGCGAAGAAGATATTAATAGTTATTTGCAATCTTTAGAAAAAGTGGCCGCCGGCAATAACCACGTTTATAGTGTGCCTTTTTCTTATGAAGCAGAACTTTCCGAACCTTATCCGGAACATTTGTCCCTTTTGGTAATTCCATATATAGATTTCAACCAGATTAAAATAGATTATGATCTTGAAGATTCAGATATTGATGCTGACCATATTTTTGGCCAGATAATAAGTGAGTTAATTATTCACAACGGAGAAACTAGTGCGCTAAAGAGAGTTTTTTATGAGAGACCAACTATTGAAGAGTTTAATAATTTTATACCTACTCTTGAGATCCCAGCCCCAAGGGGTAAAATTTATGCGGGCCCAGCGCATCAAATGCCAGGCGGAGGATGGATGAAGGGCGCCTCTCATGGACAGATGGATGACGCGCCATTGACTATAAGACAAATAAACAATAATGTAGTACAAGATATGAGAATAGCCAAACAGCTTGAAAAAATATCTTTCGATTATTCCCTAATAGAAAACAATAAACTTGGTTTCAATTCGCCTAAATTATCTACACTTATAAATGATAATTTAGATGTAGTAAGAAACCCCTCATATATTTCGTCTCTTTCCACTTCTAGAGACCACACTGGTAACTGTAGGTTCTTCTTTAGTGTCGACTATTTAACCATGATTAAAAAGAATTCTGTTTTTAAAATTCTTTTTGACCGGTCAACGGACAATCAAATAGCAAACTTATTAAAAGGATCTATAATTCGTCAATTTAAATTTTTCAGGAAAAGAGTAAAAGGTAAAAGTGGGTCGGCCCATGGACCTGGATTAATAAATAAGCTTGGCATGGCCATTGGATCACCTGATTTTGACTCTAACAAGGCTGTTGATTTTTTAATAAGAACCGGTGACAATATAGCCGCACACTCACCCGGTACCCCCGGAACACGCTTGTTGAGTCAAACTAGTAAAAGAAATCGCAATACCTTTACAGAGGAACAAGCTCCGGTGGGACAATTTCGAATTGCTTCTTTAGGGGAGGTTAATTTGTTAACCCCTATAGGAGAAAGTAGGTCTAATTATCCGTATATGAGACATTTTTCAGGGGTTGATTTTGAAGTTTCTATGTTGACAGATGGATTTTATCAATATGGAGTTGAAATCGAAATTGAAGATCCGACAGTTAATTATATGGAAAATAAATTGTCAGAGCTTGCAGACTTAATAGCGCTATATGAAGAATATTATGCTATTGCTTCTGGTCTAAATACAAGTCAAGGTGCATTATCTACATTTGGTGAAGAAACTATACGGGTTCAAAAGACACATAATTTTAGTTTAATAGCACAAAGGTATATACCGGAGTTTTTAGTTCAGCTCGAAAAATATGAGTCTGGTCATGACTTCTACACAATAGCGGCGGAAGCGCGCCTAGAAGATTCAGGAGTTCTCATCACAAGCCACGTTAATCAATATTTCGATACCTTACAGTTATTAACTAAAGGCGAACTCAGAGATGACGACACCGACAACTTTATTAAAGGATTAGCCAAAGTTTTAAGCCCTATTAACGGAACACCAGCTGGAATTTCTACGTTCATAAAGCTGTTAAACAGTCTTGCGGGTAACATGAAAACGTTATTAGATTCTGCCATAAGTGGCCCAGTGAATAAAAGTCCAGCCAATTCTGACTCTCCGGAGAAGCCTTTGTCTAGATTTAAAGTTGACGCTACTAGAATTTTTAAAATATCTAAACATTTTTCTGACGTGGAAGAAATATTTGATGCCGACGTCCCCAAATCATTTGGTGTTGATTATGTTACTTCTTATATGCTTCCGGAATCATTAGCTAGAGGCGATGATATGGGTCTAATTTCGATCAATACGGCTGATTATTTAGAGAGAGCAGTTGCTGAAACAAATAAATTTTTTGGCCCGGGGAATGTTTGGAATCTACCAGATGTCCCTACCAACCAAATGGATACAACTCTTGCTAATTCTCCAAATCAACTTAAGGCTTTATATGGCCTTGTTACTTATTTGCTTGACCCAGATCTGATAAGCAATGTTGATATGTTAGTGGATTGGGATAAACTTAGAACTTTATGGAATACTGGGGATGTTTTTGGTTTTATTTATACAAATATTATAAATTTGGCAAAAGTTGAAATTTTATCTGGTTATGAAGTAGACAATTCAGCAGGCCAAAATGAAGCTCAAATGAAAAAACCTAGATTTAATCTTTTAGATGATACACGTTGGGGCGCAATCGGCGATCTTGACGCACCGAGTAGGTCTTCTCCCGGAATTTTATGTAGGCTTCGTCCTAGTGGAAATCAGACTAAAGCTTTAGATATGCCAATATATAATGAACATTTTTTTATGCATCCCGCCACATCACAATCCGGAATTTCGATGTCTGATGGTGGTGTAAATTTAACAACTCCTTATCAAGCTGCTAAAGATCAGCCGTTGGCGTCCACAGGCCCAGACGGCGAAATCGTCCTCGCCGTCAGCCCCTGGTACCACCCTGTACCAATATCGAGATTTAAATATTCTCATTTGGCACCTAGCCGAATTCACGTCCCTTCCGCAGCTAAATTTGATGTTTTAAGAGACGGTTTTAATAAAACTGATACTTTTTATGATTCTGATAAATATAGTGAAATATTGTTGAACATTCTTAGGTATAACAATGGTTTAGGCGTTAGCCTTGCGCCATATAACATTCCTGCAGACGACGAAGAAGACGACCTCATTCTCGCCGGGAACTTAAGTATTGACAAGCAAAAAGTGCGCGCCCAATTAATCGATTTTATGGCTAGTAAAAGTTGTACTGTAAATAATATGATATCGTTCACGGCAGAAACTGAAAATAATGTAATTACTGATCTTTGTGGAAATCTTGATAGTCTTAAAGGAGTTGTTGATGCCGAGGAGGGGTATGACATGACAGACTTTCTAAATGCTGGTATTTCTAAAAAATCAAATTATGGATTAGACGCTATGTCGTGGGATTCTATTGATCCTACACACATTCTTTCAAAACTAGCAAAGCGCTTTATGACGGATTTTAATTTTGGTATCTTGAAACTTAAAACATATAATCTATTTGGGCCTGATCACGAATACATAGACCAGGTACCACAACCAACCACGACACAAGCAGTAGAGGAAGGCGCAACTGCTGAAGGCACCATAGAACAGATCACTGCAGGTGAGGAAGAAATCGACGTCGCCGCAGGAACAACTGGCGCCACCGGCGGCACGGGAGCTGGGGCTACTGAATCTCCGGCTGGCGGCGATACAGGCGTGACAGGCCCTTCGGGTCCGGAATATCTATAAAGGAATTTATTTAAATGGCGACAGAGCAACAAGATAAAGCAGCAACCATAGGAGATACAAAAGGTGTAGTTGAAATACCAGTTGCGGAAGGTGGAAGTTTTTATTCTGACAAAAAATTTACTTTTTTTGATGACGAACTACCGAGAGATCTCGCCAAAGCTCCAGCTTATTATATTAAAAAAACTGTTGCGGAAAAGTTGAAAGAATTGGATGAGGATTATGCGGCCTCGGACTCGGCAAAACGCTTGTGGTGGGAATCTTATTATGATCACACAGGAGATGAAATACGTGCTGCTATGGGTCGTTTTTGGCGGAAAATGTGGACAGGCGCCGTTGCCGCCCCCAGCCCATGGACGATCTACACTGGGGCCGCGCTTAATTTTAAAATGCCCACTGGCCCCGGCCAACGCGTAGCGCCGCCTTTTTCAGATCATGATGAAACTGCCGTTTCAGACCCATCTGTTTGGTTATTAAAGCACGTACAAGGGGTAGACGGAATGGAGATCAGCGTTCCAAGGAGACAAGAAACAATAACTTTTCGTGATTGTGCCGATTGTAAGCCATCCATCGAGGCCCCGCCGGCACAGACGCCGCTAGCGCAGCAAGCTGAGCTAGTGGTCTTGGCGGGCAACATTGCTGTAAGAGAACATTACCAGGGGGAAGAGTACCCGCCTGCTGGAGGTTCAAAAAAGCATGTTGATTATACAACAACTTATTTTCAAGCTATCTCTCACAAAGAAGTAGAAGATAAAGGAGTTATTAATAGACCTTTATATTATAAAGCGGAATCTGATTACAATTTTTACATAAAATCTTATGAAAATTATCTAAGCGAAAAGATGCATAATCAAAGAATAGTTTTATTGCCAAACATTAATGTGATGTTGTTGGAGGAAATGACAAGAGATGATGATACAAAAACTAATTTTCATGATTTTGTAACGTTAGGTGGAAAAATTGAAAAAGCTTTTACAGATGTTTTGAACGAGAAAGGAGAAAAAATAAAAGAGACCAGTAGTGGCCAATATTTTGAAAAGTGGCGACATGCATATGGGGAATGGACTTCGGGCAAAAAAACAGAACTACTAAATCAATATAAAGATATTCTTATGCCTTATGAACTCAATAAAAAAGTAGCTGAATATCAACACAAGCGTTTTATGTTTCCAATGTTCTTTGATCTAGAGTTTGCAACTGATACAAATTGTAGACTTGCGGATTTATTAGATGAATTTGGTTTGGACGGCCCATTATTAAAAACAATTATTGAGGGCAGTAGAGAGGAATTTCGAAATGGAATGAGGGGCAAGCTTGATTTTCGTACCACCGAAGGCGCCACAAAGGATTTCTTTTGGATTCATAACGACAAAATCAACGAAGAAGAAACATTAAGAGATAGAAATAGTTTTAAATTTTTTGATGACACTGGAAAGAATTGGGTTCACCAATATGGTTTACAAGGCCCCAAAATATTTTTCAGGGATCAAGGCGACAGTTTTGCTGCTTTAGCTCCACAGGATTCTGATTATTATAAAACGCTTCACAAAGGCGAAAATGACGAAGGAAAAATTATAAATAAACTTTTGTTTGCTATCTTCAAAGGAAAGTTTACTAAACTGTTGAAAGAAAAAACTCGAAGTTTTAAAACTATTTTGCAAGGCAAAAAGGCATATTCTGAAGTAGTTGCTTATAAGATTGAAAAATATTACGTACACAAGCCGGATGAAGAAGGTCAAGAGTTACGACATGTCCAAAATTATTATTATACAAATACTAGCAAATTGGACATATTAAAGCATATCGATACACAAATGAAGTATAATAAAACATATCATTATAGAGTTTATTCTTGGTTGGCTATTTTTGGAACCCAGTACGAATATACTATTCATGGTAAATATTTACCGCAAGGACTTAAGGCGCCACCAAATGGAAGATTGGGTTGGAACGACGCGTTCGCGGCGAAGATGGTACAGTATAGACAATTAGATGTTGAGATTCAATCGCAGCCAATTGTTAAGATGGTTGAACTTCCCTATTTTTCTACCACTACTAGGGTTGTAGACACTCCACCTTTGGCACCAAATGTAAATATGATTCCTTACAAGAATAATAAAAATAAATTTTTGATTAATTTGACCGGTCAATCTGGTGAAGCCGAAGAGCCTCCAATTATAATCCAGAGCCCTTCCGATCTTGATAATTTCTTGGAGTGTTATCAAGCTCAGGAACGCGCCCACCTGGACACCGACACCAACACGTATATGCCGTTATTTTTTCAAAGCGATGATCCAACACAAATATTTCAGATTTTTAGACTTGATAAGCCTCCACAAAGTTATTCAGATTTTGATGGAACCATGACAGAATATAATACAGCCACACTACCAGGATATACCGCAGCTTCCTCTTTTTCAATTGTTGATACTGTTAGCCCAAATACAAAATATTATTATACATTTAGATCTGTAGATATTCATGGTCACATTTCCAATCCTTCACCAGTTTATAAAGTAGAACTAGTTGACGACGGAGGAGCTATTTATTTTTTGGTAGAGTTGTTTAGTTTCGCACAATCCACGCCCAAGCCTGCAATAAGAAAGAGTATGAAAAGATTTATTTCACTTCTTCCTGCGGTCGACCAAAAGCTGCTTAATGCAGAAGCATCAGGTTTGAATTTTGATGACCTGGGAGCGGGGCAAGGCACAGTTATCGGTAAAAATCCTGTCTTGGGATCTGCGCAAGAATCTATATATAATGCAACTGACCCAAGACAGTTTTTTAAGGTCAGACTTATTTCGAAGTCGACAGGAAGAAAGATTGATTTTAACTTAGCTTTTGAATATAATCATAAAAATCCAAATGTTCAACAAATATCAGATATTAAGGATAGCGATTCTGCAACCACACCTAATTAAAATGATTATAAAAAAATGATATAATAATAAAGATGGACTATTTATAATAGAAAAAACTAATTAAAAAAAGGAGTATTTTTTATGGCTTTTCTTGACAACAGTGGCGACATTATTTTAGATGCGGTTTTAACTGATACTGGCCGTATGCGACTTTCTAAAGGCGATGGAACTTTTAAAATTGCAAAATATGCTTTTGCTGATGATGAAATAGATTATCAGAAATATAATAAAGACCACGCTAGCGGTTCTGCTTATTACGATTTAGACATTCTTCAAACTCCTATTTTAGAAGCCTTTACGAATAATACGTCTACAATGAAAAACAAGCTCCTTTCAATTCCAAGAACAAATCTTTTGTATCTTCCTATATTAAAATTAAAAGAAGTCAAACCTAAAGAAAGAAGAAATAGCAATACTGCTCAGGCAAACGGCAGATTTGTGGTCGCAGTTGATGAGCGCACTGCCAGAGAAACCGTCGTTGATTCAGGCGATGCCGGCATAATGCCGATCGGCGACGATCTGGCCGGCGTGATGGATGGTTTCAATCCGAAATCCGACACTGACAATGGAATTCGTGTTAAGATAGTTCAAGGCTTAGATACAACCGAAATCGATCCATCTCATACTCTATCGGGTGATTTAGTAGAAACTCAATATATTATCGAAATTGACAATAGGCTTGGTACAATCGTTTCTGCCGGCAACGTCGGATCCGGAGAGCGAGGTAATACAGCTGCAGTCTCTTTTATTGATGATGATAATGTGGCTAGTTATTATTTGTCTTTGGGGACTGATACCGATTTTGTTAGTACAGTTACGGTCAAAACAAAAACTAGCCATCCGGAGCGTGATATGAGAGGTCCCAGAGGAACTGCTGTCCAGTTTGCTATAGCCGCTTCAACAGAATTACAAACGAGTAATTTTTTGTTTACCCGATTGGGTTCCACCGGCCAGAGTTGGACTCCTAAAAACGCCACCAACGTCGACCTCTCCGCCGCCACAATAAATTATATTGATTCGAGTATCCGTGTTACTGGGGTTACAACGGGATATAGGATCGACCTCCCATTTAGATTTATTAAACGAACTGCTTAAAAAGGTAAAAAAATATGGCTACAACATTTAAAACTTTTGCTAATAACGATGTTTCTACAACTAGAACTTTACTTCATGAATCGATTCCACTTACAGGAACAATTGTTTCCGGCACATATGGCGGACAAACCGTCGCCACTGGAAGTGAATCAAATATTAAAAATTATTCCCATGGGCTTTTTCAATCGGTTTACGATTATCCGCATTTAAGTTCATCTTCAAATCATATTTTTGATATTACATTTGGTTATCATTCAAGATCTCAATTGAATAAAGGATTCGATCAAGCGGCAGGTTATAGCGGTGATGAAGGAAATAGAAGAATAAACGCCGTTGCAAATACAATGAATACTCAAAAGAAAAATATTTACAATCAAATGGCTCAATTATTAATGGGTCACGATATTACTGGGAATATTAAACCTTTTCAACTTCCAAATGGTCAAGAAATTTTAGAAGCCTATTTCATTAATTTTTCTAGATTGTTAGTAAAAGATGAAATTAAAAAAGGCTCTTTCTCGATGGTTTTGGGGACTGGTTCCGTTTACAATACTGGCGATGGTTCGGATGCGGATCACAATACTTTTAAAATGCTCAGAAAATATCATGATGAAGGCGCCGCAACCACATATTATACAGATTCTCCAGCTGGTGAATATTCTGTAATCACATCTTCAGTTTTAGCAGGAGTTAACCCGCCTGATGAAGCCGGCAACACCAATATAACCGGATCCGGTATTCTTTTTTATCAAGCTGGTATTATGGTTCTTTCCTGTTCCGACGATATGATGAGAACTGTCACTGCCTCAATTGGCGATCCCGCGCTACACGCGGGCGATGCGACGACAAATATAGGCGTCTGGTCCAGTGTTTTGACTGGTAGTTCTATTTCCGGAACTGCCCACGCACTAAGACACAGAATTCAAAATATTTCTTTCAACAACACGACGGAATTAAATTCATCAATTTATTTCTGCAGAGCAAATCATAATGAATTTAATTATAGTTCTAATCCGACGTATGCGTCCGCTAGTAAATTGCGTGTTAAGAGTACGTCGATGGATCAGCCAGTGTCATATATCACAACGATTGGTATGTATTCTGCTGATAATGAATTGTTGGCAGTTGCTAAGCTTTCAGAACCACTAAAGAAAACTCCAGATACAGAATTAACTTTGAGGGTTCGTTTGGACTACTAAAATGCCTTATTATGAATTTGGGCCAAATGATATATTTCACAATAGGATAAAAACTCATCCTAAAGTTGAATTTGTTATTTACGACAGTAAAGTCTATTACAACAATGATGTGCTGATTTCAGGAAGTCTTCCGTCTCGTACCGCAAACGTTACACATGTCGATACCGGCTTTATTAGTTTATATGAATTAAATGTTCATAGAGATGAAAGAGAAAAAACCGCTACGGATTCGACAACTCAAATGATTTATCCTTTTATAACAAAGAATGGAAGTTTGTCGTCTTTTAGTACTGTTAGTTCCAATGAGTTTAATTCAGATTTTAATTATGGAGATGAACTTACCAGTTCTTATCCATTATCGTCATCAATAAGAAGAGACTTTTTCGATGCCGGCGCAACTAGAACTCGAGTAGAAGCACTAAGAAACACTCTAGATTATTATATATACATTAGTCCACATTATGCTTATTCATCTTCTGAGCCAGGCAATCCACTAAAAACAATCCATCCGAACGCACAAGCTGTTCTTGGCTGTGATAAAAGTTCACAGGCTTTAAACTTAATAAGTATTCCTTCAATTTTTTATGGCTCCTCTATTAGAAAGGGCTCCGTACATCTTAAGTTTTTTGTTAGTGGAACATTATTAGGAGAGCTACATGACAGAGACAAAAATGGTGATTTGGTTGAAGTTACCAGTTCGGTCCATGCCACTGGAAATGTTGGTGGAGTTGTGTTGTATAATGAAGGGTTTCTTATATTGACTGGAGCATGGGATATGCATCCAGGATCTTTTAAAGAAACATATAAAGGGGCAGGCGGTGGGAACCAAGATCCTCAGTGGATATTTTTTGCAGCAGGTGCAAATGATGACCTTTCAAGACCTACCGGTATAATATCTTCTAGTTTTTCTTTAGAATATGAAGGCGTTAATTATATTCCTACATTAACAATGTTGGCTCATGCGCCAAAAGGCTTGTTAAATGATTCTAGTAATCCTACATTTTTGAAATCTGGTTCATATACCAAAAATATGAACTTCACTGTTACTGAATCTCATCATTATGCGGAAAGTAATAATTTTGCAATTAAAAATATAGTTAGCAGTTCTCATCCACACTTCAGTGCTAGTTTTCGAAAGCAAACATATATTTCTCAAATCGGTCTTTTTGATGAGGAAAGAAACTTAGTTGGAATTGCCAAATTAGCAACACCGGTGAAAAAAACTGAAGATCGAGAATTTA
>Ga0209434_1001427_pt1 | contig 10834 bp, 17 predicted proteins | sample ETNvirnome_2_300_FD_184068 | JGI IMG/M metagenome (GOLD analysis project Ga0209434, IMG submission 184068) | Marine viral communities from the Pacific Ocean - ETNP_2_300 (SPAdes) (version 2) | ecosystem: Environmental > Aquatic > Marine > Oceanic | place: Pacific Ocean | collected 2013-06-22 | reverse complement strand
AGCATTCTTTGACGTGTACCCTGAGAGCCCATTAGCTATATGGGGCGAACTTAACCAATAATAATAATTTAATTTTTCACTATGGACACCAAACAAATTGGTAAACCAAAATATCGCTTAGGCGAGACAGTAGTTCACTTAGACTCTAGCAAGTATGGAGCGCTTGTAATATTCGAAGTAAAGAAGATATTCTTTATGCCACCTGATGATGAGTGGTACTATGTATCGCTTGAACAAATGTTATCACCTGGCGATGGGTTCTATAAAGAATCAAGTCTGAGAATCTTTGATGAAGACGATACTAAGAGGCGTTCATTCGACGGCTACACTTGGTATCACGATGGGTGGAATATTAACCGAACCACTTAATCATGAAACTACAATGCAACAACTGTAAGAAAGAAGTTACCGTACTGCTAACACTCAAACCATTCAAGGTCTCTGAGAAATTACTTAAGAGTCCCGGCTATCAGCACAACCCTGACTGGACCTTCCATGTCAAAGCTGTCTGCCCTGACTGCAAGAAATACATCAGGTTCCTAGCCAAGACAGATGAGCTGGTCGAAGATCTATTCAATGAGATCCAACCCGTCAACTCAGAAGGTATAATTTAGGTGTTGCATATTTAGCACCTCTGTGGTAGGGTTCAATCAGTTCATTGAAACAACGTAATAATAATTTAAAACCAAGCAACATGACGCTTACAAAAGACCAGATCATAGATTTTTACAGGGCCAACGAGGGTACCTTCGACGGCCTAACGTCTGCATATTACGATGCAGTTGAAAAGGTACTAAGGGACGCATACCCTGGCACTGGCGAGGAAGACCTCGAAAATTTATTTGAGTTAATTTAACCAACGGAACAATGATACAGAAAATAGTAGGGATTAGTTTTAATCCCACCAAAGCACCGGGCCTAGAGGTAGGCAAGGACGTCAAGGTAACACATGACGCTGACAACCAATACTCAAGCCGAGCTATTGCAGTCAAGCGTGGTGATCTACTCCTCGGACACATCGGAGAGAAGAACAACCCTAAGCATGAGGAAATCTTTGAAGCCCTGCCTATCACGGCCAAGGTGTGTACACTCTCACGGCTACAGCCAGGTGAAGAGTTTGCAAAGTTCAAGGAAGGGGAGATCACTCACCTCGAAATAGAATTTGATATGGCATCAGATGAACAGGAAGGAATGAAGTCATTCAACGAAGACATCACATTAAAGTTTGATCCAGTAGCGCATCGATACGTACACGAGGGCAAGGAATTAGTCTCGGCCTCTACGTATATCAAGCGGTGGATCAAACCATTCGATAAAGAAATGATCTCAGGTGTATGCGCTGGCAAGTACGGCTGCTCACAACAGGAGGTCTTAGATTTATGGGACGGTAGTGGAGATGTAGCTGCTACCTTTGGTACCTCAGTACATGAAGCCTTAGAACACTACGAGAAATTCCAGAAGATCGGGAAGATCATTCAAGATCAGAAAGATCTACCATTCAACAAAGCTTTACCAACACACCCAGTACTCAGAGATATTGTCTTAGCATTCTATGACCAAGACTTAGAGGATGGGATAGTTAACACTGAAGTTCTGCTCACCAACGTAGAGCTAGGACTGTGTGGTCAAGCTGATAGGCTACTGGTAACAGGTGACAAGACCTGTCGAGTACAGGACTACAAGATCAACATCGATGCAGACGTTGAGAACAAAAGAAATAAATATCTAGGCCAGATGGCACCGTTGCCGTGTAATAAGTTATCTAAATACCAGATGCAACTTAGCTTTTATGCAAGGTTACTCGAGCTGAGCGGCTGGAAAGTAGAAGGGTTGACAGTATTTGTGTATGATGTAGAATGGAAGCAGTATGATTTACCGGTCCTAAAACTAGATTTCTAATGAAGAACTTAATAGACATAACAAACGAAAGATTTAACAGATGGACTGTTCTCAGTCGAGACGGCAGCGATACGCAGAAGCAGGCTATGTGGCTATGCGAGTGTGACTGTGGCCAGACGAAGAGAGTCACTGGCTACTGCTTAAGAAGTGGTCGAAGTAAATCTTGCGGATGTCTAAAGCGAGACGCCACTATTGCGAGGGCAACTACTCACGGCATGACTGGTACTAGGTTCTATAGAGCTTGGAAGAACATGCGGAATAGGTGCTTGAATAAAAATGGAAAAGACTTCCATCGGTATGGAGGTCGAGGAATTCAAGTGTGCAGTCGATGGAATAAATTTGAGAACTTTAAGGAAGATATGTTCTGGTCGTACAAGGATAGCCTAGAGATAGACCGAGTTGATAATGATGGGGACTACAGCAAAGAAAACTGTAGGTGGACCACTCGGTTACAACAGAATAATAATACATCAGCTAATGTAAACATCACGCATAAGGGTCAGTCTATGAGCGTATCAAGGTGGGCCAAGAGTCTTGATATGTCGGTGCAGACTCTATGGAGTAGGCTGTATAGATATGGGTGGACAGTAGAGGACGCCCTCACGAAACCAGCTAGAAAACTTAACAAAACAACCTAATGGAAAACTTAAAAAAGATTCAATCAATCGTTAACGGGGTGATCGATAACCCGAGTCAACTCATCCCTATCCTAGAGGAGCTGATCCAAATAGCTCCCGACATCTACCATGAGTACGCTGAAGCTAAGGCTGAGTACGAGAATCAGAAGAGCAGAAAGGATCATGTCATCGCTACAGCTGTTATGAAAACTGAAGGTAGCTCAATGTCAGCTCGTAACTCTATAGCTCAGGCCTCAGCAGAGGCACGAGAATACCTCTCAGATCTATCGGGATACAATAAACGATACTTGATAGCCCAAGCAGAACTCAACGCCTTAGAAACGATCCTCAGTTGTTTACAATCAATGAACAAGTTTATCGTTACAGACTACAAGGCAGCACAATTTTCTTAACCCAACCTTATGAAACAAAAACCCAAAGTCAAGCACCCAAGATTAACTGTACTCACCGTAGGCGTTTTGAATGCTATCATCGCGTTCTATACAGAGCACGAAAGAACTCCGACTACCCGAGAGTTAGGTAAGATGGTAAGTCTAACAGCTAAGCCTACTCACCGACATGTACTCAAGTTGGTAGCACTAGGGATATTGATCCCATTGAACAATGAACACATCAAGTACGTAATCAATACGGAATTATATTTTCCTTTAAGAAGAATATGTTTCATGAAGGATAGGTACAGAACACAGCGAGGTAAGTCACATGCAACATATTCTTTAGACGACCTGAAGATTCCACTACAACTTACATACGCATACGCAAAAGACTATCATATGATCCGTAAGCCCTTGTCTCAGAGGTATCAGCCAACTGAGTACAAGAAAGTTATAAACCCTAACGCTGATATAAGTGACATAGATTTAACAGAAATTTAACCCAATAAACAATGGACATCAAAGAATACAGACAGATCATCGAATGGCTTGCTATCAAAAGCCTTCATGGAGAAAAAGACAAATATGATTTTGTACGATTCATGCAACACTTCTTACCCACAAAGGACCAAGGGTTAAGTTTTGACCCACCAGAAAGTGATTCATTCCCATTTTAATAACATTAACCATAACAAAATGAAAGCAGTAGAAGTAAAACCACCACCGATCAAGTTCTTAGGAACTGATCATGAGTGGAATATAAATTTCGCACTAGACATGGTGCGAGGAGAAACCACTGACGAAGGAAAGTGGTGGATCGATCAACTTATCAAGCTAATTAACAAAACATAATCATGCCAGGAGAACAAACACATACAGGCGGAAAGCCTTACCTTAGAATTATCCAAGGTGGGCTGGTCAACAAGGTAACAGAAGATACAGATGGAGCTATGCGAAGGGACTGGGAATCACCTAATGGTTCCGGTACTGCATGGGAATTAAGATACAGTAACTGGGAAGGTAAGATCATCAGTATCGAATTCAAGGAAGGGAAGTATGGAGATGAATGTATCATCGAGTTTGATGATGCCTTCTTAACTGTTAAGACTGACGATAGATACTTCCAAGACTTAGCATCTAAGCTACCTAACGTAGACTTATCTAAGTCAGTTAAGCTACACCCATACAACATGGAGGTAGAGGATGGTAAGTATAAGACTGGAGTTAGTGTCCAGCAGGGTGGTGAGAAGATAGCCAGCCATTACTGGGATGGGAAGAAGAAGACTAATGGATTCCCTGAAGTAGACGAAGCACTTAAAGAAAAGAAAGGTAAGAAGTACTGGCCTCTATACTTCGGTGACGTAGCTGACTTCTTAGTGGAGGAGCTAGGTAAACTTAAGTTCGAAGCTCCAGTAGAAGAGATAGAAGAAATGGATCTAGATGATATGCCTACTGATTTACCTTTCGATAAATAATATTCTAGTATGAGAAGAGTTTATAATTACACGGCACTAATCTTAATTGCAGGCGGCGTACTAATTGGTATGCTTGCATTACTACATGCGTTTGTGTGGTTCGGGGTACAAGTATTAGGAAAACTTCTATGACAGCGTATAATGTATCTATGAGCATAGATATATTTGAAGCCCACAGTAAGGTATATGACAAGATGCAGGTGATCAAGAAGCTGGAGCTACTGGACGAAAAGATCCACAGGTTTGTCCAGCTCAGTGCGGAAGATCAGAGAGAGATAGCCCGCTACATAGGCCAATTAATTGAAAGTCAGAACGACGAGATTCTAGCAATATTAAACGAAGTCTATGAGCCGACAATATAAACTAGATAAGATACAGGTACTAGCTGCCGAGATACAGGAGCTACACTTCGAGCGTACTGAGATGATTCGTTGCCCTAGTAATATAGGTAGACTTTCAGACATAAGGAAGTGGGTGAGGCATAAGGCTAACATCCAAGCTGAACTATTTGAACAAGCCGAAAAGAGTGAGCTAGGAGAGTTAGTAAAATTATTTAGATATAAATACAATGGAATTCCAAGTAGATCTACTACCGATGAGTGTGAATAGTTTTGTTCGCCATACCTCTCGGGGTAGATACATATCCCCTAAGGGACGTGAATGGAGAGAGCATATACAATGGCATATCAAAAGTTTAATCAACAAAGGTACCCTGACTCCATTCAAAGAAGAGGATCGCTTAGAGGGCAAGCTAGAGTTCCACTTTAAAGGTAAGCGTAAACGAGACACAGCTAACTATGAGAAACCATTAACTGATTGCTTCGAAGGATTGTTATTCGAGGATGATGAATGTATTGAGAAGTGGACACTCGAAAGATTCTATCACTCAGACTATGATCATGTAATCGTTAAATTCAATGCTCGCTAATAAGAACACCCCCTTGAGTGCGAACACTGAAGAGGGTATAATGTTAGCGTAATGTTAACATATAGATTATGAGCAAAGTATGCACAAAGTGCAACATAGAACGTGAGGCATTAAGCTTCTCGAAAGGGAATGACAAAGATGGTTTGAACTATCGATACAGGCAATGCGAGGAAGACTATCGGCGACAGCCAGATAAACATTTTCGTACAGCCTATCGCAATATAAAGCATAGGCTTAGGTGTAGTCCCAATTACATGCAGCGGAAGCTGCACTTCACATGGGATGAATTTCAGGTAATCAAAGGAGATTATTTTAAAGTACATCATGTATGGCGTGAAGCTGGGTACCCGCGCACACTTACCCCCTCGATTGATAGGATAGATAACGGTAAAGATTATAGTCTCGATAACATTCAGGTATTGACTTCAGGAGATAACACAGCCAAAGATCAGCGAGGAGAGAAAACTAATTTTGCCGTCCTAACTAAGGAGGATGTGAGTACAGTAAAGAAGCTCGTTGCATTAGGTGGATACACGCAGGCAGCAATAGGCAAACTATTCAATGTTAATCAAAGTACTATCTGCCGTATTATTAACGGGCAGAACTGGAGTCACTTAACCTAGAAACATCGAAGCTAAGAATAATAAAGAGTGGCACCGACTAGTCGTAGAGCGTGACGGCTACATCTGTTATGTCTGTGGTAAATGTTTTGACTACGACCACTACTTCAATGATCAAGGACTTAATCAGTATGTATGCGGAGACCATATCAAAACTAAAGGAGCTCACCCGGAACTGAAACTAGAGACTGATAATGGTAGAGCTGTTTGTTTCAAGTGCCATGAACTGAGACATAGAGGATTGACATAACGTAACAAAGGTATTAAACATTCGTATCAATAAGTAGTTAATCACTACACAATGAAAATACTTGAACTAAGAATTGTATTCGATGAAGAACAGCAAGAGTATGCTGAGACAATGTATCGGCTAGATTCATTACTAGCTGAACTCAAAGCTAAGCATCCAGATACTGAGGCTGCTCTTTATACAAACGCACATATAAAAAAGAGGAAGTAGTAATCTGCAAGCAGTTGTTCCTCCCTCTTAGTGATCTTCTTGATCCTAGACTAAAGCATCCAAGAAGTCCATCGGATTCTTCCTTTGGATATTCTTAGACGTGATACCTCTTGTCACTCGTTAGTCCACTGTGGCGCAGAAATATCTTGAACGCCCGCTTGTTCTAATTTGTTCTAATCGGTCTGCTATGTAAAGCGCCGTATACTTTACACTATTTCTTTACCCTTGGCAAATTGGCCGTATAGTGAATAAAGGATTAGCGCTTGCAATATCTCGTTGTAACCTATTGATTCTAAACTTCTTATAAGGACTCTGAATACTAAAGAAGAAGGGATAGACCCTGAACTCAATAGCCTTCTGTCGTAGATAAATATTTCTTCCGATAATTAAATCTTCGAATAACATACAGTCATTTAAATGCTAACTGGCCTAGAGGTAACGTACCGAAGTACCATGTTACCTACTGCTGAAACGAATACCGCCCATTCAGGTGGTACTGGGAAACTTCCGCTAAGCATTGCTGCTACTGCGAGTACGAACCCTAAAACGTTAAACCAAATAGTCTTTGATTTAAATACTGACTTTGGACTTGTTGCCATAATGAATATGGTTATAAAATATTTGACCAGTTAATATCCTCCAAGGCTTGGCCTAAGTCCTTGGCTTCATAATCTAAATAATGCGTTCTATCTTCCTGTGCGGCCATTTGATAGAACGTGTGACACAACTCATGGATATATACCGCCGCCTCTGGATCTTCATGTGCATTACTAATAGAGTGCTGTCCTTCTTTAATTAAAATCAACTGAGAGTCTATTACGTCTACTTTCGGTGCGTATCCTGCTACGCCCTTACGTTTCCATTTGCTTTTAGGGATCACCAAAATAACAATATCCGCTTTAGAGTTAATATTCTCTTCTAGCCATTTCTTAGTTGGTCGGTTGCCTCCGATCTTCTTGTCGCTGGCCCAACCATAATCGTCGAATCTACCAGCGTGTACCTTATAGGTTATATCTACCTTGTTGCTAAACCATTTCTTCGCTAGATTTAACGGCTTCATGGTTACTGAAGATTGATATATCGCTACCGATACTTCTGGCTTTTTAGTTTTTTTTTCTGCATCTATGATCTTAAAGACAGTGGCCGCCTGCTCCCAGTCATTGAGAGGTCGCTCTTCATCTACCCACTTAACTCCAGCCGCTTTAGCACGATCATAAAAGCCTTCGGTCTTAAACCATTCAGGTGCTTTCATACTGTATGCTTTATTAAATGCCTCTTGTATTATATCAGAAAACTGGTCCTTTATGCTATAGCCTGGACAAGCTGTCTGTTTAAACTGCCCATGGTAACCAATGTCTTCCTTCTCCCATTCATACTGTTTAATCTTCTTAGCCAGCAAATCTATCAGGGCTTTTCGCTGCCTACCCTTTAATATGTCATCATTAAAATTACCCATTAAAGCGATCCCTAATCTTTTGAAGTTCATCTGCTCTTCAGCAGTGTGGGCTCCTATCTCATAGTCTTGTCTAGTCTGGCTCACAGTGCCTCTACCTGAGATAACATAGTGATACCCGATAAAAGCACCAGACTCGCTCTCAGGGAAACCTCGTCGCCTGTGTGATTCATTGATACTATTAAGAGCTTCCTGTAGTACTTGATCCTGTGGAGTAGCGGTGTGATGCAAAACAGCTCCTTCATGTTTGTTCGGCATACTACTTCTTAGATGCTTTTTTCTTAGGCTTGTTACCTACAGGCTGTGGCTTGAATATATTCCTGATTCTTCTTAATAGCTTACGCATGTGTATAAGGGTTATTATAGTTCATCAAATGATTTACCGTCCTTCATCTTACTTACTTGTTCTTCAACATTCTTAGAGAATAGTTTCTTATCTTGCTGGTCTTTAATGTATTCTATCCTCTCAGTGTAGGTCATCTCTTTTAATATCTCAAAGTAGTACTCAGCTCTAGCCTCGTTGTTGACCCATAGCTGGGCTACCTCTCTATCTATATCTGTGTAGTTCTTTGCCCTTTGCTCAGATACTTTCTTCACTGCTGCGTATAGCTCAGGATCATCTTTCTTCAGTTGGTTCCCTTTAGCATGGAACTCTTTATCAGATAGGTCGTTCATATCAATTAGGAATTTCTCAGCGTCGTCATACTTCTTCTTAGTTGCCTTGTCTTGCTTCCTTTGTAATTCATTTAGTTTAATCCTAGCTACTGAGTTGTCATCACCAAAGACACTCTCAAGTTCTTCGGTTGCAAACTTACCACCTATGATTCCTTTACCTATGTTACTAGGCGTAGGCTCTACCTCACCTGACTGCATAGACTGCCCCAGCTTTACTGTCTTCTCTAGTTGTTTACCACCGAATGGTGTACCTACAGAATAAAGTAAGTCTTCTCTAGACTCTTCACTAAACGGTGCAGCCGCTACATCTTTCAGCACCTCTAGCCCCATGACTGGACTACCGTACCTTGAGAACTTAGCTGGATCTCTAGTACCAAAAGCTTCTTCTCTTTCCTCAGCATCAGGTATAACGGCCTGGGCTACAAGCCCTGCGCCTGGCAAGTTACTGGCTATCTCACCAATGACTGGCCCACCAAAACCGGCTGCCTTATCCATCACTCCTTCTCGTTCACCAGCTCGCGTGAAACCTTCTATCAAGGCATCGATAGGATCAAATACTACTGATGATCTACCAGTTGATTCAACTGCCTTATTGAAGCCGTGGTTCAACACGAAGAAAGCTGCGAGCTTCCCAAATGTTTTCTCATCAACCCAGTCCTTCATCACTAGCCATGCGTTAGTCATCTCTAAAGTAAACGGAGCTACGATCTCACCTACCATCCCACTCTGTGCAAGAGATCTTTCTCCTACCCCTCTACCACCAATAAGCTTACGAGCTGAAACTCCAGCCTCATACAGAGCTTCCTCTTCAGGCATACCCTTTGCTAGGTTCTTATAGTACTGGCTGTTCACTGCAAACTTAGCAGTAGACTCATCTAGTACATGGATCATCCAGTTAGCTAGCTTACGTGGCTGGTCCATCATCTTCTTATCGAACTTATCGAATGCTGATCCTATGTACCTTTCTTTCAACCACTTAGAATTACTAGCAGGATCGCTCTTAGTAAGGAAACCTTTCATAGTTGACATCACCCCTGGTACTGAGTACCCACCAGCGTCTGCGACCATCTGCGTAACATTGGCTGATTGTGCCAAGGCTGTGGATGCGTTACCTAGTACTGCGTTAGTCTTAGCTCTGTTATTAAAGAACTGTAATACTTTAAAACCTCTATCCCCTCCAGGGATATTCTCAGAGATCCATCTCCTAGCTGAGCTTGGCTGTCCATCTAACTTATCAGCAAACTTCTCAAGGAATGTAGCCGTGTTCTCGTAGTCAGCTGCGTTGTCTAACGCCCTGATCTCATTAGCCAGCTGCCTGAACTTAGGGATAGTTGGGTTGATATGTTTTAGATAAGAAAGATTCTTTACATAATCTATGTACCCTTCCATCGCTCCTAAATCATTCATATCTGTCTTCCTTTCTTTCTGGAATCCTACCTTCTTAACATTAGTCTTCAGCCACTTCCATGTCTTTAGCTGGCTAGTAGGTACGTCAGCTGGCGTATCCAGTATACTCTTAAGCCCTGACATTGAATTAAGTTCTTGCCCATGCCTGAAGTAGTCAGCTCTAGGGTGTACTGTAGCCTCAGCTATCTTCTTAGGATCACCCTTATAAATAGTTTCAACAGCATCATTAGCTTCTTTAATAAAGTTATCGTACTGGCTTCTAAACCATCTCTCTGCTGACTCAAGCTTCTTCGCTTTCTCCGGTCCGAACTGTTCTACTAACTGAGCGCTAGTTATCTTCTTCTCTCCGAGCTGAACAATAGCTTTGTCAGCTTTAGATCCTTTCTTTAGCTTTAAGGTATTAGCTACAACACCCAGCTCATCACTTCTTTGCTGAAGCTCACTCGCATAATTAAACTTTGACTTATCGAACGGTCTGATTAATACTCTTTCAGCCTTTGCCCAGTTATCCTTGAAGATCTTTTCGAAACTTCTGTAAGGACTTTGGATCATCTTCTCAACTTTATTAAGATTCTGAATCTTACCTGGAGTGACCAACCCCTGTATGTCCTGACGGCCAGGAATTTTTACATTCTCAAGCTCAGGTGCAACGTACTTCTGGTACATCTTTTTTATCTGCGCTTCCCAATCCTTAGATTTCTTAACTATTTGCTTACCCTTCTTAGGTAACTTAGCTGCACCACCTCCTCCAATTAAGTCAATTGACCCAGTGATTACTGCCGTATTAGCAGCATCATATTCAGCTGCCTCCATAGGGCTAAGGTAGAAAGCCATCTGATTAGGATGGACTATCTTCCCTGCTTTCTTACGGGCCTTCTCTTCTAGTGCAATCTGTTTGTTCAATG
>Ga0209434_1001426_pt1 | contig 10835 bp, 12 predicted proteins | sample ETNvirnome_2_300_FD_184068 | JGI IMG/M metagenome (GOLD analysis project Ga0209434, IMG submission 184068) | Marine viral communities from the Pacific Ocean - ETNP_2_300 (SPAdes) (version 2) | ecosystem: Environmental > Aquatic > Marine > Oceanic | place: Pacific Ocean | collected 2013-06-22 | reverse complement strand
TCATAGGGTGGACATCTCCCAGGGTTGATACATCTCCTCCTTATGGTGCCTCCACCGCTCTATCGTATCCGAAAGTGTCCGGTGCCAGCTGGCAATCGTCTGCTCTATGGAGAACTCACTGAGCACGTACTCTCGTGCCTTCTTTCCTATCTCAGCCCTCTTTTCAGGACCCTGCAGGAAGAGGTTCATGTAGGCATCAGCTATATCATCATTGGACACGTGGTCCTCATAAATGAATGGAACCATCTGACTTCCAACCAAGTTCCTGACTGTCGGATCAAGGGCTATTCCATTTTGGGAACCGTCGCGGTGATCGACAACCTGCCTGGTGAGCCCGCCTGTTTTGACTGCAATGATCGGATTTCCTGTCTGCATCGACTCCAGTGTGGCCAAACCAAATCCCTCATTACAGGCTATGTTGATACAAAAATCAGAAATGTTGTGAAGAATATTAATCTTTTCAAAATCAAGGCGCTCCGTCGAGAAGAAAACATTTTCTATAATTCCCATCATCTCGCATATCTTGAACAAGTTAGGTCCCTCCTGGTCCATCGGATCGGTGTGCATGAGCATCAGCGCGTTACGATGGCCGTGTTGGCTTTCCAGGCGCTTCAGGAAAATACGCCACGCATCCAGGACGTCTCCAGGCATCTTTCGCCTAGCGTTCCTGTTTATCCAAAACCCCACAAAGTGATCAGCTCTCTTGTCTCCCAGAAGGATCCTCCTGTGCTTCTTTATCTCCTCATCAGGGAGCGGAAAAAATATCTCCTCAGGCAGCGCGTGAGGAATGAAATTAGTCCTCTCCGGAAAGTGCTCGTGCACCATACCATAAGTCTTGTCGGAGTGGCAGTTAATAAGATCGGTCGAGTCGTAGAGGACGCGGTTAAAATCTGGATATGGATCATTATCCCAGACATGCCAGTAGACTATCGGGCACACCTGGTGTATCTCGTCCTCCATCTCCCACAACCATATAAAAAAACGTGGATCTGTGAACAAGAACATCGCGTCAGGTCGTTCCGTGGCCAGGATGTGTCGAATCATCTCAGGTGTGCCGAATCCGTCGACGGGCTTTATCATAAAGTCCTCATTCACCTGCACAACACTATAGTCCTGATGCTTAATGGCACCGCCGAGGCAGCGAAAGGAATACTCTCCCGTCTCAATAAGCCCATTGATGAGATATCGTGCCTGGCAACCGACACCCGACGTCGAAAGCGGGTGGTCGCAGAGCATCAAAATTTTCTTTTTAGCCAAACTAAAGCTCCTAACAACTTAGAAATTCTAATAGGATAGTATCACACAGTTAATTTTATGTGCAATGTTCGGTGTTGAAAAACTCACAGTATTTACATGAGAGCCTATTCTTAAGCCACATACTGCTCCTAACAGACCTAATCATAGAATCAATAAGCTTAAGAGCTCGGGCCCTAGACTTGGGACCGAATGACACCTTGAGAAGCTCACATCTCTTTCCGGCTGAGGCAGCTCGCTTAAGAAGGACAAAACCAATCTTAACGTCGTCCTCCGGAACATCGTGCTTCATTGACCAGTAAAGCTTGTAGAATAACAGCTGGGTATTCACCTTAAAGTCGCGCTTCTTATATACATGCCAGCCCCAACTCGTCGTCTTCCAGTCAAGGATCCAGTACTTCAGGTTTCCCTTCTTGTCGGGAGCACGAATTACGGCGTCAATATATCCCTTAAAATTGAGATCATGGTTATCGATGCTCTCGTAAAGCATCTCCTCAGCCTCAACGACCTCCCAGTCAGGAAAATTTTCATCCAAAAATGGAGGTACCTCTATCAGGATCTGATCGGCCGTATCGAGCCATTCCTCGACATTATCGAAATCATGCTTAATCCATCCCTGACGAATAATGTCCTTAGCGATCTCCGGCTTAAGCTCTCGGTGCCTTACATAGTGCTCACATGAGGCATGAACTGCAGTTCCAAAAACTGTGTGAACTGAGGCCTCGAAAACTGACTTTTTATCAACGTAGCTAAGTTTGTGTCGATATGCGCACTCGGACCAATTCTTAATTTCCGAATACGATACGTGCTGTTTTCCAGTGGGAAAGGTTATCAATTCTGTCATGCATACTCATTTATGATGTCAGGCAGCGTAACGCTAGGTGTCCAACCTAGGAGACGACGTGCCTTGTCGTTATTAGCAAGCGTTACGCGTGCCTCGGCAGGACGCGGCGGAATATTAACAGCTGCGCCTCCGATTAGCTCGGCCACTTCATTGACCGAATAGTTGGTGCCTGATCCAATATTAAGCACCTCAAAATTAATGTCAGACTGTGCTGCCAGCAGGTTAGCCCTGGCAACATCCTTTACATACGTAAAGTCCCGACGTTGCTCGCCATCACCAACGATGGTGAGCAGATCTCCATCCGAGCGTTGTCTCTTAAAAATTCCGACCACGGGCGCGTACTGTCCACGCAGCGGCTCCCGAGGACCGTAAACATTAAAGTATCGAAGGATAACGGCATCGACGTCCCATAGGCCAGCGTAGAGCCTGCAAAGCTCCTCCCCCTGATACTTGGAAAGCGAGTAAGGATTGAGACAGTCAGATGGCTGTCCCTCATGATTTGGTATCTCATTCTTGAGGCCGTAGTAGGACGAACTTCCAGAGTAGACAACCTTCTTGACCCCAGCGTGACGAGAGGCCTCGAGCACGCTCTGAGTTCCTATCACATTATTTATAAATGTGTCAGTGGGATTGGCAAGTGATGCCTGTATCCTAGCCCTGGCAGCCAGGTGAAATACCCAGTCAACGCCATCATAGTAACTATGGGTGGAGCTATCGCACATGTCCTCCTTATAATAGGCGACGCCTGGCACCTCATAGAAGATTTCATTGGAGACCGACGTCTCATTATCAATTACGATGACCTCATGGCCCTCATCAACAAGGAGTTCCACAACATGCGATCCAATAAAACCCTTGCCACCTGTCACTAAACACTTCATAGCTTCACCTTAAATTTTAACACAAAATTGATGCTTTTACACGCGCGCGGGTCAATCATTACTAACAGCCCTTCCCAGCATCCCTTCCCAATCCCTAGCCTCGAATGGTCTCACTTGTTCATTTACGTCCCATACCGCCTTTAGCATAATGGGATCTATACCTAGCATTTCTGCCATGCACATCATAGCACGCAGGTCCTTAGGAAAACAGTGCCCTCCAAATCCGGGGTTACCGTCAGGCCCAGGGACCGAGAAGTGAGAGCTGCCAATACGACCATCATAGAGGGCGTACTCTGTCACCTTGTCATAGTCCACATTTAATTCCCCGCAGATCTTCCACATCTCATTAGCAAAAGAGATCTTCGTCGACAAAAAACAGTTGATAAAATACTTCACCATCTCAGCCGTGTTGGATCCTGTCTTTACAATAGGTGTCTGAGGGAAGACCTTTCGAAATATGGTCTTAAGATGGGATGTCGCAGGTCGCGTTCCACCTATGATAATTCGCGACTGATTTTTAAAGTCCTCAACGGCGTTGGCCTCAGTTAGGAATTCTGGGCAGAATAGTACTGTGATATTTTTTACTGCATTATTCAGTCGGCAAGTCGTTCCTGGGGGGACTGTTGACTTAATGACGGCAATCGGCAGCTCGTCCTTTCTCCGCCGATAGGCATCATCAATTTTCTCGATAACGCTTTCGACGATCCTAATATCACAGCTTCCATTTTTTCTCATTGGAGTTGGAACACAGACAAAAATAACCCTGGTCTTCAGGGATAGTTGCTCTATGCTTTCACAGGTGGATTTCTCCTTAACATACTTGTCATACGTCTCAATATTAAAGAAATTATCAAAGCCGGCCCGAATTGCTCCCCCAACGAAGCCCTGGCCGACGATGCCAATCGTGTTATCATTCATCCGCTATTCCCCTTGAAATCGTTGGTGGTAATAATGTGGTCGGCTGGTATGTCTTTTGTCGCCTCACAGCCCACAATCTCTGAAATTTTTGATGGTGAGATTCCCGTGCCAGGTCGTTTGCAGGCCAAGTTATCAAGATCAAAAATCTCTCCCTTGATAATCTTCCTTGCAGCCACAACACTTCGCCTAGCATACTTACGTGCCCTAATCTCGCTAACTGTTGGTTCCTTTTGAAATGTACCCAGCATACGATCAATAAAATTGATATTCTGAAGTATGTTGGAAACATCAGTTGGGTCCGCAGACAACCAGTGATCGGCGCTTGTTCCAAGGGTCTTGTCCACAGTAAAGTGCCTCTCAATTACGCTAGCACCCATTGCATGTGCGATAGCTGGCGTCCACATATTCATAGTGTGATCGGAGAGCCCCATAATACAGTCAGGAAATGTCTGGGCTAAGTGATTAATCATCCTTAAATTTATTTCATCATCAGCTGTGGGATACCTTAAGTTACAGTGCATGACCACAACCATTGAGGTGCCACGCTGCAACACCTGAACAGCGGCAGCGACCTCCTCGATCGTCGAGGCTCCTGTGGACAACATCACAATCTTTCCTGTAGAAGCGATCCTCTCAAGGAGCGGATGATTCGTCACATCACATGATGCCACCTTAAAAGCCCGAATACCTAGATCGTCCAGGTAATCGACCGCCTCAAAATCAAATGGCGTCGACATAAACTCGATGCCGTAACTATCGCAGAGTCGCTTGAGCTCGATGTGCTCCGCGGCGCCAAAGCTATCCAGGTGTGAGTAGGAGTCGTACTGGCTTCCGTCCTGCTCAATCTCCCCCTCCCAATCCCAGAATCGTGGGGCATCCTTAGTACAGAGCGTCGATGCCTTGTAAGACTGAAACTTAATGGCATGGGCTCCGGCCTTCTTGGCCTCCTTTATTAGCCTCTCACCCAATTCAAGCGATCCCAGGTGATTAACCCCTGCCTCAGCGATAAAAAATGGCTCGCCACTTTTAAGCCTATTCCAGAGGTCACTTACCGACATTTTGTATCTCATTTATCATCTTTTTAAGATTCTCTCGGTCTTCCTTCTGGCCTGAAAGGCTTCCGTCTCGCTTAAAATACCTGTAATATGGAAGTCTTAAATGATAACCATTAAAATTTCGAATGTATCTTAGAATTAAGTCGTAGTCCTCTCGATTCCTAAGGGTCTCATCATAAAGGCCAAGTGATTCTAGATAAAATTTTCTAAAAACTATTCCAGCACCGTGATCAAGAAGCTTGGGTAACGTGTTAATCGACTGAATTCGAGTGTTATTTTTATTCACCAGGATATGATCTAAGTAAACGAATCCAATATCGTCATTCCAGTCCAGGACCTCACACACGACATGTAAAAAATTCTTATTGATGTAGTCATCTCCGTCTACCCGAACTACGTACTCCCCCGATGCCTCTCGAATTCCTGCATTGGATGCCGCTGAAACTCCTAGGTTCGCAGCATGGCGAATTGTCTTAATGAGGCCGTTAAACTGCCTTATGGCCTCCCATGATGCATCCGTGGAGGCATCGTCAACCACTATCACCTCATAATTTTCATCCGACATGGTCTGGTTTAGGCAGCTGTTTATCGCCCTGCTAATATACTTTTCCAGGTTGTAACAGGTGATAATTACGCTGATCTTAACCGGCATAGATCGCTATTCCATCCTTCGCCAAGTATCTCTCAACAATATCATCAAAAATATCCCGAGGAATTCCAGTGGATCCTAGCTTTTGATAGTTGGTGTTCTTGGTAAAGATAAGGTCAAATTTTTGAGATGCCCCTATAACATTCCCCAACTGACGCACATCCTGTTCGTATATAGAAAATGAACAGTCTGGACAGAAATTTTTCACCAGGTCGATTGCCGTGTCTATGTACATCTGCCTGCCCTCATTCCTCAGTGAATAAAGGTCAACACCGACAAACTGGTCAAATCCATACTCCTTTAAAAATGGCCAGTAAGAACAAAAGCCACAGCCCAGATCTAGGACGCTCCTTTTAGTAAAGTTATTATCGTTTATGTAATCGATCATGGTATCAGATGCAGTCAATAAATTATGAAATCGCTGCTCTAATAGTGGGACTGATAATGCCCAGTGCCACAGCGAATAATTTCTATTTCTTTCACTTAAGAAAGATTGCACATCTTTTTCAAGATCATAAAATGATGATGGAAATATAATCATGTCCTATAATACCCTATCGATATCAAACTTATATCGAATGCCTTCAACATCAATACGCTCGTCGATGTGCCCATCGAAGCTGTATCGAAACATCGCCAGCTCCCTTTGGCATTTTTTCTCCACAAGCTCACGAAGCTCATCGTCATAATAAACACGAAAATCAGGATCTCTTCCTTCCAGCTTCTTTCCACCCTCTCCACGCCATCCCCCACTGTCAGGTGCATCATTACGATTAATAAATCGATGATCTGTGGTGTTGTAGCGTGGCGCCTTTATTGGCATGATGTCCAGCGGCTTGCATATCCTTGCCAGGTCATCATCTAGCGTTTCCATTCGCAGCACCTCATGAGCGCAACAGGCTCCATCATCGTCAAACATCTGAAAGAACATAAACTGTTTCATTGGTGATCCAGCCTGCGGTAACCACTTTTTATCCATGTTACAGAATGTCCTTACGAACTCGGGCCAGGAAATATCTGGAAACATCCTAGCATTTTCTGGGACCGGATTATAGGGGTACTTAAAAAAGTACATGCTCACTAACACATCAAATGGATTTCTAACTATTGAAAACCTTAGTGAATTATTATACTCATCATAATCCTGATAGCATCGGTCAAAGTGATGTGGAAAATTGAACTGGGTTTCCTTCAGGCAGTGAAAGTGACCATACGTAAAAAATCTCTTTGGCCAGTGGTGAGTGTTTTTTTGAATCAATTTTTCTTTCGTGGCACATTCATGCTCAAGTGCCTTAAAGGTAACATATGACCCGCCCGTCTTCGGTATGTGGATCATAAAAAGATTTTGAAATGACATTATCTACCCTTCCTCATTATCTTGGACACCCGCTCTAGATCATCGTGTGTGTGGATATCAATGTAGTCTGTCATGACGACCCCCTTGTACACGCTAAGGGCGCGCTGTTCGACGCAGCGTCGACGCATTACGTGCACGGCGGCGTCCTCAATTCCATCCTCATTGACGGTAAACACCTCCCAGAGATCGTACTTTAATAGCTTCTCTATGCAGTCCTCTATAATCGAAGGCTCGACCTGCGGCGAGTTTGCCTGCACCCTGACTACTATGTCTACAGGTTTCTGTGCAGTCTCGATCGCCTTTACAGCATGCTCTAAAACGTCCTGGGTCCAGACGTGATCCTCAGCCAGCTCCGGCGGCCTTTTAATGGCCTCGACTCCCAGTGAGCGGGCTAAGCTTAAAATCTCATCGTCTTCTGACGACACAAAAATCTCATCCTCCTGAAGGTGTCGACACTTGTAGCATGCATCTATTACCCACTGGATCAGTGGTTTCCCCTCCAGCACCTGCACGTTCTTTCTAGGCAGCCTTTTGCTGCCTCCGCGGGCTGGAATAATACATACTATCCTCACAGGTCAATTACCTCCACTGACTTGTCTCCAGACATTGAAGTACATGCAACGCCAAGCTTAACAAAGCTAGGGTCCAGATCCAAGAAACACCTCTTCAAGTAGTAAGGACAGTTTGCAAAATGTTCCATCTCTAATCGATGATACTGAATTTGATTCTTGTTGTTCAGGGTATAAACAAATGGATTTTTCTGAAAAATATCAATGTGAAAGTGAATCATCATCCTTTCATCCTGCCTTTCAAATCCAATCCTAACTTGACGTGGGACTAGATTTGCACTTACCTGGACGGCCTCCTTGGCACCACACCACCTAAACGGCACATCATAATCAGCGGAGCATGACTTTATTAGCTCAATGGCCGATGACGTTTCTTCTCTCATGTCGCGATGGTCGTGACTAAAGTAAGACAGGATTACAGGCCTTTGGTGAATCTTGGCGTAACCAAAGGCCTCGGCCACCTCCCAGCGCTGCAGCGTGTGAAGCCTTGACTTAGCATCAACACACCTAACAATAAATCGACGCATATTTCCAGGCCTGGTAAAGTCGTCGACGTGCGGATGGTAAAATCCCCAATGTGACGGGGCACCAAACCAGTTAAAATCAAATATATTGGAAGTTGGAGCTGACTGAGAGGATACTCTATTGGAGTAATCTAACATCAGGTTATCCTCCAGCCACATCGAGCACTTATTGTCCTCGATGGTGCCACCAGCTCTAAAGGCCTCGGGAAAGTCAGACCTGTGAATAAGTCGGTGTCCTAGAATTTTCATGTGCTCGGCCGAGGAGTCCCAGTCATCGCTCCACTGGTCTCCAACACCAGTGCTGGGTGGCTGATGATAGTGCCAGTGAAACACGTCCTTCTTCGTATTTAATGACTTAATATTGTCATAGGTGTCATTGTACTCTGGAATCCTATTCTTGGGATTTGTCTGAAATCCCGTGAAATCCATTATGAACCAGTTAAGACTGAATGGTCGACCGAAGGAATCACTATTTTGTTTCCTAAAATCATCATTTGTAATGTCATGTAGGCTAGCCTTAATATCATCCCAGCTGTCCATGAACTCCTTGGTTCCGTCCGAATTTCGTCGAACATTCCCACCAATCGGGCCCTCAGTGTCCACGCAGTGGACGACCAAAACAGTGGGACTATTCCTGGAGAAGCCAGCCATACTTTATCATTCCCTTGTCAATTTTTTGCTGCTTGAACCACACGAAGATTTTATTTAGCAGTGCCCATCGACTTCGCACAAAATTAGCGAAGTCGTCATCGACCTTATAATTGCTGCCAGTTATTGTCATTCGACGGCGGAGGCTCTGCGTAAGCTCACAATCGTACGTTGAGAGGTACCCCAGGTACACCAGGATGGCTCTGAACCGGTTGTCATAGTGGTAATAGTCATTGAGCTTAAAGCTTCCCTCAGCGTCCCCAGAGATTATCGGCTCCACCCAGTGCTCAAACAGTCTCCAGACGACATTGGCGATGCCTAGGTATTCGTCGGTTAATTTTTCAATATTCTCGGGAGACGCCGTCTTTCTAATTTCATTACTGGGCGTCCTGGGGAAGACGTTTCCGAGGTGCTGCTCGACTTTTGTTATGCTCCTGTTAAGTGACTTTAGATAAAGAAGGCGCTGTCGAATGCTTGACTCACGGGAAGATTCCACCAGCTGAATTCTCTCTGGTAGCCACTCAATAATTTCGACTATTGATGACCACTTGGAGTCAAGATTCTCAATGCAGGCAGGCGTTCCCTGCAATAGTCGCATGTTAAAATTCTCTAGGCTCCTTATCTTGGGCATCGCAAATGAAGGCATCACGATTATATTTCCACCACACAGGAACTCATTAACGAGCTCCGAGACGACAGGGGCCTGATCAACAATAATAAAGTCTAGGTCTGAGATTCCAGGATGTGAGACTTCTCCCACCTGATAAATTGTACTTTGAGGATTAAGCAGGCAAAATTCATCTATCGCCTGTTGGTAATCCGCTGGAATTGATAATTCCTGCATCAATGAGATTCCTTTGCAGCTCGCACGTGAAATTATATCCTCTTTCGAAGTAATTTTCACCAATAATTTGCTGAATCCAATCAGGAATTTCATTTTTTACAGGTGGTGAATGTATCGCCCATTCCGATCTAACTTGGCTAGCTAGTTCCACAATGCTCCAGGCTTTTTCACTAATAAATGGACGACACAGCTCAAATGACCTGGACTTGGAACACAGGATACCGCGTAAATTAGCGAAATATGACGGTAATAGCATCACTAGCGAAAGGAAATATTTCATCTGGTACATTGCATTATCAGCATTGACAAAACTATCTTGAAGGTACTCTCCATTAAACTGGTGATGGCGCATTTCGCCAACAGCAATCGATTCCTTAAAAAGTCGATGGATGGAGTTAAACCTTTCTACCTGTTCTGGCATCGAATTTCGAACACTAATGTCAAGTTTTAAGTTTCCTAACAGGGATACTGCATCCTGATAGAGCACATGTGGAAGATAGGTGTCAGGGTAAGCGAGCAGGTCGTACGGGGACAGAAAGTGGATGCCGTGATGCTGCAGTCGATCAAATCTCTGGATACACTCATGAATAGAAAGTGAGGCCTCTCTCAGTCGACACAGCTTCTTGGGATCCTCCAACGTTGACTCGCTGATTATTATCGTGGCATCGAGGTCACTCCATCCGACAATAAAATCCCTGGATGCGACTGAGCCGTGAACTATAATTCCCTTCACCAGGTCGGTGCAGTCGCGAGCGGCGATGCTCTTGATATCTGCGACCGGTCCGATAAACTGACTATCATAGCTTGCCAGTTCAATCTTTGGTATTTCAACAGTAAATCTAGATAACGCTGAATCATCACAAATCAGTGACTTAAAACTTTCACCAATCTGTGATGCTATCATCTCATGAACGAAGTGTGGCTCAGAGTTTAGACAGTTAGACTTGGGAAGCAGGAACCAATTTAAGAGGGAGTTGCTACTAAGCTGGAGTCTTGTGCTCACCAACGTCACCCTCTATCATTTCAATTATACGATCTGATGCCCCGGAATGATCACCTGAAAAGAATGTCTTCTCGAAGTCATCCCATGTCGGTGTTGATGTAAGAAGGCCCTCCAGCTTTTTAAAGAGATCATTGGGTGAGTAGTCACCAGCATTGATACTTGCACAGTGTACGCCGTCGATAATTGGCCCACTGTAGAACCTGTCAGCGATTGCGTTCATGGCCCGATGGACATTAGGCTCATTTTTTCGTAGCTCGCGATAAAGGTCTGGGAAGAGGAACAGGCTCGG
>Ga0209434_1001424_pt1 | contig 10843 bp, 12 predicted proteins | sample ETNvirnome_2_300_FD_184068 | JGI IMG/M metagenome (GOLD analysis project Ga0209434, IMG submission 184068) | Marine viral communities from the Pacific Ocean - ETNP_2_300 (SPAdes) (version 2) | ecosystem: Environmental > Aquatic > Marine > Oceanic | place: Pacific Ocean | collected 2013-06-22 | reverse complement strand
TGTGGGTGAACCTGGGCGACAAGTACGCCGGGTCAGGTGGTCACAACAATGCTGGAGTTGGTGGCACAGGTCGTGGCCCGACGACCTACACGAAAGCCAGCGGCCATGCCCGCCCGAAGTCGCTGATCGGCCTGCCCTGGCGTTACGCCATCGGCTGCATCGACGACCTCGGGCTGATCCTGCGGGCCGAGGTGATCTGGTCGAAACCGAACGGCTTACCGGAGTCGGTGACGGATCGGGTGCGCCGGTCGCATGAGCAATGGTTCCACTTCACGTTGGAGCCGCGGTATTTCTCGGCGCTCGACGAGATCCGCGAACCGCACCAGGAGGTGAGCCTGAAGCGGGCAGCACCGCACCGGGCGAACGTCCTGGCCCATGAGGACCGCCACGAAGTCGACATGACGAAGGCGTGCCACCCGCTGGGCAAACTCCCCGGCTCCGTCTGGTCGATCCCTACGGAACCGCTCCAGGTGCCCGACGAACTCGGCGTCGACCATTTCGCAGCGTTCCCGCAGGAATGGCCTCGCCGATTGGTGTTGGGCTGGTGCCCACCCGACGGCGTGGTGCTCGACCCGTTCGCCGGGACCGGCACGGTGCCGATGGTCGCCAGGGCGCTGGGCCGCACCGGCATCGGTGTCGACCTGTCCGCCGACTACCTACGCCTCGCATCGTGGCGGGTGTTTGAGTCCGGTCACGCGTCGAAAACGGTCGCCCGCACGAACGCCGAACGGCAAGGGACGCTGATATGAAACGCACTCCGCTGCACCGTCGGACTCCGCTTCGTCGGGTCAGCCTGAAACGGCAACGGGTCATGCAGCAGCACCGGCAGTTATGACTGGCGACGAAGCCGACCGGATCCTGTTCCGCATCTCATCAATCTGGCCGCAAACAACAATCACAGACGGCACCATTTCCATCTGGCGCAGCTACCTCCAAGAACCCACCTACACATTCGATACGGTGACTCGAGCCATCGACCGCCTCGCAGGCGAATCCAAATGGTGGCCCCCGTGGGCAACCCTGGTCGAAACCGTTGCCGCCACCAAACGAGCCGACGACTCAACAACCCGCGGCCTACCCGAAGGCGACCGCCAGTGTCTCCCGCTTGCAGAATCAGCCAAGCGTGCACACGCCACCCGGATGCTGCTTTGTGAGTGCGAAACCTGCTAGGGTGTCGGTACCGACAGGGTGGTTCCTGCGGTGAGACAAGTCCAACCCCTCAACTGGTCTGCTGGTTGGGGGGTTGTTCTGTTTTCCCACGCCGGCAACTGTCGGGTATCTTTCACCCGCTGCGGTGGTCCTTGGGGTAGCCGGTGCCGGGTCGTATCTGACATTTCCTGCGGGATCGGTTGGGGGCCGGCGGGGGGGTTTGGCGGGCGAGCCGAGGCGCTACGGCAGAACGCTGGCTAGTAGCGCGGTGGGCGGGTCGACTGGGTTAGATATACAGCTCGCGACTAGCCACACGAATAGAAACGCGAGGGCTAGCACTTTGGCGGTTTCGCGTCGGCTGTTGGTCACGGCGTGCGGCAACCTGGCGCGACGTTCATAATGGGCAGGCTGGCCGCGTTAGGCGGACAGGGCGTTTCGTAGTCTTCGGGGTTCTCGAGATATGCGACGGCCAGTACGAACAGAAAAACGGCGGTGGCTATCGCGAGGCGGCGGGCTAGTCGTGTGGTCATGGTTCTCCTAGTGGATTGGGAAAATGATGTCGGGGGCGGTGGTGCTGTGTTTCGGCAGGCAGGCGCGGCAGGCGCTACACGCGCCACGGTAGGTGCCGCGGACCTGAACGGTGCGCGGCATGTCGTCGGCGTCTACTGGGCAGACCAGGGCACGCCGGGGGTCGTTGCCGGCTAGGCGGCGGACCTTCTCGAGTAGGCGGCGACCTTCGTCGGCACTTTCGGCCATCATCGCCACGGGTAGGGCGTGGTATGCGTCGCCGCGTAATGCGTTGACGGTGCGGCGCAGCATGCTGGGGTCACTGCTAAGGAAGTAGGTCCAGCCTCGAGGCGGTAGCCCGTCCGGGTCGAGTAGGCGGCGTAGATAATCCCGGCCGGCGCCATAGGAGCGGGAGTATCCCCACACTGTGAGCCGTTCGGCGTCGTCGGCGTCTACCTGGGCGGCGGCTTCGCGCCACGCGTCCACCAATCCGGCGCTCCACCAATCGCCACTAGCGGCAACGCGGAACGTAGGCCGCGTGACGCCTAGATCAATCTGGCGGTCACGGCTTCGGCGCATCAATGCCGCGGCGAGGGCGGCACCATTCCCGGCGGCTAGTTCACGGTTCCAATCCTGGCGGCGACGCTCGGCGGCGTGCCTAACCTCATGCCGGAAGCTTTCGATGGTGACGGCGTAGCAATCGGCACGGCATGCGCTCGAGGATCCCGGGCACGTTGCCACGGCCGGCCACCAGGTGGCGTTAGCGGTCCGCGGTCGGCCATTCGGTAGCGCGGTGGTCGTGGTCTTGGAGTCTTCGCAAAGGTGGGCGTCTAACTCTGCGAGGGTCCATAGTCCGGGGCGGTGCAGGGTCACGGGTTGGGCGTTCATGGTGTGGGCTCCTCCTCGAGTAGGTCCGCCAGTATCTCGGCGGCGGTTTCGACGGCTTCGGCTAGCGTGACGGTGGCGGGGGGTCCGGCTCCGGGGACGATTTCGGCGGGGATAACGGTTCGGCAATCGACCGCGGGCTCTAGCGCGAAACCATCTTTAGTCGAGACGGTGGGGTGCACGGTGTACGTCCAGCCTCCGCGGTTGAGGATGGCGCCATTGTCTAGGTCCGGGCCGGCGACGATTACTAGGGGCCGGGTCATCGGATTAGCCCGGGGATACTCGAGCGGGCATCGTCCACCATCGCGGCGAATCCGTCTACGTCATCGCCTAACGCGTCGGCCAGGTCGTGACGGGTAGCGGCGAGGTCATCCCGGGCGCAGCTCGTACCTTCGGGCTCTCCGATTAGGGCGGCGCATCCTCGGCGCTGGAAGTCTCGGCGGACCTTGTCGAACGTGGAGCCGGTTTCGTCGGCGGCGTCGTGGATGCTGTCGATGTCCCACGGTTCACCACAACGGGGGCAGGGAATATCCATCACGCGCTTACCTGGTGCGTGTCGGTTTCGTCGGTGCGGACGCTGCGGATGTAGATCCCGTCGGCCCAGTCGTCGGGGTCGGCGGCGTCGTTCCAGCCATCCTCGAACACTTCCGCGGCGACATCCTCGGCGCTCGTGTGTACGGGGTGCGAGACTTTCACGGTGTAGGTGGTGTAGCGGTACTCGGTCATTCGGGGGCTCCTTCGTTGGTGGTTTCTTCGGTCGGTTCGGCAGGGATGAGGAAGCAGCCGCGGGCGGGGGCTTCGGCGTGGTGGTACTGCTCGTCTGAATAGTCGTAATCAATGGCGCGGCCACAATCTCCGCACGGCTCGGGGTGGCGGACTCGGTCGGGATAGCGGCGACCAGGGGCGGCGTTTCCCATCGTGGTATCGTCGGTCCCGGTCACGGGGTCAAATAGACGGCCGGCCACGCAGTACGGATCCCGCCCGTCACCCTCCATATAGTCACACTCGAGGGCGTCGTCTGGTCCGCCCATATCGCCAGTGCCGCGGCATTGCGGACACCAATCCTCAGGCGGTAGCGCGGTCAGTGTCGCGAGGATTGTCGCTACCTGGTGGAGGGCTTGGAGGCGCTGCGCCCGGTGCGGGTGCTGGTACTCGCGGGCCGTTTCGGGTAGTTCGTTGTCGTTGATCCCCAAAAGCGGCGCGTACGTTTCGGGGTCTTGCAGGATCTCGCGCAGGGCGGCAGCCTCCAGCGCGTTTAGTTCCAGGGCGTAGGTGCCAGGGTGCATAGTGGTTCCTTTGGTGGTTGGTGAGACTCGTCCAGTGTATCACGCGGCGCGGCTGCTGCTGGGTTTCTTCGGCTGGTTGGTTTCGGTCGGGTCTTTCTCGTCGGTCGGCGGTCGGGCTGGGATCACGCGGCGGCGGGGGCCGGCTGGCGGATTTCCTGGCGGACGCGAAACGACCCCGGGCGGAAGGGGGAGCCGCCCGGGGCCGTTCGGGGGGTGGCGGCTAGGTGAACGAATCCGGGCGCAATCTGGCCCAGCTCCGGCACTCGACGCCGGCGCTCATGACTGGTGCCAGGCGTACGGGGTCGGCGGCACGGCGCCGGTCCACTCGGACAGGGCGGCTAGCAATGCCGGCACGCCATGCGCTGTCCGGTACCGACGCTCACCGCGGCCCATGTCATCCTCCTCAGACTCCGGGGCATATTCCACGAGCCGGAACCATTGCCACCCATCGTCATGCTCTCCGGGTTCTCCCCAACTCTCCTCGAGGGGCTGGTCGCGGTCGGCCATCTCGTAGGGCTCGCCCGATCCGTGCGAGATCCCCAGCGTCGGGTGCTGCTTCGGATCGGTCAACGGGCCACAAGCGGCGACCCATATGACGGCGCAACCTCCGCCGGTGTGCATCCAGTAGGCGAGATGGTCGAGGGACTCGACATGGTCGGCAACCATCCCGGTAAGTTCGTGCCCCGTGGGACTCGAGCCGGGTCGCCCTGGAGGCGGGGTCTGACGAATCCGGGCTAGGGCTTCCTGTTTGTCGCGCGCTAGCAGTGCTTGCGTCGCGGGGTCGGACATATCCATCGTGGCAGTCATTGGGGTTCCTTTGGTTAGCGGGTGAGACAGGGCCCATCGTACACGACGGGGCGCGCTGGCGCAAGTTCATCGCCGGTAGATCTGGGCAGGAGGCTCGAGTTCGGGGCCATCGCAGCGGCGTAGTGCCAGCCGCTGCGCTGCACGACGGGCTGAGCCGCACAGCCCGCGACCACCACCGCCGACCGAACACCTGTACCCTCGCCGCTTCGGCGCGTCCTTGCCCTTCCGGCGGCCAACCGACTACCACCCACAAAAGTCCCGCCGCCGGCCCACAAACCCTGGAGCCCAAAGAGCCAACCGACTAGCAGGCACAACAAGCTGACACCCACCACGGCTGGCCAGCGGCCGCAGGCCGCCAACAACCAAGATGCCGCCGCTCGCGGCGACGCAATACCTGATCCCTACAGCGCCGACACCGGCTAACACCCACCCAAGGTACCGGCGCAAAGAAAGACAAACTTCGAGGGGAAGCCGGGTAACAAAGCCAACACCCACCGCGGCCCCCCCGGCTGAACACACAACCTGGGAGAAAGAGGGCGCCTACAACAGAGGTAGAGCCACTCAACCATGAGGCGCCTCAGGCAAGTCTCTGGGAGGGTAGTTGGCGCAGGGTGGGCGGGGCACGGAGGAGCGCAGCGGGGGAGTGCCCCGGCCCCCAAGACAACTAGACTGATTAGGGGTGTGGTTGTGGGTGTGCTTTTGGTGTTTGTGCTGGTGGGGGGGTGGTTTTGGGGGTTTGGGTTGGGTTGTGGTGGGCCAGTTTATGGTGGTTGGTTTTGGGGGTTTGTGGTCTGGCTGTGGTGTGGTGTGGGGGTGGGGTGTGTTGGGGTGGGTTGTGTGTTGGGGGTTTTTTGGCAGGGTCGACCCTTGGGTGCCCTCCGCCAGTTGACGCCTGGTCTGCGTTGCAGTCGCTTTGGCCTGTGCGCTGCGCCCGTGTACCTGTGTGCCGGTGGTGGCTTCTTTGGTGCGCGGGTCTGAGGCCCCTCTGACGGGCGAGCCTCACGCTGGTTGGGCGGGAAACACCGGGTTGCGGTGTTGTTGGTGATGGTAGCAGATGGTGTCGGGGGTTGGTTGGTTGGTGTACGGTGCGGGGGTTATCTGTTTTTTCGTATCGTCTGTTTGGAGTGTTGATGTCTTCTGATGCCTGTGGCCCTTCGTTGTCTTCGGTTCGTTGTTCGTTGAGGGAGAAGCCGGAGTGTTTGTTGTGTGGGGTTCCGATGCAGCGGGCTGGGTCGTGCATGGTTTGTCCGTTGTGTGGTGAAACTAGTGGTTGTTCGTAGCTGGTTGTGTCGGTAGATGCGGGGGGTGTCGCGAAGGTTGTTGCTGCGGTTGCTACCCTGGTGGCTTCTGTTGGGGGGTTGCTGGTGGCCGTTAGGGGAGATTCTCCAGACTCTTCGTCTGGGGGTGTGACTATTGTTTTGCGCGAGGTTGGCGATTATGAACGCTTTTTGGACGATAATCCCAGTCATTGGCGGGAGTGAGTTGTTTCGATGAGTAGCGGGGTTCCGATCCGGGCGGAAGTGTGGATCAAGTTTCAGGAACTACGCGATGGTGGCCTTTCCCGGTATGCGGCGGCGAAGAAGTTGTCGATTTCGCAGCGTGCCGCGAAGGATTTCGAAGATGGCGTCGGGTCGAAGGTGGGTCGGGCCGCGAAGGCTGCCTACGATTTGTCGAAGAAGCCTCCGGTTACGCCCTATGAGGAGATGTGTGACGAGGCCCGCGAAGCTTTCTACGACATTGAGGTGTTTGCCAAGCGGTATTTCGGTCTGATTTTGATGCCGTGGCAGGTGGAGGCCACGAATGTGTTGATGGAGTTGTTGGTGTCGCCGTATGAGGAGTACGTCGTTATCAATGCGCCACCTGGGTGCGGCAAGTCGACGTTCTTTACCAGGATTTTGCCGGCGTGGGCGACGGTGAAGGATCGAACGATTCGTGGCATGATCGGTTCGCATACGAATCGGCTTGCAGAGTGGTACACGCGTCGTTTGAAGAACGAGTTTGAGCGTGAGCAGCCGGTGCGGGCCGAGGCGAAGGATTTGAAGATTGGTTTGGCGTTGGATGCTGCGTCGACACTGGTCGCGGACTATGGACGGTTCAAACCGGATGTGAAGGAGGTGTGGCGGGCTGACCAGTTCACCGTCGCGCAGCCTGACGATGTGCCTGTGTCGGAGAAGGAGCCGACATGGACATGCTTCGGGGTTGATTCTGGTTTCCTCGGTGGCCGGTTCGATCTCATTGTTTGGGACGACCTGTATGACCCGCGGAAGATGCGTACTGCGGAGGCCCGCGACGATTTGAAACGCTGGTGGGATGAGGTTGCGGAGACACGTTTGGAACCTGGCGGGTTGTTGATCCTTCAGGGGCAGCGGATGGCGCCGGATGACATTTACCGTTACGCGTTGGATAAGACGTTGACTGATGAGCAGGTCGATGAGGAAGACGAACTCGATGAGGAGCAGGGGCCGTTCGAACTCGAGGGGAAGCGGTACCACCATCTCGTCTACCAAGCCCACTATGAGGACCGGTGCGAAAAGTTGCACAAGTTGGGTTCGCCGGCATACCCGGAGGGGTGTCTGCTTTACCCGAGGCGCCTCAACTGGAGGAAGTTGTCGCACATCCAGTCGCAAACCCCTGACCGGTACGCGATTCTTTACCAGCAGGAAGACGCCGATCCGGCTGTCGTACTCGTTGACCCGTTGTGGGTTTCCGGGGGGGTCGGCGTGGACGGTGTCGAATACCAGGGTTGCTGGGATGCGGATCGTGACCTGTGGGAACTCCCTCGGAACCTTCCCGGTGATGTGGTCATTGTCGCAACGGCTGATCCGTCGCCAACAAAGTTTTGGGCGTTGCAGGTTTGGGCGTATGTGCCCGAGTCGGGTATGCGGTATCTGCTCGAGTCGTACCGGCAGAAGATGGACGCTCCGACGTTCCTGGATTGGAACCACACCGAAGGTGTGTTCACGGGGATAGCGGAGGAATGGTGGCAGCGTTCCGTCGAGATGGGGCATCCGATTCAGTATTGGATCGTGGAAGCCAACGCCGCGCAGAAGTTCATTTTGCAGTACAACCATTTTCAACGCTGGTCTGCGTCGCGGGCAGTGAATCTGATTCCGCATTACACGCATTCGCGCAACAAGGGCGACCCGAAGTTTGGTGTCCAGATGCTTGGCCCGTTGTATCGGCACGGTTTGGTGAGGCTTCCGGGCCGGCAACGAACAGAGGCGCGTCCACACGCGCTACTGTTAGTGAACGAGGTGACCAAGTGGACGCCCGAAGGTTCTGGCGCGTCCACTGACGACTGTGTCATGGCGCAGTGGTTCCTCGAACATAACCTCCCAAACATTCACATATCCACTGGGAATGTGACGCCGATGTGGCGTCCGACATGGATGACAAAGAAGGCAGGATGATTCCTTACCATGAGGTCCGCTGAGGACATCTTCGAACTGTTGCGGCAACGTGAAGCCAACCAGGGTCTTGCGTTGGAACGCATGCGTCGTATCCGTGCCGCCTACAACGGCGACATTGTCGTTGCTCTTCCCGAGCTGGACGAATACGAATCGTCGTCTGTGGCGAACCTTGTCTCCTCAGGGTTGGATCAGATGGCGATGCGGATCGCTTCGCACACCCCCGACATTCTTTGCCCACCGTCGAACCCGGCGTCGAAGAGATCCGACGACTATGCCAGGGTTCGCCGCCAAGCCCTTTTCGGCATGTGGGAACACAACCGTATGGCGATCAAACTGAGTCGCCGTGCCCGGTATCTGATCGGGTACGCGTCGTCGCCAGTTTCGCTCCGATACAACGAGCGTGAAGAGGCTGTCGAATGGACGGTGCGTGACCCGTTGACAGCTTTCCCCTCGCCTGTCATCGGCGCCGACGATCTCGAACCGTCCGATTGCATCTTCACCTACGAACGCACCTGGGGCTGGTTGAAGAACAAGTACCCGGAGCAGGCTGAACGGCTTCGCGTCGCATCCGTCGAAGTCGACGTAGGCGATGTGTTCCAACTCGTTGAATACTGCGACCATGAGGAAACGGTTCTGATCGCTGTCGGGCAACGCCCACAAGACAACCACGGCCGCACTGCTTGGAACCAATACACATCGGAGCCTTTGGCCGAGTTGGAACGGATTCCGAACCGTGCCGGCATGTGCCCGGTCGTAACCCCGGGCCGCATCAACCTCGACAAGCCGCAAGGCCAGTTTGACGGCATGATCGGCATGTACCAGACGCAGGCCCGGTTGATGGCGCTCGAGGTGATCGCCGTTCAGAAGGGCATCTTCCCCGATACCTGGCTTGTCGCCCGCCAAGGCGAGCAACCACAGATCGTCAACACTGCGAACGGGCTCACCGGAGAGGTCGGCATCGTCAAGGGTGGCGACATGCGCGACATGACTGTCGCCCCCGGCTTTATGACCAACCCGACCATTGACCGGCTTGAACGTGCCCAACGGATCGAAGCAGGCATTCCGCCCGAGTTCGGTGGCGAATCCAGTTCCAACATTCGTACCGGTCGACGCGGCGAAGCTGTCCTGTCCGCAGTCGTTGACTTCCCCGTTCAGGAAGCGCAACTGTTGCTTGCCGCATCGTTGGAGGTTGAGAACCGGCGCGCCATTGGCCTTATGAAGTCCTACGCAGGGAACCGGGCGACATCGTTCTACGTCACCACGAAGGGGGCGAAGGGCCGTGTCGATTTCACACCAAACCAGCATTTCGACAGCGACCACAACAAGGTCGTGTTCTCCCATCCCGGCACCGACCTCAACGGTTTAGTTGTCGGCGCTGGGCAACGGGTCGGCATGGGTACCTTGTCGAAGAAGTCGTTCATGGCGTTGGATCCGATGGTTGACGACGCCACTGTCGAAGCCGACGAAGTCGTCGCAGAAGGGTTGGAACAAGCCCTTCTCGTTTCGTTGCAGACGCAGGCATCGCAGGGTGCTTTACCGCCCGGTGATGTGGCCCGCGTCATCCAGCTCGTTCGCTACAACAAGAAGGATTTGCCGGCTGCGATCCAGCAGGTGCATGAGGAAGCCCAGCAACGCCAGGCTTCCGAAGTGCCGCCCGGGTCGCCGGAAACGCAGCCGGGGATTGCCCAGCCCGGGGCGGGTGCTGAGGCGCGACCCGCGCCTGCCCCGGCTGGGCAACCAGCCTTACGCGACCTTCTCGCCCAGGTGGGTGGCTGATGCCGCGCAACGGCAAGGGTCAAAAGGTGCAGACTGCCCCCGGGCAAACCTACGGGAAGGCGTTGGAGCAGGAAGAGGCGCAGAAGGTTGCGCCGTTGCCGCAGCAGCCTGTCCCGAGGATGGCTCCCGGTAGCCAAGGCGGGTTGACGCGTCCGACGGAACGGCCTCGGCAACCGATCACAGCCGGGGCGCCGGTCGGTCCCGGCGGTGGCCCCGAAATGGTTGCCCAACCGCCAACTGGTGCCGTTGAAGAACTGTCGGAACGGCTTCGCACCTACTTGCCGATTTTGGAAACGAAGGCGGCGCAACCCGATGCGTCAGCAAACTTTCGCATGTTCGTTCGTCGGGTTCGTGCCCTCGCTGCCCGCTCCCCTGGCGAGGCGTAAGCTGTGCCGGGTTGGCTTGATCGCCTCGATGACCTTTGGGATGCAGGGTTTGAACTGGGGCGCACCAATGTCAACGTCGCCCTTGATATAGCGACGGCGCCGTTCACCGACGACGAGTACGAAGGCTTCTTCGGAACTGTCGCCGGCATCTCTATGGACTATGCGTCCGAGTCGATGCAGCATCTCATCGGCCCGGAAGGTCTTGGCGGTGTCGCCATTGGTGCCTTACCGCCAGCGGTTCGGCGTGGCGGCAACGACACTTTGCATGCCCTCGAGTGGGCGTATCGGGAAGGGGTCGGTGAACCTTTGTCGACAGCGTTCACGGCTGGTTCGCTGCTCGAAGCGAGGGGTCGCGGCGATGACCTGTCGGGTTTCTTCGACCGGGATTTGTGGAGCGAAGCCTACGGGATAGCGCAAACACGGTCCCCTGGGCAGGCGTTCACGCTCATGTTCGCATCGTCGGAGAACAACAACATTCTTGATGACGAGTGGCGAATCGGTGTCGAAGGTACCCGCTGGTTCAGCACCGTTTCCGGCATCCTCGATTTCGGGGCACGCATTTATCTCGATCCGACGTTCCTTGGCGCCAAGGTTGTTATGGCAGGGCGTGCCTACCGGGAAGGTGCCCGTGTCGTCC
>Ga0209434_1001423_pt1 | contig 10853 bp, 9 predicted proteins | sample ETNvirnome_2_300_FD_184068 | JGI IMG/M metagenome (GOLD analysis project Ga0209434, IMG submission 184068) | Marine viral communities from the Pacific Ocean - ETNP_2_300 (SPAdes) (version 2) | ecosystem: Environmental > Aquatic > Marine > Oceanic | place: Pacific Ocean | collected 2013-06-22 | reverse complement strand
ATGTAAGTAAACTTAAAGGCAAAATAGGCGGCTTACTGTCATTTCGTGATGACATTTTAGTGCCAGCCCAGAATCAATTAGGCCAAATGGGCTTAGCCCTTGCTGATGCCTTTAATCAGCAAAACCATTTAGGTATGGATGCCGATGGCGATTTAGGTGGGGATATATTTAAAATCCCCACGGTTGATGCATTTGCTTATCAAGCAAACACGGGCAACGGAAGTATTACTGCAAGCGTTGAAGCTGGTAAAGGCAATGAATTGCCAGCAAGTGATTTTATTGTAAAGTACAGTGGCACTAATGAAGTTGAAATTTACCCTGTTGATAATAAAGGCGAGACGATTAAGGATGCCAACGGCGATGAAATTTTTACTACAGCAGTCGTTGACCCAGCAACAGGTAAGGTTAATTCACAAAATAACCCAAATTTAGATTTATTCGGATTAGAGTTAACACTGGATATGTCTTCTTTACCTGATATTGATGATCAATTTATGATCAAACTCAATTCTCAAGCATCAACAAGTTTAGAGCTTGCAACAAATCGCCCAGAAGATATAGCGCTTGCTTCACCTATTCGTACTGCAAACGATATTAACAATACAGGTACTGCCAGTATTTCAGCTGGTACGGTGTCTGATGTATCAAATTTTACAGATACCCCATCGTTACAATTACCAACAGGGTCTTTAACTTTAACAAAAAGCGCTGAAAACCCCGATATGTACACCTTAAGTGATGGTACGAATACGACAGCTCCATTTGCAATTGATTCTTCTGGTAAAAATGTTATTCAACAAGCTGAAACAGCGGGCGTGTTAGATGACATAACAACACTCACTGCGGAGCAAGTTGGCTTCGATTTTGATATTGAGGGGACGCCAGCTTTAGGTGATTCATTTACAATAGAGGCCAATGAAGACGGCTTTGATGATAACCGTAATGGGCAGTTTTTAGCTGATATTCAAAACTCAAATATAGTTAGACAAAATGTAGTCGGTAACGCTAGTAATAATCATCTAACCTTAAACAAAGCATATACTAGTTTAGTGTCGGATATTGGCGTTGTGACTAATCAGGCACAGACTAATGGTGCAGCATTTACTGCGCTCGCAGAGCAGTCTGAAGCGTGGTACGAATCTCTGTCAGGTGTAAACCTCGATGAAGAAGCGGCGAATCTATTGCGTTTCCAACAATCGTATGCGGCATCAGCGCAAGTGCTTGCCACTGCTCGTTCAATATTCGACACCTTACTTAATTCAGCGAGGTAATTATGCGTTTATCAAATAACTTAATGTATCAAAGCAGCGTTAATAAAATTCTTGAAGGCCAGCAAGGTGTTGCTAATGCACAAGAGCGTGTAACAACAGGTAAAAAGTATTTATCGACCTCTGAAAGCCCGTCGGCATATTCTCAAGCGTCTTTGTATATAAACAAAATACAAACTAATGAGCAGCACACAAAAAATATTAATCAGTTGAATGGCCGTCTAGAAACCGAAGAAAGTATCTTGATGAGTATTAATACGACGATTCAAGCAGCGCAAGAATTAACGATTAGAGCGGGTAATGGTGCGATGAGTCAAACAAACTTAGAAACTATCGCAGGAGAATTACAAGAGCTACAAAAGTCGCTAGTTAATTTGATGAATAGCCAGTCAGAAGACGGTAAGTATATTTTTTCGGGATATCAAGACAGCACCCAAACATATAGTTTTGACACATCTACTGGCTTATACGAATATCAGGGAGACCAAGGCCAGCATAGTGTAACGATAGCGCAAGGTGTTCACGTAAAATCAAGTGATAATGGATTTACAACATTTGAAAAAGTGAATGCTCGGCTCAATGTTACTTCTAACGATGGCGTCTTTTCGGGAGGAGTGACCTCAGGCACTGTGTATGTGAAAAATCAAGCTGATTTTGACACGTTCCATCAAGCTAATTATGACTTAAGCCCAACAGCAAATGCTGCAGATAATTCTTTTCAAGTTGAACTTGTCGCCGGAGTAAACCCTGGCGACCCTGATACTTATATTATAAACGATGGCTATGGGAATCCTATTTCGCCAGCTGTTACCGGGGAATTTACTGGTGAGCCTATCGAGTTTGCTGGCATGGAGTTTAAGCTAGAGGGTGCAGCGCCAGGTACATTTGATTTTTCACTGCAACAACCGCAAAAAGAAAATGTACTTAATACTATGCAAAACTTAATTACAAATCTTAACAGTGGCCTAGAGGGAGATGCATTGCATGACGCATTAGCCGATGGTTTAGTACAACTGCAAAATGCCAGTGATCAAGTTGTATTTACTCAAGCGAGTTTAGGGGCGCGTATGATTTTAGTCGAGCGAGTAACAGATACCAACAGTGCACTTGATATAAATAACAAAGCGAATAAAGCGAGTTTAGTCGAAGTTGATATGGCTGAAGCAATCAGCGACTTAACGAAACATGAGACTGCTTTGCAGGCTTCACAGGCAACCTTTGGCCGCTTAGCTAATTTGTCATTATTTGATTACTTATAATGTTGTATTGTCGGAAATAGTTTGCCTTTTTAATAAAAAGCCAGTGGCAAAAAATTGTCACTGGCTTTTTTATGCTTAACGCTTACTATTTTATAGGTTAAAGTTGTTATTAAACAAAGGTTTATGGTTTTTATTTAAACTGGCACATTTCCTGCTTTTAGTTCTACACAAAGCGCGTGGTTCCTCACATTATCATTGGACCACAGCCTAATTAAAACTAGGAGATGGTAAAATGGCATTAACAGTCAATACTAATGTGTCGTCACTCAACGCACAACGTAACTTAACAAAATCGAGCGATGGTTTAGCAACCTCAATGGAACGTTTGGCATCGGGCATGCGTATTAATAGCGCAAAAGACGATGCAGCGGGCCTACAAATTTCAAATCGTTTAACATCACAGATAAATGGTTTAGCAGTCGCACAGCGTAACGCCAATGATGGTATCTCAATGGCGCAAACCGCGGAAGGTGCAATGCAAGCTTCAACTGATATATTACAGCGTATGCGAGAGTTAGCTCTTCAATCTGCCAATGGCTCTAATTCAGATTCAGATAGAGAAGCGTTACAAAAAGAAGTTAGTGCGTTACAAACGGAGTTGACACGCATCTCTGATACAACTTCATTTGGATCTCAGAAACTATTAGATGGTTCGTTTGGAACAAAAAGCTTTCAAGTTGGTGCTAACGCCAATGAAACAATCTCTATGAGTTTAAGCAGTATAGCATCTGCAGATATTGGGACTAACCAATTGACTCTTGCTGGTACAGGGTTAGGGGCTGCTGTAACAGGTACTGGTGCCAATGGGGTTCCAACAACAACACCGACAACAGCTTTAAGTATTACTGGTAAAGACGGCCAAGCTAAAGTTTTTAATACGACAGCTGGTGATGGTGCAGATACTCTTGCTACTTTAATTAATTCTAAAACAACTGAAACAGGCGTTACTGCGGATGCAAGAACTGTAGTCTCTATAGACAGTTTAAGTGCAGCTGGAGCAACATCTTTTACATTGAATGGATCAGCTATTTCAGCAACTACATCAAGCACCACAGACTATATTTCGATTGCTGAGGCTGTGAATGAGAAATCCGGTGCGCATGGCGTTACTGCAACTGTTGATGAAACATTAGGTTTAGTGTTGACTGATGAAAGTGGTAAAGATATTGTGATTGGATCTATGGTAGGTGCGACCGCGTCAATTAGGGCGGTTGAGCATGATGGAAAAACAGCAAGCACTACAGTTTTAGCAGGTGCGACTTCTGCGACCGTTGCAGGTTCTATTCGATTAAATTCTACAGAGTCATTTGCTGTAACTAGCGCTAATGCCGCATTAGAGCCAACTGGATCTCAAGTTTCAGCTAGCGTAAATGTTGGCAGTATTAACTTAGGGACTACTCAAGGCGCTCAAGATGCTTTAGATATTATAGATGGTGCTCTTTCGCAGATAGATTCACAAAGAGCTAGTCTCGGTGCAATTCAAAATCGTTTTGCTCATACAATTAGTAATTTAGCTAATATACAGGAGAATGTCTCTGCATCACGTAGCCGAATTCAAGATACTGACTTTGCGACAGAAACTGCGCACATGACGAAAAACCAAATTTTACAACAAGCGGGTACGTCAATTTTATCGCAAGCAAATCAAATACCACAGGCCGCAATTAGCTTGTTAGGTGGTTAATTAAAGTTATAGCTTTATATATAAAAAAGCGCACAGGTTGCGTAATGCCAGTCAGTTAAGAGCTGACTGGCATTTTCTTTTGTAAGGATACTTATTTGGTTTCCTTCTTATCACCCTTGGATAATGCCTGTCTGGTAGCCTATCGGGTAAGATAAACAACCTAAGTGTTTTCAGTAACTCATCATAATGAACAGGTAACTTACTTGCACTATGTATTGGCGTAAACATGAAGAAAGCGATTACCTGCCGCATAGATTGGCTAAAGCTTAATTGAGTAGGCAAGATATCTTCTTCTTTAGTTGCATCAAGCATGATTATGCGTATTAAGTTGTAAGCGAGTAGTAACCCCCATAACTCTTGGCGTACCATGTCTGGCTTCCTACTACGTAATGTATGTTTGCTGTGATTCAATCCCTGCTTTATTTCTCTAAACGCCAGCTCAATTTCCCAGCGTTGTGTATAAACCTCTATTAATTCGTCATGCGGAAATCGTAAAGGGTCAATAAGCGAACTCAGAACACGATAGCTTTTTCCATCAGCTTTATAAGTAGTTAATCTTGCCGTTATGGTATCTGGCAATGACTCAAACTTCTTTCTCGCCTGAAGGCTTGTAGATAAGGTAACAATCTTATCATTGTCACTGATACTGTGTTCAACTTGATACTGTAAATCCTTCCTTGCTGGCAACATCCAGTGAGAGTTTTTTCCTTGGCTTTGCCATTGATAAAGTAGCCCTAATGAATAATAACCACGGTCAAACAAGGTCAGAGAGTTATCCGGTACGGCTGGTAATAGACGTTGAGCTAAGCTCATTTCGCCTACACAACGGGCATCAAAACTACTGTCTAACAATAAGTGGCTAGATACTTCCATTAAGCTACACATTCGAATTTGTGGATAGCTGACTTCTCCATGCTGATTACTGTCACTGCCAAACTTTTCTCGGTTTTCTTGATTATCATGAGTTCGGAAGCTAACGCCATCCACTGCAAGTAAATTAAGTCCACACCACTGCTCAAAAGGCTGGGTGGCAAACACTTTATGTGAAAGTAATTGAAATGTTTGTTGGACTGCTTCGTAACCCAACCTTTGGCGACCTTGCACGAGCGCACTCGGCGCTACTAATTTGTTTTTTCCAGGCAAGGATATGTCGAGTCTGTTAGCAATATCCCACACAGTTTCGTTTCGGAATAAACTCATTCCAATTACAGACCACATAATAGCTTCTAGCGGTAACCGCCTTCTGCGAACAGTGGCAACTCCCGCATGTTCAAATGCTTGTTCAAGAATATCAGGGTCAAGAACCTGCTTAAGTTTGTCGAGTGTATGTACATCATCTAAAAAGGAGGACATATCATCGAAGTGTTGAATTAGAGACATAAAAAAATCCGATACTATTTCTAATATCGGATTGTGAAGCTATGAAAAGCTCAGTCAAGTGATCATAAAAATATGCTTGACTGATCTGCATTACACACGTTGCGCTTTTTTATCGCGTAACAATAAAGCATGTTGGCCGCAATTTACTTGACACTCTTGTATCTCAAATTCCTTATTTTTCGGTGAAGCGCGCAGCGACTCTTGCTCCTCTGTGGTAATTAATGTCTAAATCAATTTCACTACAGAGATGCGTAGAGTTACACAGAAAAAACCAAAATAAAAAGCTGAAAATAAGTGTGGGATGTTTAATGAAAAGCGTGATATGAAATCTTGCTTACGGCGCTGTGTTTGTCATTTTTAATATCAGATTTAAACGGTTTTAGCCAAAAATCATAAAATAGATAAAAATAAAAGGTGTTTAAAATCAGTTCTTTAAATTTAAATCTCTAAATAAAGCTCACTTTTTTTAAAAAAAGCCTAAAGATAAATTCTCAGCTGCCGTTAACTTAATCAGTACGGAGCTTGAACATACAATTGTGACAGTTCTTGGTTAAATCAAAACAGCAACATTACGAAAGTAATCAGGAGTTTTATCATGGCTTTATCAGTAAATACAAATGTATCTTCATTAAATGCTCAGCGTAACTTGAACAAATCAAGCCAAGGTTTAGCAGCATCAATGGAGCGTTTAGCGTCAGGTATGCGTATCAACAGTGCTAAAGATGATGCTGCAGGCTTGCAAATCTCTAACCGTTTAACCTCACAGGTAAATGGTTTAGCAGTAGCGCAACGTAATGCCAACGATGGTATTTCAATGGCGCAAACTGCAGAGGGCGCAATGAATGAGTCAACAAACATTTTGCAACGCATGCGTGAACTTGCTCTACAATCTGCAAATGGTTCAAATTCAGATTCAGATCGCGAAGCCCTGCAAAAAGAAGTAAGTGCTTTGCAAACTGAATTAACGCGAATTTCAGATACAACATCATTTGGATCTCAAAAATTACTTGATGGTACTTTTGGTACGAAGACTTTCCAGGTAGGAGCGAATGCGAATGAAAGTATCTCGATGAGTCTAAGTAGTATTGCTGCATCAGATATTGGGACGAATCAAGTTATTCTTGGTGGTGCTGGGTTAGGTGCTGCAGTTGCTGGTCCTGCAAATAACGTAGGAGCGGTTGCAACTGCTGTGTCTATTACGGGTAAGGATGGGAGTCCTAGTGTTTTTGCAAGTACTGCTGGACAAACCGCTGACTCGCTAGCTAGTAATATAAATGCCCAAACGTCAAAAACTGGTGTATCCGCTGATGCAAGAACAATAGCTTCAATTACAGGTCTTTCAGCTGCAGGCGCAACTTCATTTTCTCTAAATGGGTCAACTATATCGGCAACAACATCTAGTACTACAGATTATGCTTCACTAGCTGAAGCTGTAAATGAAAAGTCAGGAACTCATGGCGTAACAGCAACCGTAGATGATACATTAGGTTTAGTGTTGACTGATGAAAGTGGTAAGGATATCAAAATTACAGGTATGACAGGTGCTACAGCTGATATTAGAGGTGTAGAGCATGATGGTAAGACATTCAATGCAACTGCCGCCTTAGATGATGTATCTGCAGCTACAATTGCAGGTTCAATAAAGTTAAATTCAACTCAATCATTTTCGGTACTTGCAGATGCGAATGCAGATACAACCGCAACCGCCCAAGTTTCTAAAAGTGTTAATGTTGGTTCAGTTGATTTAGGTACAACCACCGGTGCTCAAGAAGCATTAGATATTATTGATGGTGCATTAGCTGAAATTGATTCACAGCGTGCAGACCTAGGTGCGATTCAAAACCGCTTTGGTCACACAATCAGTAACCTTGCAAACATCTCTGAAAACGTCTCTGCTTCACGTAGCCGTATTCAAGATACTGACTTTGCGACAGAAACAGCGCAAATGACAAAGAACCAAATCTTGCAACAAGCAGGTACCTCAATCTTGTCGCAAGCGAACCAGTTACCACAAGCAGCACTTAGCTTAATTGGTTAATAGCGCTTAGGTTAATGATTAGCTAGACTAATGATTAAGTCAGCATTAGTTAAATAATAAAAAGGAGATTGGCTTACGCTAATCTCCTTTTATTGTATTAGCTAGTAGATAAAATTAAGGAGGCGTTATGAGTGCAATAACCCAAAGCCCTGATTACGCAGTGGCTCCGCAAAAGGTTGACGATAAAGTAACGGCGAGTCCGCAGTTAGTCGCCAATGCTGTTGAAGAGTCAACGAAAGCAGAAAATACGTTACAGCAACAACAAGCAGAACGCAGTGTGCAAGCCGAGCAAAAAACTGGTGAGAAAGATGAACTAGGCCGCGAGCAGCTTGAGAAAATGGCGCAACAATTGCAGGACTTCATGGGCGAAATGAACCGCAGTTTGCAGTTTCAAGTAGACGAAGAGTCGGGCCGTGATGTTATTAAAGTGGTTGATAAAAACAGTGGTGAGTTAATTAAACAATACCCATCTGAAGAAGTGTTGAGCTTGGTGGCTAAGCTTTCTGAAACTGCGGGTTTTTTAATTGACCAAACAGCTTAAAATTTTGCTACTTTGATTTAAATAGGTAATTAAGAGGAAGTGTTATGGCTATTTCATTTAATGGTTTAGGTTCAGGTTTAGCAGTATCAGATATTGTTGATGCGCTTGTAAATGCTGAGCGCACCCCTTTTACTTCACGTTTAAATAGAAAAGAAGCAAACCTAACCACTGATATCTCCGCAGCGGGTGCTTTAAAGTCAGCGCTTGAAAAACTGCAAACATCTATGGAAGCACTAGGCGAAGTAGATAATTATCAAAAACGCAGTATTTCTGGTAGTGATGATTTTGTATCGTTAAGCTCAGATAAAGAGGCTCAGCCTGGTGGTTATAACGTAAAAGTTGATGCGCTTGCACAAGCCCATAAGTTGTCATCACCAGCCTTTGCTGCGGATGAGCCAATTGGCAGTGGTGTTATTACTATAAGCTCGGGCGATAATAGTTTTTCTACTGTTTTGTCACCAACAAATACATTAGAGGATTTACGAGATCAAATAAATAATGGTCCATTCACGGGGTCTGATAGCAATGATTCTGTTACTGCAACGATAGTAACTACTGACGCAGGGCAGCATTTAGTGCTAACAAGTAAAGAGACCGGTGAAGAAAATGCAATTAGCATTACAGTGCAAGATGGTGATGGTAACAATACAGATGCAGGCGGCCTTTCTCGCTTAGCATATGATGTATCTGATGCAGATCCTGCGAATCATATTACTCATTTAACCGAAGTTGATGCCGCGCAGAATGCACAAATCACCATTGATGGCACACTAACCGTGACGAGTAACACTAACGAGTTTAAAAGCGTCATTGATGGGGTAGATATCACAGCTAAAAAAGTACATGGCACAGATGACGATAACAGCACATTAAAAGTTACCGAAAATAATAATAATATCAAAGCGGGCTTAAATAGCTTTATAGAAAGCTATAACGAATTACTTGAGCTTAGCAATAACTTGGGCAAATCAGGCGAAGACGGCGCAGGTGTAATGGCCGGTGACTCTATGCTGCGTGGTGTAATGTCTAAACTTCGTCAGCAATTAACCAGTGAAGTTAGCTTGAGTGATGGCAGTAGTTTGTCGTTATCTAAGCTAGGAGTCGAAGCCGACCGTTACGGCAAATTAAGCTTAGATACTGAACGCTTAAACGAGCAAGTCGAAGCCGATGTAGACTTAGTTCAAGAATTCTTTTTGGGTGAGGGCGATGAAGGCGGTTTTGCACAGTCTTTTGATGACTTAATGAGTTTTTATACTGACTCCGATGGTATTGTTCAAAACAGAATCGACAGTAAACAGACTCAGTTAGATGGTTTAGATGATGAGCGCATTGATTTTGCAAGAAAAATGGAGTCGTTAGAGTCTCGTTTATATGCACAATATAACAGTATGGATTTACTAGTTGCACAAATGAACTCAACCAGTAGTTATGTTCAAGCGCAGCTTGATAATATGCCTGGGGTGGTTAAAAAGAGTAAATAATTTAATTAGTCTGTTTTCTTATCTGTATTTAGGCGCCAACTTTTTTGGCGCTTTTTTTTGCATTAGCGCATAAGCTCTTCTTCAGTAAATATTTCGCTTTGTTTGAATAGAAGTATAAAAGCCAATTCACTATCTACAGCCGCGCCTTTATTTTGCACAATTGATACAGCGCTAATCAGTGACGTTAGTAACACGTTTACATAACTGAGTATTTTAAAAGCAACTAAACGCAAATTAGCGTTTAGTTGCTTTATATTTAGAAATAGCTTTATGTGATTTACGCTGATTAATAAGTTCAGTCTGAGTTTTGTCTCTGGCGTTTTTAAGTCTAGCTGTAGCGGCTAAAATTTTGGCTTGTATAGCTAAAAGTTCCTGCTCTTGAGGCGGGTTTGCACCCTCACACCAACCTTTTAACTCTTGGTCTATGGCTATTAATGTATGACTGGCAAGCTCAATCTCTGTTTTATCGATGTGCTCTGACAATGCTGTGAGTAATGCATTCAGCGCGCTATAATCAGACATTATTGTTCAGCTTTAGGTGTGCGCTCATCAGCAGGAATAGAGTCCCAGCCTTCTTTAATTTCTTTTACGATACGAATAACATCATCAACAGCGTCAATATCATTTTTGATATTTGCTTCTATCAGGCGACGTTGGCAAAAATCGTAAAGCGATAAAAGGTTACCTGAAATATCCCCACCGTGATCAAAATTCAATGCATCTTGCAATGCACCAAACAATAAAATACAGCTTGAGATGTTTTCACCCTTTTTCTCAAACTCTTTTCGTTCAATAAACCCTTTGGTTGCTGCTAACCGGCCAATGATATTACTGAAAATTAAATTGATCTGTTCGTAAGGTGTCATTTCGTTAATGTTACTAACGCTGACTTGACTGTATTTTTTTACCGAGATGTGTGCCATGAGAAAATCCTATAATTAAAACATCAATTAATAAAACTTTTAGCAATATTAATGCCATGTATATTATCGGCAGAATTAACTTTTTCTTTATCTTAGTCTAGGTGAATTATACAAATGTGTGTAGCGGTACTGAAGCAAAAAACAGACTGTAAATATTTTTAACCCTTTAGTATTGGTTATAGCTGCTAAGTGACTATTTTTTGGCGTTGATGTCAAAAAGTTGCCGCTTAGCGCTTGCATCCCTCTTAAACTCGCTTACAATTTAGAAACTAACTAACC
>Ga0209434_1001421_pt1 | contig 10862 bp, 3 predicted proteins | sample ETNvirnome_2_300_FD_184068 | JGI IMG/M metagenome (GOLD analysis project Ga0209434, IMG submission 184068) | Marine viral communities from the Pacific Ocean - ETNP_2_300 (SPAdes) (version 2) | ecosystem: Environmental > Aquatic > Marine > Oceanic | place: Pacific Ocean | collected 2013-06-22 | reverse complement strand
ATACGTATATAGACTCTCTGATCAAAGGAGAATTTATAGTTCCTAGAAAACAAGACTATGAATACAAAGGCTTTCTTAGCGCGCTGGTAACGGCATTTAAACCAAAGCACAAAGACTATAACCTAGAGGACGCCGAGAAGGCAATAGGCTTATACAAGACCGGCGGCGAGGACTGGGAACCAGGCGATGAAAATAGAAGCATATTTACTGAAGTACTTGTCGATTATCAAAAATTGAACTTACAAGTTGCTCCAAATGTAAAAACTTCATTTTTAAATGTAGATAACTTTTTTAAAAATGAACAAAGAAAAGTGCAGATGAAAATGCCATATCTCGCAGCGGCCACTGAATTTGCCACCGTATCAGAACTCTCCAGTGCTAAAGCCTCCATGGAAAAGCTAGGATTAGCTATAGATGATCTTGATGCTTCTATGAAAAAAATTGAGGATGCTGCTGAAGCAAAAAAAGATAAAGCTACATCAGGCAGTGTTAAGGCCAGCATTAATGCGGCAACAAATAAATCAAGAAAAAAAATAGAAGCAAAAAAAGAAAAGTTGGAGACAGATCTTAATAAATCTTATACGGATTACTACGATAACTTGGAAAATCTACGCGATTACGATAAAGCAACAGTAAAAAAAGATGCTACTATGTTATTCGGGAATAGTGCAACTCTTGACGCCACCGCTGTCGCCACCGGCTTGGTAAATTTTGCCCCACAAGATGATTATCATTTAAATATAGATCAAAGTGCAGCTTTTTCTTTAGTGGAAAGTTTTAACGCACTTAATATCCCAAAATCAGGCTCATTGCCAGCAGGTGCTTTTCTTCAAGAAGAAAACAATTATTCTTTTCTTAGCCCCATATCTTCCGGCGATGATAAGGCCCCATGGACATGGCAAGAGGAGTCTTTTGCAAATTATATGACACGGCGATGGAGCGAATCAGGAGTTCATGGATCTGATAATACGTTTGCTGGTTTCTTTAAAAATAAGCAAATGTCCATTTTTGCCCACCTTCTAGGGCGTCTTACTTCTTTTGTGCCGGATTCGCCATTGTTTTCTACGGCCAATCTAGAAAATTTAGAATTAGCAACTGACGAAAATGATCCCGAAGAGAGTTCCGATGCGTGCCCCACCCCTCCACGCCCGGGCCTTCTAGACATTAAAAAATATCAGGAAGTAGTAAACAATGCATATGATGAGGCTTGTGAGGGCGCAAATAAAAAACCTTTGACCGCGAGCGCCATTGAAGCTTCTGGGATACAAGGTATCGTATATACAACTATTCGCTTGTATGTGCTGGAAATATTATTAAAATCCATTTTTACTTTTTCTAAATTTAGTTTTTCCGAAACTCGCGGCGATAGTCTTATAACAGAAATTATTGCACAACGTGTTATGTTCAGCCTTAGACTTCAAGAAGAAGGATATTATGATGATTTTCTCAAGCAGGCGAAGGTTATTACCGATAAGAGACAACAAAAAGGAGAAAAGCTTTTTAATCCTTTAAGTATACACACTGATCAGTCCAAAGAGGATGAAACACTATCGGACCCTTATGACCCGAGAACAATTTCCGGAATTTCTTCTTTGCGATTTTTGATTAAAGAACAAATATTTTTACTTTCAAACGAAATGGAACAACGTTTAAACCCACCAGTAAAAGATATAGACACACTTTTTTTGGGGATCGATAGACTTGACTCGCTAATTCCAACTATAAATGTTGCTAGGCAGCGAGAACAAAATAGAACTGAGACAACAATAAAAGATGCGCCCACCTTCTTAACCACATCCACTGCCCATGCTGCATTCGCCAAAGGCAACCCCGATATCCACGAACTCCATCCGGATTTCGCTTTTTTGCGCAGCGAGGCCGGCTGTTTTGTTTTGGAAAAGTATGTTCGAATAGAGGACAGAGATGAACTTGAAATAAAGAACAATCCAGAGTTGACGGCAGACCCTGCGTCCAATGATTGGAATTTTATTACTGAATGGTGGAATCGACCAGGGGGTATTTTTAATAAATTTGCACAACAACCCGGGTTTGATTTAACGAATCCAGACGATATTCCAGTAGGATCATGGGGGTATGCCGCTCCGGTATATGTGGACGACGCTACTGATGAACTGCGTATTGAGTTCCGTCATTTATCTGGTGTAGTCAATACAGCCGCTTTGCGAGAATATTTAATATCAAAACAAGCCGAACATGGGTCTTTTGATCTAAGAAGGGTTATTAAGAATTTGAAATTTGGTTTAAGACTTTGCTATATCCCACCAGAGCAAGGATCCTCGGATGCGCAAGCAGGTGATTTTCATGATATTTTTAAAGCTAATGAGGAGCCCCCCGATAAAGGAGGGAATCTTTTACGTTCTATAGCTATACTTGAAAAAGCATATTGGTTGCCCGAACATTATCAATATACACACGGAGTTGCAGAGCAGACTTATCTGTCTGCCACCACCACCGGCGCCGGGCAGACGAATCTCAAGGAGGGAGAAATTTTAAAAGTAGTAAAGGAAACATTGACGAGAACCATTTACCCTATTCCTATTATAACAATTGAAGATGGAACCGTCCTGGATTCTTTGCCAGAATTAACAGTGAACGATGTAGTTGGGATGTTGGATCCAAAAGTAGTAGCCGAAGTGGCTAATGGGTTGAAAAAAGAAATGGTTAGAACACCTAAGTACCAATTTTTGTTTGATTATATTTTTCCGCTTCCCCGGATGCTTTCTTTGATATCGGCGTATAATGTAATATCAATATCCAAAAATATTCCTGAATCTGAAAATATGTTTGCCATGACGAAAGACTCATTTAGATCAATGTTTTATACTCTCACTCCAGAAGACCCATGGTACTCTAAGCAGGACAAGAAGCACGAAGCTGCAGGAGGTAACGTGGGAATGATGCAGAGAGACAATAATAGCATGACCATGACTGGGCCGTCCTCTTTACCAGCAGCAGCTAAAATCGCGGCCAGGGCAGCATTGATATTACTTAAAGCACAAGCACGACGGTCAGATCCACATTATTCTTTTGTTTCAAAACTTGATGATCTCGGCGCCGCTCCTTTCGGGATGACATGGGGGTCTGTTCCTCCATTTTGGCCTGCCAATTGGTGGGGGTGGGGCCCCCCGCTGGGGCCTCTGGGTATGGTCGCTTATAGCGCTGGGTTGTTACCTGGAGAAAAGAAGAAAAAGAAGAAAAGAGCAGTTAAACAGGGTGCCGCGATCGGGGCAGAGTGTGTCGGCGGCGAAGCAACAACACCCGCCGAAGAAATGACCGAGGAGGAATTAGCGGTCTTCGGCGCTTTCTTAGAAGAGAACGACCTTTGAAAATTTGAATATCCTATAGAATTTACCGCAAAACAGTCTATTTAGTTAAAGAGGAAAACACTATATGCCCGGGCTAACTCCTAAATTACCTATTGTTTTAGATCCACATAATGGTTTTATGTTAATCCAAACTTATAGGAATTTGGCAATTCAAAATTTAAAAAATGTATTACTCACCTCTCCCGGAGAAAGGGTGATGGATCCTGAATTTGGTGTAGGGCTTCGCAAGTATTTATTTCAGCCGAATTCGGAAACAACATACATAGATATTGAAGCGAGAATCCAGAATCAGGTTACAAAATATTTGCCATTTATAAATATTTTGCAGATTAGATTTTCTAGCCCTGACGCGCCCAACGACAGCATAGGAAATACTCCGTCGTCGGTATTAGATACAAACTTTTTGGGGGTTCAAATATCATTTCATATAATTCCTCTTGGGTTAAATGAAACTTTGAATTTACCATAAACACTCTATTTAGTATAAGGGAAAAAATATAATGGGATGTAAAAAAAAGCGAGATACCAAGTTAGTACCTATTGATTATACTAGCAGAGAGTTTGGTACAATAAAAGATGATCTAGTTAACTACGCAAAAAGATATTATCCCGAGACTTTTAAAGATTTTAATGAAGCTGGTTTTGGTTCTTTATTTTTAGATACAATGGCCTATATGGGGGACATACTGTCATTCTATTTGGACTTTCAAGCTAACGAATCGTTTTTAGACACAGCGTTAGAGTACGACAATGTTATTAAGCTTGGCCGACAAATGGGGTACAAGTTTAAAGGAAACCCCAGTTCCTGTGGCTTTGCGACATTTTATGTTTTAGTTCCTGCTTCTACAAGTGGTTTAGGACCAGATAGGCGATACCTCCCAAAATTAAAACGCGGCAGCGAATTTAGAAGCAAAGGGGGCGTCGGCTTTTTGTTAAATCAGGATGTTGATTTTAAACATTCCGACAATGAGATAATTGTTGCCCAAGTAGACAGCACTACTGGAGTTCCGACTACATATGCTATAAAAGCTATCGGAGAAGTTATTTCTGGCGAATTAGCAGAAGATATTGTAAGTGTCTCTACTTTTAAAAAGTTTTTAAGAATCTCATTATCATCTCAACATGCTGTCGAGGTTTTGTCAGTGAGAGACAAGGAAGGGCATAACTATTATGAAGTAGATAATTTATCACAAAATGTAATTTATAAGTCTGTAGCCAATAAAAATTCTGATACAGACAATGTGGCAGCCCTTTTAAGACCGTTTGTTGTTCCACGTAGATTCGTGGTAGAACAAGATAGGAGAAGAAGAACTTTTCTGCAGTTTGGTTATGGTTCTGAAACACAGCTAACAACGGAAGCGGTAGCAGATCCTAGAACTATAGTATTAAAGGAAAACGGCAAAGATTATACGACGGACCCCTCTTTTGACCCAACAAGACTAATAGAAAGTGATAAATTTGGAATTGCACCTGCTAATACAGCATTGACTATAAGATACCGCACAAATACAAAAAGAAATGTAAATGTGTCTGCTACCAAATTAACAAATGTTACGAAACCTCTTTTTAGGTTTGATAATTTATCGACATTGAACAATAATAATGTTCGTTTTGTTGTTAATTCTCTTGAAGTGAACAATGAGGATCCTATTCTCGGGGACGTTTCTTTCCCATCAACAGAGGAATTGAAGAGAAGAGTCTATGATCATTATGCTGCTCAAAACCGGGCCGTCACAAAACAGGATTATATTTCTACAGTTTATTCTATGCCCCCCCAATACGGAGCAATCAAGCGAGCCGCGATTGTAAGAGACGATGATTCTTTTAAGCGAAATTTGAATATGTATTTAATTTCAGAGAATTCAGATAGAACTTTGGCTGTGCCGACAGCTACTCTTAAAAAGAACGTTAAAATATGGTTAAATAAGAACCGCATGATTAACGATACTGTCGATATTTTAAATGGTAGAATATTGAACATATCAATAGATTTTGTTATTATAGCGGATTTGGAGTTTAATAAATTTAATACTTTGGCTACGGCAATGACAACGTTACGACAAAAACTACAAACGCCCGATATTGGAGGTGCATTTTATATATCCGATATATATAAAATCCTGAATGATGTTGACGGCGTGTTGGACGTACATAGTGTTAAAGTTAGACAAAAAACAGGAGCCAATTACGCAGATATAGGTTTTGATGTTCTTGATTATCTGTCCTCTGATGGAAGATATTTTTCAGTACCTCAAGATGTTATCGTGGAAGTAAAATACCCCTTGCAAGATATCAAAGGAGTAATTAAGTAATGCCTATTGCGAGATATACCGCAAGTGCTGATACTACCATAACAAATGCTTATAAGCCGCCAGCCCTTCAAACGAGAGCAACTGCGTCTAATATGGGGGCTTCTCACTCCCTTCAGATTTTTTCTCTTTATGGGCAAGTTAGTTCTTCGGCTGGGTTGTTTACTTCTGTTGAAAAATCGAGAGCATTAGTTAACTTTTCTTCTTCTGTGGCACAAATTGTAACTGATAGGGCGACGGCTGCCATTCCTGGTAGTGGGAGTGTATCGTTTTATCTTAAAATGTTTAACGCACGAACTCCCTTTACACTTCCTAAAAAATTTACTTTAGTCGTTCACCCCGTCTCGCGCTCATGGCAAGAAGGTGGAGGTCTGGATATGGAGAGTTACATTGATATTGGCTACGCTAATTGGGATGTGGCCTCTAGCAGCAGTGCGGGAGCCATAAGTTGGACGACTGCAGGAGGCGATTATCATACGGGCACCCATGTTCCTGGAAGTACGTTGCCATCTTATTCACAATATTTTGAAAAAGGTGTTGAGGATATAAATATAAATATCACCTCTTTGGTCGAAGAGTGGGCGGCCAATACTGGAGCCACAGCAACTGCAAATTATGGTATAGGCTTAATGCTGACATCGAGCCAAGAAGACGGCAGTGAAAAGAAATCATATTATATTAAGAAATTTTTTGCTAGAGAAACGGAGTTCTTTTTTGAGAGGCCAGTTATTGAAGCGGTGTGGGACGATTCTAAAAAAGATGACAGGGGTGATTTTTATCTTAGTAGTTCGTTAGCCCCTGCTGCTGACAATTTAAACACTTTGTACTTATACAACTATATTAAGGGCAAGTTACGAAATATACCGGCGGTTGGAACAAGCAGCATTTTAGTCAGCTTGTACTCGGGTTCCACCGTTCCAACAGGTAGTAAATTACAATTGCCTGCGGGGGGAGGCGTTGCCACCGCTGCACATACGAATATAACGGGAGGATGGGTAGGTACTGGAGTTTATTCTGCTTCGTTTGCTACAACCTCTTCTGTGTCACAGATCCCCACTTTGTTTAACCGGTTTGCCAGAAGTTCTGATACTGTTGTTCAATACTTATATGATGTATGGCACAGTGGATCTACAGAATACTTTACGGGATCTGGTATTTCTCCTAAAAGCATTGGAGCGGCAAGTGCTGTACCGGCCGATGAGTGGGTTATAACACTCACTAATTTAAAGTCTTCTTACAAAAGAACTGAGAAGCCTAGGTTTAGAATATTCACGCGCCCACAAAATTGGAGCCCCAACATTTATACAGTGGTTACAACGGCAATAAAACCAACAATTATCAGAGATGCTTATTATAAAATCTTTAGGGTATATGATGATTTAGTTGCAGTTGCTTATGGAACGGGGAGTATTAAATATACTCAACTATCATATGACGCTGACGGCAGTTATTTTGATTTTAATATGGATTTACTAGAGTCTGGGTATGCTTATGGTATTAATATAATGTCGATAGAGGATGGAATAGAGACGGTACATCCAGAGACTTTTAAATTTAGGGTAGAATAATTATGCCAAACATTAAAGATCTTTTTGGAAATCAAGAAAAGTCATCTAAGATCTTATCAGCCACAGATATCGCTGAGTTAACTTCGAGCCGCGATGCAGAATCATTTGGCTACATTGAAGCATACCAAAAGGAAGACAGTCGATTTTTTCCTGCAATTGATTATACAAAGCCCAAAAATTTTGCAAAATACGGATCCGCTCAAGAGTACTATGAAGCTTCTATCAAAAGAATCTATCGTATGTACCCTTATGATGGATCTCACAAAGAGAAAATTGAATGGCATAATTCTTCTTCATATTTAGACAATTATATATTTAATAATGAGTATCCTCGAACAAATGGGTATCTCGATTTTGTACCGTCTACCGTTGCTGCTCTTGGTTTTGCGTATGACGGCACTGAATTCTACGCCCTGTCAACTGTGCCACTCTATATTGCCGTATCTGGCGGGCCTCATGCCGCCGGCGTACTTGATGTGGATGATGAAATAAAGTCGCAAACACCAGATTATAAATCTTTAAGTGGTCAAAGCTCTTATACTTCTCCCATTGCTAATATATATGATCCGGACAGGAGAAGAGCTTCTAATTTTGCTATGCAAGGCACTCCCGGAAATGCTGTTGAATTTTGGTTTGGCAATCTTTTTTCCGCTTCGTCGGCCGGCGATCAGGTTCGCGTGCTGTTTGATTTGTGGAATGATGACGGAACTAATGAAACCACTATTGGAAGTGCAAGTTATGGACGTTTTCTTGTTGAAAGACGTTATGATATCGGGGCTCCTTTTTCTCTTATTGACGACGCCAATCTTCATGTCACATATATGTCAGGTACCACGGGAGCGCACCGGGTACCGATTTTGCTTACCGGCAGCATAGGCAATGTCCGCGATGCTGCGGCATGGAATCACGCCGCAATCAGTATACGTAATAGTGGTTTGTCAGGGGGTGACGATGGGCTAGAAGTCAAATCTTATTTTAATGGAAACTTAATCGAGACGGTTCTTACAGGAACCAGTGTAGATGAAGTCACAGGCGCATTGAACGCCAATGTCGGAGCCTATCGTCATTATCCTTCGCAGGGTGTAAAGAACGCTGCCTTAGCCTTTGGGCCCGGAGTTACTAATTTTGATGGATGGGGAAGTTTTTCCGGGTCATTAGACGAATTTAGATTTTGGAAAGTTGCTAGAAATTCGAGGGAAATTGGTCGTAATTGGTTTACACAAGTTTATGGTGGCACAAATAGTGATGATGCAAACACAGATTTGGGTGTTTATTATAAATTTAACGAAGGGACTACAGAAAAGCCTGTTTATGACCAAATAGCGGTAGATTATTCTGGTCGAATTTCTGATGGTATTATACAAAATTATACGTCTTCGATGCGTAATACTGGATCCGCAATTGTATTGGCTGGTGCTGCAGCAGCAGAATTCAAAGATCCAATCTTATATTCTTTCCATCCGAAAGTCGCTGCTCTCATAGCAGAGAAGGAACTTTTAGGTTATGAGCACGACATTACCAACAATGCCTCTATAATAAATAGTTTTCCTGATTGGATTGTAGACGAGGACCAAGAAGAAGCCGGCAATTTACAAAATTTGGTACAGATAGTTGCGCAATATTTTGATGAGTTGCAGGTTTTAATGGACCAACTCAATCATCTTAAAGATATTGAATACACAAAATATTCTGAGATAACAGCAATTCCATATGCTGACGGGGGCTCTATTTTTAATAATGCGGCCTATAATCTAGGTGAAGCTTATTCACATTCTGCTAGTTTTTCGGGGAAACCTCTTCCTTTTAGTAAAAATCTGTTAAGTGCTGTTGGAGTACGTGTCCCAGAAATATTTACTGATGCGGACGCGCTAGAGGCTTTGTCTTCCCGAGATAACATTCGAGAATTCCAGAAAAAAATATCTGAAGTTAAAAACCAAATATACCAAAACATTTACAATAATCTCAATTATATTTTTAAGTCGAAGGGAACGGAAAAAGCTTTTAGAAATTTGATACGTTGTTTCGGCATTGATGAAGATATCGTAAAAATAAATATATATGGCGATAATGCCACTTATGAGATAAAGGAAAATAGTTTTCATTCAATAGCGGCTAAAAAAACTTATCTAGATTTTAATAATGTAGATCGGTTTTCATCTGCTGTTTATCAAATGACATCTAATATTTCTCCTTATGATACTAATACTGGGTATTCGTATGTGCCAGCGCCTCCCAATATTGCGGCATCGGGCGGCTATGGGTGGACATTTGAAACTGAAGTTCTTTTTCCCAAAAAATACCCAGGCACAGAGGGATATCAACCATATCCAACTCTCTCTGCTTCGATATATGGGGCCCACAGCCCACTTCCGGCCGCGTATGGGGTCGCTCTTATGGGCAATACGGCTTGGCCATATTTGCCCACATACACGATTTCTGATGCCGATTTCCAAGTATACGCTGTAAAAGATGTGTTTGAGGCTAATCCACAATATGATGGGGATACTTATTTTCAGCTTACAAGTTCATTATTAGGAATTAATTTAACAAGTAGTCTGTTTGATAGTGTTTATGATAATCAAAAGTGGAATTTTGCTGTCCGCATTAAGCCCACTAAATACCCATGGGTAAATACAATAACGGGCGCTAGCGGTAGCAACGATTATCAATATGAAGTTTCTTTTTATGGCGTTAACGCAAATTTGGATGTTATATCTAATGAGTTTTCGCTTAGTGCATCTGTTTTGAACTCCGTAGGTAATGATTGGGTGAGCAGTAATAGGAGACTTTATTTAGGCCCCCACAGAACAAACTTTACTGGAACGCTTTTAACACGATCCGATATTAAAGTCTCCTCTACTAGAGTTTGGTTTGATTATTTAACAAATAATGAAATAATTGCTCATGCAAGAGATGCTGAAAACCATGGGGTTTTGCGCCCTTACAGGAATGCTTTTCTGTTTCAAACAGCCAGCGCTCCTTGGTATACCCCTCGTTCTGACTTGTTAGCTTTAGAGTGGGATTTTTCGCAAGTAACTTCTTCTAATGCTGCGGGAGAATTTCAATTTCAAGATATTTCTTCGGGATCTCGACCTCAAACGTATGAAGCGTGGGTTGATGAATGGGATATTGCAGTTTATGGCGATCAAAGATACGGCGGCGAGCGCGGGATGCGCCGAACCGTAAGAAATCAATTTGCCGGAAAAGGCGATTTATTTCCAGCAAACGACACAAATGTGGCACAGAGAGAATATATTTATTCTGCTCAACAAGTACCTCCGGAAGTGATCGAAAGCTCTGACATGATTAGTATCTTAGAGCAAGATGATCTTGTTTTCACAAAAGAAAGTCTTCCTATAGATTATTATATTGCAGTTGAAAAGAGCATGTATCAAACAATTTCACAAGAGATGTTGAAAATGTTTGCCACAATAAAAGACTTCAACAATCTTATTGGTAAGCCGGTCAATCGATATCGCGGCTATTATAAGGATATGGAGAAATTGAAAAGCCTGTTCTATGAAAATATTGGGAATTCTCCTGACCTTGATAAATATGTTGATTTTTACAAATGGGTTGATTCCTCAATAACAATGTTCTTAGAGCAACTTTTCCCCGCTTCTGCGAATTACGCGGAG
>Ga0209434_1001420_pt1 | contig 10881 bp, 2 predicted proteins | sample ETNvirnome_2_300_FD_184068 | JGI IMG/M metagenome (GOLD analysis project Ga0209434, IMG submission 184068) | Marine viral communities from the Pacific Ocean - ETNP_2_300 (SPAdes) (version 2) | ecosystem: Environmental > Aquatic > Marine > Oceanic | place: Pacific Ocean | collected 2013-06-22 | reverse complement strand
TACACCGAAAGCGACAGATATAACCTGCTCTGTGACGCCCACCCTTTACCACTCAAACAATAGAAATACAAGGTATTATAAGCAGACGCCGGCAAAATCATCATACGACGACATTAAGTATATAGGGGGTACAGGAATCAGAGGTATGGCTCTAGATACTAATACCGGAATGATATATTGGTCAGACAAAGATGACGACAAGGTTTACCGCGCACCAAGGAATAGCGTCGATATAGGTGCATCTAAAGAAACTGTGGTTTCGGGATTAAATACGCCTCTCAATCTTGCCTTGGATATATGTGCACAAATGATATATATTACTGATAATGGCGATGGCAAGATTTATCGTGCACCAATGGAGGGGGGAGCGAAAGTTGAAGTCATTACAGGATTAACCACCCCTGTAGGTGTTGCTTTAGATATCAGCAATGGCATGATGTATTACACCGACCGGGCTCCACCAGCCAAGATTTATCGCGCACCAATGGTTGAAGCATCGACTGGAGAGTTTTTATATGATGCCATCAAGGTCCAAACCATTGCCCTAGATCTTGACGCTAGGATGTTGTATTGGGTTAGCACCGACACCACAAACACTCTTTCCCGCGCACCAATGGATGGAGAGGGCCCTGTAGAAACTTTGCTTTCGGGATTAGATGATCCGTGGACAATTGCCCTCGATACATCTTTGGGGTTTGTTTATTACGGCGAAATCTACGTCAAGGGCCTCGATGACCATTTGCGAATTAGTAGAATGCCCATAAATGGCGGGCCGACTGAAATTTTGATTTCGGGCAATATAGGAGACATATACGCCCTGGATCTAGATATCGATGCGGGAGAAATATATTGGACTGACACCATCAATGGCACTATCAGTCGTGCCAATACGCCAGAAAAACCAGTTTACGATAATGGATATGTAACCCATGCCATTCCACAATGTTCACTACAATATGCATGGATTAAGGCATCAGCGATAACGAACAGAACAGAATTACAAGGATACCAGACTAGTGGATCATACTAGGGAGAATATATGACGACAGGACCATACACAGATATTGATTTCGTACTTTCCGGTTCGGATGGAAGAGGAGATTTTATTGGAATAAGCGGATCTGCTTTGGATAAAGCAGGCATCGGCGTATTCACTTGTGAATCTGGATCTGTTAATTTTCTCTCTAAATCTGCCGGCACAATGTTGAATGTATATAACGGACCTTATCAATATGCCTCTTGGCAACAAACGAGAAATCTTTATAATCCTATTGTAAGGAGACTTGTAGAGAACAGCATATTATCTTTATCTAATCCATCTACTCTTTTGATAGATGTGCACGGGGATCAAATAAAATCCAACCGCGATACCGTCAGCTGCTTTAAAGAGCCGGTAGTTAGTGGAGAATCTAGACCTCTAATCCATTCAGTGGTGGTGCAACCAAATATTAATCAGCCGGATGTTGTTACTTCGTCATTTACATACACTTATGATAATAATTTATCATCCTTTACTAATCCTGCTATTCGAAATAGATTGGGGATTAATATAAGCGATGCCGAAAGCATGTATGTGAATATAAGTGAATTATATTTAGATACACTGGAGCGCACTTTAGACACAAATCCGGTAAGAGAATTTGTAGCGCTAAATTATTCTCAAATTCTTTATCCTTCTCCTATGAATGCTTACTTAAATAGGACTCGCAGTAGGACGAACTATGCTGAAGTAGCAGGCACAGGAAGCGACGGATATGATCGCATCTTTGGACATCAACGAACTTTCTTTAAGGAGAATGAAATTAGGACTTTTGGAACTGCTTCCAATTCACAGGGCTATAAGTATTCCGACACGGCAGCTACACTAGAATATACAGCTTCTTGGATAGGGAGCGGCAGTTTTGATAGTACGGTTTTTATAAAAGATGCGACGAGCAATGTTGTTGACTCTACGGGCGCCTCGCCAACTCTTAGTAACTATTGTTTTCAGTTTGGCTGGGCCGGCGATGACGTGGTTGTATCGACACGATTTCTTCAATACGCCAACAAGGTTTTAAATCATCCGGGGACTTCATCTGTTACTTTAACTTTTGAATTGATGATGGGCAACCACACCTCTAAGCCACGCTTGAACGTTCCTGAAGCAGGAGATAATTTACTTGTTCAATACAGTGTCGATGGTGGCAGCTGGAACAATTTCACTTCCAATGGCGAAATAACCAACGCTTATAGTGGTCTGACGAACACTGGATTTGATGCCGACGTCACAGCCTCCGTCGATTTAGCGACAGTCTTGGGAGATCCTAACCAATCAGCATATATTCGCATCGCAATGGACACTTTTTACGGCTGGGCCTGGGACAATTATGCCATCCAGAATCTTAAAATTAATGCTTTTGACGCCCCAAACCCGGTAGATTTTCTTAATTTTAATCCTATGGCCACCGATGGAATAAAGTCTTTTCCCAATAGTAGTTCTTATGAGAACCGCGATGGCGAGCTAATGGGAGATACTGACGAATCAATGTTTGGCCTATCGCCACAGCCATCGATGGCTTTTACGGAGCAAACTCACTTGGCCAATAGTAGCGGATCGCTGACTGTCGAAGGGGATTATGTTGAAACGCTTGTAAGACAAATGGCAGGCAAAAATCCTTGGTATGAGTCTTACGAAGAGTATGACACGGAAATAAGAAATCGTGGCAAGGGAATGTCTATTGTTCCTGAGTTTAGAATTTCAGATTTTATGGAATATTATTGGACGGATCAGGGAAAAGACTTAAGAGCAATAAATGATAAATTTCTTTTATTAGATGGAGCCTCTATTACTGCCAGTGCTGATTCTGAATCTACTGGCCTAGATCCCACTTTTTTTACTAGATATGTGGAAAGTTCTGCACCAAGTAGATTGTATGGAAAGATTGCGTCACATGAAGATATAGCCACTCTTTCTCGCATTAAATTGTCTTGCAAGGGGATTAAAAAGATATTGCCTTATGATGGTTTTTATCCTCAAAGCCGAACAATTCAATTAGGGAACTTGCTGAGTCAGTCTATGGGCCCACACATCACAGGATACAAGAGTAAAGTTCCATCATCGTCATATTATCCACAAGCGTTGCAGGGATTGCTCAAGCCTCTTGTTTCCCCAGGAATTTTATATAATAGCATAAAAGCGGGCATTGCTGTTGATTATCCTATTTATACTGGATCGGTCCCCGGAGTAACGACGGATACCTTTCTTCCTTCCGATTTCAATTTGGAGAGCGCACCCAACTATAGAATACCTTTTGAAGCATTATTAAATCTCAGAGGCACGTTGCCATCAACTATTCTTGATGAAGCACAACTGCGCATTGCCATGCAGGAAGGCAATGCCACCATCACCGATCCTCACATTAGATTGGTTTCTTCTTTTGCTACTCTCGATAAGGGGGTAAATACAGAGGATATTTTTGAATATTCCTTTACTTGGGATGGCACTAAATCTCCCCTCTTTGAGCTTGGAATGCATAATTTCCTAGCGGAAACGGTTGACTTCTTCTTAGACGCCGGCAAGCTTACATCATACCGAGGCACTCCACAGCCAGAATTTGGTTGGCAGTTTGAAGCTGATAAAACTTATTATATGGATGTTGTTTTGAGAGACACTGTGGAGATGAATAAATTCACTGAATATATTGGATCAGTGCCGGTAAATCCGCCCGGCTGTTTTACGGGATCGTTCCTGCTCCTAGATTATTATTTCAATGACCTCCTTATTGGTGATGGGATGAGCGGCTCCTTGTTCGGCGCCGATGTCGATATTGTGATGGGTGGATCCGGCGAAGGTGTCTATGCTCTTGTTGGTGCACCGCTCGCGGCCCCAGGCATCGAGGACATTGGCGGTGTAGCATTTTTATTTCAAAATAAATTCGATTCAGCTGGCTGGCAACAGCTTTGTATTTTGACTGGTGGTGCCTATACCTATCCTTACGAAGATGATGCCGGGTACAGCGTTGCTCTTGATTCCTCTTCAAACGGACTCTATGCACTGGTCGGTGCACCTCAATACGAGGTTAGTGGCGACTATACTGGAAGTGCATATCTTTATCACCTAACACAAGAGAGTTTACAAAATCCCACGCCCCTGTACCATGGGTATACCCAATACGCCGAGTGTAGTGCTGGGCCCTACGCATGCGCCTATACCCAGCTCGCGGATAGGTTTGAGTCGGTTCAAAAGTTGTCGGCTAGTGTGGGCTGGGACGGCGGTACAGTAAATGCAAACAATGCGTTTGGGTATGATGTAGATATAGTCGCCACCGATTCAGATGGAGTGTATTGCTTGGTAGGAATTTCATTGCCGGCAGTAGGAGATCCTGGCGCAGCATATCTTTATCATAGTCGTAGTTCGGGATTTGATCCCGCGATAGACGAGCAGCTATTAACAGGAAGCACTGCCGAGGCCAACGATCTCTTCGGCAGAGCAGTTGCTCTAGACAGCGGATCGAGTGGCATTTATTGTGCCGTCGGGTGCCAAGGCCTCTCATCATCGGGAGGAGAATCGCAAGGGGCAGTATATGTCTATCATAGCCAGAGTAGTGAAGAATTTGGAATACCTCAGAACGAAGAAATTCTTACTGCGTCTGATGCCTCAAGCTTTGACTGGCTTGGATCTGCTGTTGACATAGTATCGGGTAGTGATCGTATTTATGTGATTGCCGGGTCACCAGTCGCGCAAGCCGGAAAAGGTGCCGCCTATATATTTAAGAAAAGTAATGCTGAACCGGACTGGACCAATGTGCAATTACTTACGTCAAGTCATCAGCAAGCCGGCGACTACAATTTCGGCCAATGTGTTAAGATTGTTTCCGGATCCGGTGGCATTGATATGCTTATCGGCGGTCGGCCTGTCGGGGACCAGACAGGTTCAGCATATTTTTTCCATAGTTCAAGCGGCGCTTTGCTTGAACAAATAGTATCCAGTCCTGCGCCAGAAACCGGTTCAAATTTTGGACTTTCGAAACCCGGCCTGGGGGGATTCCACACTCTCGCGCTTGCAAGCTCGTCGGCTAGTGGGTTGGTATCGGTGATTACGGCACCAAGTGCTAGCACCTATTCCTATGCTAGCGGTGGCCTGGGGTGTCTCTTCACCGGCACCGTGGGAGCAATGACACCTAACCCTATCCAAGTTTTTATAGGAAGCGACAGCTATAAGCAACATGGTAAACTTTTTGGTATGTCGATTGATGGCACCATGGATCCTGCTTATTGTGCGTATACTCCTCCCTATATGTATGGAGAATCAATTTCGCGCATTAGTTTTAATGTGGGGGCCCTCCCGAATAGCTATGGTGTTGATGAGATTTTTAGAATGGCAAAGGTGGAAAATATTCTAAATATTGAGACGTCAAAGGTAGCGATAGAAAATTTCGCAACTAAGTCACTAACCCTACTTCAAGACCAAGTGAAGATGCCTGTGCCATCCTCCATTAATTTATTTGGTAAATTTTACAATCCAGGTGTCACTTATGACGCGGCCACCGAGGTGGCGACAAGAATTGATAAAGAGCCAAATCTTAATCCTGCTTGGGTTATATCTACCAAATTTGAAAGCCCGGTGCTAGACGTATCCAGTAGCAAATATGCTGAATTTTATACTTCGCACAATACCCATATGACCGGTACTTATGATTGGGATACAGGACTCACCATTGGTCACGAACTTCCACAAACGATTTGGTCAAGTTATGGCGACGTTCCGAAAGGCACAAAAGGAGTTTATTTCGAATTAAAAGAATCTTTCCCTCAAGTGTTGCAGGATCCTACTAATACCACCACTGGATCTCTCATTGACATATGCGGGTTTACTATCCCCGTCGAGGGATCTAAAGTGGGGAAACTAGCACAAACCAAAACAATTAGCGAGGCAATCGTGGTGATTCCGTATTCGGATGTTGAAATTCGACAAGCATATCAGGCCACCCCGGTGCATACGAGTGATGCTATGCCGGAATCCATTCCTACCGAAGCAATCACAGTTTTTTCGGAAGCTGCACAAAAGCATTTCTTCAGGATACCTAGAGGGAATTTTGAAGCCCAGCGCAAAAACTTAAAGGAATTTGGAGTAGCAGTTCCTGCGGATCTCAATCCCCGGGCCAATGTGGCGGTTACTAGAACTACAATTAGTGACATGATTACGAGGATGGGTCAGTATGTTATTCCTCCTAATTTAGATTTTGTTAGGGATGAGGACATCGATCCTTTTGTTATGTATATTTTTGAGTTTGAGCACGTTCTTAAGCAGAGAGAGTTGGCAGATATTTGGCAGGGAGTAATGCCAGAGTCTGCCATAAAGATGGTAGAGGACGAAATTATTATTGATCATAATTTTGATGTCCTTGAGTTTTTTGGAAATGTTGCGGATCCAAAAATCTTTGGAGATATGAAATATTTTGTTTTTAAGATAAAGAGAAGGGCAAAATACAATTATTATAAGATAACTGAAGACGCGACAGATGACGCTAGATTTAACTATCAGTTTTCCGGCGATCCAGCCGATGGCGCTATTGGGTTTGACGTAAGTTATAACTGGCCTTATGATTTCTTTTCCCTGGTTGAGAATGTAGAAGTTCAATCTACCATCACCATAAAGAAGAAAATACCACCTGCCCCTCCATCAGATGACGAAAGTGAGGGGCAAATTTAGTGATGAGGAGTATTTACTATAGATGACCTTTTTCGACCCAAAGCAGGATGTAGTTGATATCCAACTTACACAGTTCGGCAAGTATCTTTTGTCGACTGGTAAATGGAATCCCTCTTACTATGCTTTTTTTGATGATGACATCCTCTATGATTCTCAATATGGAGGCTTTGTTGAGCCTCAAAACGATGCTCAAACGCGCATCACTGGAAGTGCACGAGTACGTACACAATATAATTTTAGCGGAGTGGAAACAGAGATTAGGAAGTTGGTGACGTTAAAGGATACCATAGGCGCCTCAACCGAACAGGATGCCATTAGTATTCAGGCGACTAACGATAGAGATTATGCCTTGAGCCTCCCCATGGGCCGCAGTGATATCGGGAACGATAATTATCCTGCATGGGCGATCACATGCCTACAAGGAAGTATTACTGGCTCAATTCCTTACACTTCTTCTTCTTTAGGAGTTATTCCTATTGTACAATTAGCACTACGGAATGTAGTTTATAAACTTGACGTAAAAAATAAAAGTGAAGAAGAGGCTCAAGCGCTTCAGCTAGACGAGACATTAAATCAAATTGGAGAATCTGCTCCGCAAGCAGATCCTTCTGATCTAATTTTGGCAAATAGGATATATGAGGATGGCACCTACATAAGCATTGAAGAAGATTATGTTTTGTTGGAATTGCTAGAAAAAAACACTCCCTTCGAGAGAGAAAATATAGACATTGAAGTTTTTAAATATGAAGATAATCAGCAAACCGGGAAAGAAGTGTTGGTGCCTCTTAAGTTTCTGAAGAAGAAGCAACTCGTAGTAAATGATATTTTAATTGATGATACGGATCCTGAATTAAATCAATATCAACAATTGACTCCGGGTTGTGTAGAATATTTTTTTAATATTTGGGTTGATGACGAGATAGATGAAGAAACTTTATGTAAGGCGGTCACACAGCGTCGCGACGGGGGCCTTTATGCACCTCCAATTGAATGCCCTGAGCGTAAACCCACTCTCCTTCCATCCAGCCTGTATGGTCCTGGATTGCCCGGGCAGACAGACGAAGAGATATGTACTCCTGAACCACCGTGCCCTGACGAGGGAGATGAATAATGCAAAGTATTGAAACAATCAAGGGCTTATTTCCTTCGGTTAACATTAAGAGCGTTATTCTTAATGGTCCGGGGGAGATACAGGATTCAACTGCTTCTATTTCTACGCATTTTGAATCTATACGCTCTTTAAGCGTAAAGGTAAAAACAACTGCTATTACGACTGCAAAAACCGGAAAGAAATTTAAGAAAGTAGGCAGTACCAAGAGAGAGTTATTGGCCCCAAGAGGGGTGATAGATTATAGTAATTATTTGAGAGTATGTGTCATCCAGTGCCGTTCGCCGGAGCTTACTAGGATGTTGCAAACTATGGGGGAAAAACTTTTTGAATATATTGGACCGACAGATCGGTGGGAAGGGAATTCTAAGTTTGATGATTTGGTTTTTAGTAATATTCTTAATGTGCCGGGCACGTCTTTCGTGAATCAAAGTCAGGTCTTGGCCAACTTTAAAAGAGAATTCATGAAGATACAAACTAAAAAATTGTTTGGAGAAATAGATAGCCCCTTGTTGGAGAAAACAGATGCAGATGGAAAACAGATTTATAGTGTTCCATTAGATTTTAATTTTACTATTAATCAGACTAGTCCCAAACATTTATCTTATTTTGCTATTCCTTATTTGGATATTGATGGTTTAGCATCCGGGTTTAACTCCTCTACCACCACTGGATGCAATGTGGCAACTGGGCTTAAGGAGAGCGACTTTAGAACCATTGCTAACATTCCCGCTACAGTATCTTCTGACACCATATTTAGAGACGGCATAGTAGCACCAAAAACATATTTTTACAAATTGGGTGACGGAACAATACATACGGGCCCAGTGCATCGAATGCAGAACGGTTCCTATATGACAGGAGGCCAACATAGCGCAGCGACTTCGAGGATGTTAACAGTTGTACCAACTAACAATGTTAAAGTTCAAGATTTTCGAAAATGGAGAGGAATGTTGGCGAAAGGGATAATGAATGATTTTCGCGACGATGCGCAAACTGTAAAAAATATATTAAAGAATCTTCAGCCACGAGACAGATCATTAAATCCAAACAACAATGCTAAAGATCCTTATATAAGTGATCTGTTTCTCGCGTCAGGCACCATGAAAACTGCTAAATTTATGTTCTTTATTAATATGGACTATCTTCTTACCGAGAATTCGATGTTTGGTAAATTAGTAAAAACAAATAATGCTGGAATTCGTAGTGAAATTTTCAACGGGACTAAAATTAAATCTCTTAAAATATATCGTCAATCTGTAAAAGAGGTAGTGGGCAGTAATTCAGTTGGTGCACCAAATAGAAAATATGCAAAACAGAATATAGCACCGGTGGGCGTTGTTGATACTGGACAAGAAGACACCGCTATAATGCCCACGTCTAATTGTACGGAAGAAACAAACATGTCGTATGTGGCGGATGGCATAAGATGTTTTAGCGTATCAGATGCAAACTTTTCTTCGTCCGATAGGGGACGCTACCAGTATGTATTGGAAATAAAAATGGTCGATAAAACTTTAGATTATTTCCGAAATCAAATTAAGAAGATGGAAGACTTTATTGCTACTTTGAAAAATTATGAATCGGATATGTTAAACTCTCTTATACGTCCCAAAGAGATGACGGATAACCCATACGTCGACGATCCCAGCAAATCTATTTCAAGGAAAAGAACGACTGGAGGATATGATGCTCGCTTCGGCAATTTAACTCCTAATTTTGCTTTGAAGATGAAGCAAAAATATAATGATAATATACAGGCTGGCATCCTTGAGTATATGAAAATATTGAGAACATTTTCTTATCAGGAAGATTTTAATTTAGCTCAAGAAACAAATTTAAAGAATTTTTTGGGAGTGATAACTTCTCCCACCCTCACCAATCCGAACAATGTTAATTCTTTTATACATCTATTACAGCAGTCGGTTGCTAAAATCTCCTCTCACGTAGAGGGAAATGTGAGAATGACTGATCCTGTCCAGAAGAAGGCAGATTATTTAGTTGGCTTTGGTGAATCGGTTCTTGCTACGCACGGCGCTATAGAAATAAAAAAAGAATTTCTTAATACTTTTAATTTAAGCGCATATGGAAATGGGGGATATGATTATCTATCTTTGCAGACAGGCGAAAGTGCGCACGATAGTTCCAATCAAATTGGGCTTAAGACGATGGACGGAAAGAAATACAGATTTCGAGTAGTCAGAGAAATATTAAAATATTTTAATACTAGTGAGCCTAATTTAACTCTGGGAATGACTGCTCAAAGAATGAGGTATGCTGGAGGCGATAAGGCACAAAATACATCTTTTTCGTTTTTATCTCCTTCTGTTGTAAGATTAAATGAACTCCCGGTAGATGTGTTGAACGGGGGACAAGACAGCAATCCTGTTCTTATGACATTTGTTGAAACTAAACTCGTTATTAATAAGATGGAGAGCGATACCAACGGCGCCGTTTCAACCTTTGACACTGAGTTTAAGAGAGATGCATATGGTGCTTCGGCCGCTGGGCCGCTTGCCTTTTCGATTGCCCCACCAGAACAGCGAAGATATTTTGCAGAGCAACAGAATTTAATTTCTACACCACAGCTCCCCAGCTTGGTGAATCTGGCCGCGGAACTTGGCGCCGCGCCAGACGAAAATTACGATGAGGCTGAAGCGCGCCGCCGGAATGAGAATAAAGATACCTTACCATCGATGTATCCTGGTGCACTTCTTGCGCGCTTATTCAAAAAATGTCTCGATAGAGGAAAAAGTACGGTCGATCAAATGAACAATATTACTCTTTTTGATATGAATCAACAACAGAATTTTCTGAATGGCGTTTCCCAATCAGTAGTATCGGCATTGCCAAATCAAATAAAGTGCCTGTTCATTACGATAAGCAAAACAAACGGTGGCGCCAATTTTTACCCCACTAGAAAAAATATATTTAATGATCCAGAGATGTCAGGCGCTTCTAGTCTTAAATATAAATTACTTTCCGAAGTGCAGTATTTAGAATCTTTTGGCTCAACTTTGATGAGCAATCGTAGTCACTTGCTGATGACGTCTCCGATGTGGAAAACGTTGAATGCTGATGT
>Ga0209434_1001419_pt1 | contig 10888 bp, 21 predicted proteins | sample ETNvirnome_2_300_FD_184068 | JGI IMG/M metagenome (GOLD analysis project Ga0209434, IMG submission 184068) | Marine viral communities from the Pacific Ocean - ETNP_2_300 (SPAdes) (version 2) | ecosystem: Environmental > Aquatic > Marine > Oceanic | place: Pacific Ocean | collected 2013-06-22 | reverse complement strand
TTGCTTTATTTTTTTCTGTTAATTTTGGTAATTCCATATTTATTTTTCGGTTTTTTTGCTATTTTTAGTATATAAAATGGCTAATTTACTTTGAAATTCAATAAACAAATTGTCACTAATTGTTCTAATTTTTTTTATATAATTATCATTAGTTAATTTCTTACCTACAGTAGAAGAATAAAAATTATTTATTTCTTCTAATTCTTCTTCAGAAAAATTATTATCTATTATTTCTGTTATTAAAGAAAGATAATAGTTATAATTATATTTTTCTTTTAATTTTTTAATTTCATCTTTAGGGATATTCTTATAAGTATTTGTAAATAAATCTATGCTTACCTTATATACTTCTTCCAATATTTCCTTTTGGCGAGATAATTTTAAAAAGAGTTCTATTAAATAAGATTTTTTTTCAGTCATTTTTATTAAAAGAAGAGAGAGGAAATCAAATTATTAAAAAATAAAAAATTTCAGAAAATGAGTCTTGCTTGTTGCATTTTGACCTTTAATTCTGTGAGTTTTGAGTTTTGAATACAGATCAAGATCAAAACCATATATATGTTTTCTCCTATTTTTCTTTATTTTTTTTCGTTCTCATTCCTCTCTCAATCAAATATTGTACTAGTTTGAGTCTCCCAAAAGACCTCCCACTCAAACCAGCCAATTGGAACTATATCTACTCCATATCTATCATAAAACATTTCTACATAATTAGGATCCATTTCTGATCTTAATCTATCAAAATACGGGAGCCAAAAATTAGGATCTGATGTATCTGTATTAGGGTCATTGGCAAATGCAGCAAAATCCATATTATTTACTACCCCATCTTTATACCAGTCTTCTGTTCTGGTAGGATTTACTTCTTTTAGCCAGTATTTTTTAATGTCAGCTAATCTCCTATATTTTATACTTCTGAGAGTTTCAGAAATACAAACCATAGGAAATAATAAAATTAATAATATAATTAATGTTTTTTTCATTCTATTTCAGTGGTATAATTATGCTCGTCTATTTCTTCTTGTAACTTATCTATCTCTTCCTCACATTCATTGATTCTTTTTGTGACTTCTTCTTTAGTGATAGAAGCTTCGTATTCGATCATTTGTGCTCCTCCGTAGGTTCTTTCCATTATTTTTCCTCTAACAGTACTTATACTCTTTAAAAAAGCTGTTTCTGATTTGAGTTCAGAAATTCTAAGTATATGTTCTCTGATTGGAGCACTGGCTACGAATATTTTAATTTTTAACTGTATTAATTGATTTGTAAGTTGTCTAATTTCCTCCATAAGCTCACTAACGTTTACTTCTTTCTTTGATTCATTAGGTAAACTGTTATTTGTTCTTACATCGTTCATTAGGTGACTAATTTTACTGGCTAAACGATTTTTGGTTTTTAGGGCTTTAGCTAATTTCATTTTCTGTTTCCTTTCTAACTGGGTTTTTCTCTTCCATTTCTAAACATTGACTCTTCTATGTCTGGGTATTCTTCATCAAATGGTTTTGCGTTTTCATCTAACCAAAATAAACTTTTACATTTATAACATTTACAAGATTCATAATCTGGTCCTGATGAATCTTGTTCATTTCCGTTGCAAATCCAATTTATAGATTCACAATAAGGACATTTTTCTTTATACCAACTTTCAATATAAATTCCACATTTAGCCATTCTAATAATCTCTTATCTCATTTTTATATTCTCTTATTATTTCTATCCAAATAGCAGCATCTCTAGGATAAATATAAAAATTATCCTGATTAGTTCCTAAAATATTAAATATATATCTTAAAAAATATATTATTTTTCTAAATCCTTTTTTCTCTTTGAATCTATGGCAAATAGATAATTCTTTAAATTTTTCATCTTCATCATCAAATTGAAGTTCTAAATCGTCTTTCATTCCTTCTATTCTGTGGGATTTATATTTCTCAATAATTTCTTTTTGATAATACTTGCTTACTGAAGTTAGCATATCTACAAATCTCTTTAGATCCTTTTTTTGTAAAGTAATAGAATCTAAAATAGAAGTTTCTTGGTTTTTACTATTAAAAAGATATCTAAAACCTATAGAAAGTCGCTTCCAAAAACTAGTATAATATCTGTTAGCCCATTCTCTTTTAAAAAATAATTCATATTTCCAACAATAAGGATCAAATAAGTCCCGAAGAGAAAATAGGAAAATTCTTTTTCTGAATTGATTTCTAAATTTACTAAGATAAATAACAGTATCTTCGTCTGTCTCTTCTAAAAGTGGAGAAAGCTGACACTTCTTTTCACTTTTTTCAGGCGGAAAATAAGAAAGGTGAATAACGTGTTCTAAATCGAAACATCCACAGCCAAAGTAAGATTCTATTCTTTCCATAAAATTGATTATATTAGTTTTTTTTCACTTTTCAAGAAATTATTTATTTTTTTTATCTTGAAAATCTCGGCACATTTTTCTCATAGTTGCTATATTTTTTAATTTTTCTGGTAAATGCTCTTCTGGAACCGCTTTTGGCAAAATTGTCATTATTGAAGTTTTGGAAATTTTCTCGAATGACATGAGATGGTTTGTTGTTAGAGACTTTTTCCCCCTCATTACATCGTTGATAAATCCTTCAGATGCACCCATAAGATAAGCTATTTCCTCTCTGGAATAGCTTTTCTCCTCTTGGAGATAGTTTATAATATCTACGGATATTGTTCGATTTATCACAATGTTGTCCTTGTGTGAGTAAATATAACCCTTGCTGGTCATACTCATCTGATTCTTGATTTTTTTCTTCCATAATTATCTTAGTTTGAAAAATATCTAAAAAATCCTCTTTTTTCATTCCCATATAACTTCTTTAGTCTTTACTAATTCTTTATTCTCAATAGCTTTCGACAAAAGGACAGGTTTATAATTATTATATTCTAAAGAATATAAATAGTGATTATCAGTTAAAATATCTTTATACTTATTGCTCCATTTTTTCCTATGAGCATTATGTAAATGTCCATGAACATTTATTTGACCTTCTTTGATTTTAGCCGGAGAATGAGAAAAAACATATTTACTCATGACTATTTGATTACAGACAAAAGAATAACCTACATCAAAAAACCAGGTATTTGTATGATTCCTGTCATGGTTTCCTCTAATAAGAATTTTTATACCAGGAAGTTTTTTTAAAATATTATAAAGATTTTTTTTGTTTCCATAAAAAATAACATCACCTAAATCAATAATAACATCTTTTTCCTTAACTAACTCTTTCCAATTTTTATATACTTTCTCTAAATAATTAGAGGGACGATTACAATATCCCAGGATCCGCTCATGGGCAATGTGAAGATCCGAGATAATCCATATTTTTCTTGCTTGTGAATTCATTTAATATGAGGTGGTTTTGGTGGCATTTTGGCTAAGGAATAATCTACAAAGAAAACCACTTCTACATCATAAATATACTTTCTTCCTGATTCAACTGCTTCTATATTGCTAAAAATAGGATTTTCTTCTCTTTCTTCTTCAAATATCTCTTCTACTGATTTCCCGGTTTCTTCCTGTTTTTCATGAATATATTGGACTACTTCTCCAGTATTAATATTAGTTTCTGGGGTTTTAGCTATTTTACATAGATATTTAGATGGTTCTGGCATCGACGAATAATCTACAATAGTTATTTGAGACACTTCAACAGTAGACAAGGGGATATCTCCAGTATTAGAAGCTGGCAAAACTACTCTTCTTAAAGTATCTCTAATAGAATCTTGATAATTACTTATCATACTTGCTCCAACTTTTTTCATAAAATCATCGATTGTATTTTTTAACTGTCCTTCTTCTGTATCAGTAATATCTGCCAATTCTTTACTAAATAAAGTTTTTTTAAAGTCATCTAATGCAGATCCAGGAGTGGTATCAAAAGAAAAAGTTGTATTAGGTTGTCTGGTTTTTAATTTTCCTGTTCCTTTGGCAATATCGAAACTATAATCTACATTGTCTTTATTACCTTTTTTAACGAATTCATCAGTAATTTCTAATGCCATCTTTTTTATAAATTCTTCATCATTTAAAATTCCATAGATTCTTTTACTCATTTTTATTCCTTTTTATTCTAGATCCATTAACTCTGCTCTAGTTGATTCTTTCTTGGTTTTTTCTTTTTTATTTTTCTTTAATCCTTTATTTCCCCATTCTTTAAATATTTTTTCTAATTCTTTATCATTTCTCTTAATTAAATTAACAATTTTATTTAAAAACTCTTCTCTCATTTTATAACATTTTGAGCAAATATAAAAACCTTCATCATATCGTCTTTTATATAATATATTCTCTTCATATTTATCCTCTTCTTCTTCAGTTTTAAAAAGATCGGTTGAGAAATCTATTTGTTCCATATGCTCATTACAATGTTCTCCTCCACATAAGCTACAAGGATTTTCATTCTTTCTAATCTTTTTATCACAAATATCACAAGTATGTATTTTTCTTTTTTGATATTCAATTTTAACTGCCATTTTTTACTCCAGATCCATCAATTCTGCTCTATTAGTTTCTTTTTTTTCATTTTTTTCTATTTTTACATTTAATGATTTTTCTTTCCAGTCCGTAGTAACTTTTCCTGATTTCCTATCTCCTTCCATTATTGCATTAATTAATTTTTTTAAAAATTGTTCTTTCATTTCAAAACAAATATTGCAAACATCTTCTCCAAAACTAATATTTATATAATACCATATATTTGATTTTACATATTTTATTTCTTTTATCTTTTCAAGCATTTCTTTGAGGTCATCTGTTGAAACATATTTTCTATGATTATAACAACATTCTCTACCGCATATTTTACAAAAGTTATGAAAATTATCGTTTTCTAATTCTTCATCACAGATATCACAATAATGAGTTTTTTCTTCTACATATTTTATTTTTACTACCATTTTTTTGAAACTTCTTCTATTATTAGTTTTATTACTTCTTCTCTTTCTTCTTGATTTGGATTTCTTTTTTTAAATTCTTCTTCAAATATCTCATTAACTCTTTTTTCTATTTTTTCATAATCTTCATGACTTAGATCAAATTCACATAATCTTCCATCTATTTCTTTTATTTTAGATAAATAATCAATATAAAATCCTTTTATTTTTCCTCCATAACTATCCCTAATTAAGCAAAGAAATTCATTTATTTTTTCATCAACTTCTTCTCCGTTTATTTCTTCTGTTAGAACCTTATATCCATATGATGATTCCTGAGTGTATTCACAAATAGGATATCCAGCTTTTCTTCTCCATAATTTTTGTTCTATATCTCCTTCAACTACTGCTTTTATAAGTTCTCTTTGTTGTTTTGGAGTTTTAATATATCTTTTTTGAAGTATTTTTACTCCATCACTGGTTTTAGCCATTTTATTTTTCCTTTATAGATTACATTTCTAAATCTGTTTCAAATCCCATTCTTTTCATATCTGCTTCTATGAATTTTCCTATTGCCTCATTTTCTTCTTCAGTTAAAACTTCTTTTTCTAAATTTTCAAATTTTTCTTTCTGCTTTCTTAATTTAGAAACCCAATTTACTTGAAAGCCAATTACTTCTTCAGTTTCACAATCTTTAACTAATTCTAAATAATCATTTATATTATCGTGATATTCTGCTTTATTAGCTTCTTTAAGAGTTACTTCATAACAGTCTCCATCTTCGTTATAATTTACAAGAGGATAGGTTAAATGTTTTCTTAATTTTTCTCTGGCTGCATTTGCTTTTGCTTTTAATTCTTCATATTCATTTTTATTCACTTTTTATCTCCTTTTTCTTTTTCATTATATCGTCAAATTATTCACTTTCATACTAAAATTAAAGGAAAATCCCATTTTTGGCAGAAGTAAGTAAAGTTATGAGTGATTCTTGGTATCAAAAATGTATGCCTCTCATTAAAGAAGTAGAACCTCATTTGTCTAATATCGTTAAAAGTATTAGAAATCTAGAGGGTATAAACTATCTCTACGTTTGGGGGTCTTGCTTTGAAAATAAAGATACTCCAGACTTCAGAGTGAAAGATATAGATATTATAGTGGAAACTGATTTTAATTCTGGAGATTTAATTTCTATTAATAATGAAATTATTAAACAAAATAACTCCAGTAAATATTTAGAAGAACAAGGATTTTATCCTCCAGCAGTTAAATTTAGTCAAGAATTTATGGACTTACACAAGTATAATGTAGACCACTGGGCAATTTCTGCTGATAAAAAGTTATTACACTGGGGACCAATGTTAGTGAATAAAGAGGAATCAGAAGGAATGAACAAAGAAGCTGAAAACTATGCTTCCATTCAAACTGGTTATAATAGAAAAAAAATTAATAAGTCCTCAGAAAATGTAAGAAACAACTGGTATAAGATTTATAATGATTATATAGAAAAACAACTTTCTGATATGCCTTCTGGTTGGTATATGTCTGAAAATGCTGAAATAAAAGAAATTTTACAGAAAGCAATGAAAATATAATCTAATCATCACTTCCTAAAAAATTAAAAGGAATAGGTGGAAAAGAAGAATCTTCTCCACAATTATTTCTTTTATCATAATCTTTAATAATCACTTTTTCTATTTGCCTCAACAAAGAAAAAGGAGATGCAGATATACAGGCTATTAGTTTATAATTTTTATAAGAATAGCTACCTTCTAATCCTTCTTCATCTATATATATTTTTTTAACGTATTTGACTAAACCTTTAATGCTGAAGTTTCCTTCTCTTTGAATTTCTACATCGTATTCATGCTCATCTATCTCAAATACAGTTAAAAGATAATTAACTTCTAATTTAAATCCTCCCTCGCTCTCAATATCAGTTAGATAAGAATAAAAAGGAAGAGCATTATTAAACTCAATTTCTTTATCTATAAAATATAATTTACAGACATTTAAAATGTGATTTTCCCAATCTAAGGGCCATCTTTTCACTTTTACTATTTTATTTTTATCTATTTGAGGCATAGAATATGAGTATAAAAAAATAAAAATCACTTTTCTATATAAAAATTAGTCGCATTCGCCTTTTTCCATCTTCTCTAGCTTATCATAATATTTTGGATCTTCAGTGAGATGATCCATAGCAATTTCTTTAGCTTTATTTTTATCTGGAGTATGCTCTACTTCAACTTTTATACCTTTTTGAAGTTGTTCTTGGTTAAAATCTTTGGGGTTTTTACCTTCTGCCAATCCTCCTGGTATTTTTTCTTCCCATTTAGTCGTTTTTATGATTTTCATTTTATTTTTCCTTATTTTTATTATTTTTCAATTTTTTTAATAATTTTCCTTGATTTATATCGATATAAAAAAAGGTATATATTTATGATTGAGATTTTTATTTATTTAATTATTTCGGTTTTAGCTGCTTGTGGGATGGCAATTGCATTAGTTGAAAAGGGAGATGATTACCCTATAAGGAAACCTAGACTTTTACTTAAATCCTTTATTCATGATAAAATTAGTATTAAGTTTTCTCAGGTTTTAGATTGTTCTGTCTGTACCTCGTTCTGGACATCTCTTTTTATCGATATTACTTTATGTGTAATCTCAGGAGGAACCTATTTTTTATGGCCCCTGAGTGGATTTATAACCGTAGGTCTTGTATGGTTTATAATAGAATTTTTAAATGCTATTGATAAGGAGTGTTAAAATGAAACTGATAAATTTAGTTTTATTGTCTTTTTTGATTGTTTTATTGACAGGTTGTAGTGGAGCTACTATTAAAAACAATTATAGTAAAAAGGGATCTATTTACAAATATAGGGGGGAGACTGACTTCAAGAATACCTCAATAAAAATTACCAAAGAAGAAAAAGGAGAAACTGTAATAGAAATTGAAAAAAGTACTGATGAAGAAACAGAAGGAGAAAGAGGCACTTTTAGAGAAAAGAACAAAAAATTAATAAGAAAAGACGACAATAGAATAATGGTTATTGAAAAAGTTGATGATAATACTTGTATTATTAAAATAAAGGAGAGAAATTAATGAATAGTTTAATTTTAAAGATGATAGCTGGAGGACTTATACTAGCTCTGATCTTCTTTTTTATTGGATTTAAAATAAGTGGTTGTTCAAAAGAAACCAACGGAATTGATAACGTTAAAGAAGCTATTGGATATGATAATGCCAATATTCTTAAAATAGCTAAAAATTTACCTGTGGGTACATCTGTAGAAATTAGTTTAGAAGAAGGACAGACTCCTGAAGAAGAATATAGAGAATCTCCTTCAATGGAAGTAGGCACTGAAAAGGTTATGCATCGGTTCTTAAGCTGGTTTGGATTGGGAGCAACGGAAGCAGCGGTAAAAGACCAGGGATTTGTGCTAGAAGGTGAAGAATTAACAATGGCTGGTCAAAGTAAAGGATATGGGTTCTTAGAACAACTTTGGAGTAGGATTAAATCTTTATTTTGGGTAATGAGTTTTGGAACAATAGCTTTAGTTATAATGCTTTTCATTCCGGCTACAGCCCCTATTGTTGGAATGATATTTAGAGGAATTGCTGCTATTATTCCTGGTGTAGGTTCTGTTACTGAAAGATTGGTAGCAGGAGTAAAATATAAAAAACCTCTTGTTCAATCAATCTCAGGAGGACAGACGTTTAAAACAGCAATTAGAGCAGACACTGATTTAAGTGATAAAAATAAAGAAAAAGTAATACATATATTTAATGACTCTATGATGAAAAAACAAGATGCTGATTCTCAAAAAAGAGTTAAATCTATAAAAGTAGAAAATGGTTTTAGTTAACGTAAAATAGGGAGGAGAAATAGCTCATCTTTATGATGAGCTATTTTTATGCTCAAATTTACATAACTTAATAAACGGTTTTTTCATTTTGTCTTCTTGAAGGTAATAAGCAACCAGATAATCTCCACTATCACACTTTGCTAATCCAGTATACCCACAATGATAAATACTTCCTGCCGTATCGTCTATTTTAATGGTCTCTATTTCACTTTCTCCTTCTCCCCTACTATCTATTTTCATAGATGAAACTGATATACATTTTTCTAAAGTATTCCTATAAGACATTAATAAAATATCTTCTGAAGTAGGATATTTTTTAGGATGATAAAAATTAGCAGTAATTCTATGTCCATATATTTTTGGAGATATACAAGGCCACCAATTTATTCCATCTTCAGTAATATATTTTAGTATCTTTTGAGGTTCAATTCCTCCATCTTCATTAATGACATAGGATCTTTTGTTATTTCTTATATAAGCAATGAGATACTGATTAAAAAAACTAACCAAAGAAGCTTCACAGGGCTGAACTTGAGGACTTCTAGCCAGAATATTACAGTCATACCATGTTTTACCATTGTCTGTAGAATGATTAATTAATTGGGTTAAAGTTTTATTTTGATTATCAACTATATGATTGGCACAATATAAATTATTTTTAAATTTAATTACTCTATCTGGAACCATACCTCTCATTCCTGTATTTTGAATAGAGTAATTCATCCATTCATCAAATGTTTTTAAAATATATATTTTGAATTCAGCTTCTTTTTCGGAAGTACTATCTTTAGTATCACAAATGATATTTAGGCTTCCATCTGGAAAATAGGAAAATCTGGGACAATTCCATACTCTTCCATTTCTTCTCATAGTTAAATCAAATCTATTTACTTTTTTCCAGGTATTTCCTTCATTTTCTGAAGACAACAGATGTAGAGATGAATAGGTAGGATGATGATTATCTGCTGACCTATAGACAAGGAAAAACTTACTTTTATTATGTCTGCTTTGAATTATATCAGGAAAGGACAAATAGAGATTTTTTCTTTTAGCAATTGTTTTGTAAGATTTTATATTAAACATTGATTTTCCCTTACTTTAAATTAATCCACATACATATATCCTTCGTAAACAGTTGGCTTTCTATCTTTAACTTTAACAAAAGCTCCAAATTCATCTACTACCTTTTTCTCAAACAATACTTCTAAATCTAATTTATCTCTAAATTCTTTAAAAAATTCTTCTGATAACTCATCTGCTAAATGGTAATTTCTACAGATATTATGCCAATGTATTTTATATTTAAACTCTCTCACAAAATCTTCGGATATTTTTTGACCCAAAGAAATATATTCCCAATCTACTTTATGTTGAAATTCTCTTATAAAATTCTCTGATAATTTTTGACAATAAGAGATATTTCCCCAATTTAGTTTGTCTTGAAATTCCCTAATAAAATCTTCTGATAATTCACAAGTTCCGTAATATATGTAAATCCAGTTTTTATTAAAATCTCCTTCATTAATTTCATTTATGAGTTTTTTTACAGAATATCTTAAACCAAAGGGTTTAAGTTGTTTAATTATTCTTTTCACTTCTTTTTTTAGTTTTTTCTCCAAGGTTTTTCCTTAAATCGACAGAATTATAATAGATTATGGAATTTTATCACACTAACCAATCACTTTCTATAAAAATCTTAAAAAGTAGCGAATTTTGTTGAAAAGTGAAAGAATATTTGGTAATAATCTAATAAGTAGATATTTTAATTAGTTATTTAATTACAAAGGAGAAATTATGGGTAAAAAGGCTGAAGATTTCAAACTTTGGTCGAAGTATAAAAGTGAAAAAAGAGAAGAAATAAAAAAGAAGTTAAAAACACAACTAGTAGAAAAGTATTATTCGTTAGTTAAGACCATCTCTTACAAAGTAGCAGAAAGGCTCAATTGGAACGTAACTCCTGAAGAATTAACCTCTTTCGGAATAGATGGACTATATGTAGCTATAGACAGATTTGACTTAACTAGAGGAATTAAATTTGAATCTTATGCTAGTACAAGAATTAGAGGATCAATGATAGACAACCTGAGAAAAGAAGATGTTATCCCTAGAAGTGTTAGAATCAACAATAACC
>Ga0209434_1001416_pt1 | contig 10915 bp, 11 predicted proteins | sample ETNvirnome_2_300_FD_184068 | JGI IMG/M metagenome (GOLD analysis project Ga0209434, IMG submission 184068) | Marine viral communities from the Pacific Ocean - ETNP_2_300 (SPAdes) (version 2) | ecosystem: Environmental > Aquatic > Marine > Oceanic | place: Pacific Ocean | collected 2013-06-22 | reverse complement strand
TAAACAATTTGATGGTTGGAAACAAGGACAAGAAAAGTATAAATCTTCTAAAGATGTGGTTGGTTATTGGAATTTTGATAATGTAGTAGGTGATATGGTCATTGATAAGAGTGGAAATGATAATCATGCAAAGATACACGGGCCACTCAAAAAGGAAAAAGAATTGAGAATTGGTAGTGTTGCATTAATACCAAATAGACGAGATGGAAAATTCACTTGTTTGGAACACGAAGAAAATGGGTGGAGTCAAACTAAATTTACTCATTGGGAAACACGAGAAAATCAATTACGGTTTTTTAATAAAGTTAGACGAGGATTAACAGACATTAAAGATGATGGTTTAAGTTCACTTAAATATGAAGTCATACACCAAGAAGAATTTTTGGATAAACACGAGTTCATATCAATAACATGAGTAAAAAGTTAGCAATATGTGTTCCACACTATAAAAGGGAAGAACATCTTAAAAAGTTTATTCCAAACATGGACGAATTTTTTAAAGGTAAGGATATAGAGTATAAGATATTTGTTGCCAATCAAGTTTATCCAGATAGTGTAAGTGGGTTTAACAGGGGAACAGCTAAAAATGTTGCCTATGATGTTGCACAAAAAGATGGATATGATTATTTTTGTTTTCATGATATAGATATGTTACCCGAAGATGATACTTGTGATTATTCCTATCCTGATAAAGTAGAACATTTGGCAGTTCATGTTGCACAATTTGATTATGGATTGAAGTATCAAGAGTATTTCGGTGGTGCTATTTTATTCACTAAGGAGCATTATGAAAAAATAAATGGATACTCTAATGGATACTTTAATTGGGGAATGGAAGATGACGATTTGTTATATCGCGTGAAGAAAAAAGGATTGGCAAAGGAAACTTTTATGAACCACCCATCTGATGAGGAAAGAAATTTTTTAAGATTAGACGGACTTTCTAATTATGTGAAGATAAGTCCAAATGATTCAATACGAGAAATCACAAGTCAAAATTTTACAATGTCCGTAATGGTGAGAGCCGAAGATAGATTTGATATTCCTAAATATTTAATCGGTGATGTTGAAAATAGAAAATTTATTCATCAATATATTTTAGGACGACCAAGCTTCCAAATGGGATTAGGTTGGGATAATTCAGATGCTTACTCATTTGGACTATTTAATCAAAAGAACAATCATTCTTATATGTGGATAAAAAGACCACCTGATATTTGGACACATTTAATGGTCACGGTAGATGTAGATGAGGGTGAAATGAGATTTTATTTAAACGGAGAAGAATCAGATTCAAGATTCGGACATGGTTCAGAATCACCACTAAAGTTCCAATCACCATTAAAGAGATATGGTGGAAATCCATTTTATATTGGTGTTGGAGATCCAAGGACAGATAACAATACAGATTTCTTTGCCGGTGATGTTGCACAAGTTTCTATTTTTGATAAGTCGTTTGGTGAAGATGAAATAAAAGATTATTATAAAACAGATTATCCTAATAGTTTAAATTATAGTCCTAAGTTATATTATGATTTTTCTAAATCAAAGGATGGAATTGTGTATGATTTAAGTGGAAATGGAAATCATGGTATTATGAGTGGGGGATATATGAATTCAGAACCCATTCACCAAATACCGAATACAACATTACCACATAGAAATAGGCCAGGGAGATATAAGTCTTTATCTCATCCACGTAATGATATAGTTGGAAATAGATTCGTTCATCAAAAAGATACGAGTGTGAATGAAAAACGATTTGTAGAGGACGTTCAAGGTGGATTGATAAATACAGACGAAGATGGACTTACAGATTTGAATTATAGTGTTGTAAAAAGGGAGAAATTGTTTGGAACGAAGCATGAAATAATAGATTTTAAGTGTGGACAGGATATACCAAGTCATGTCGAATATTAAAAAAGATACTATGTGTGTTTTGCCATGGAATCATGTTTATACTAATACAGATGGAATAGTAGGGCCCTGTTGTATTGCAAATCACGGAGTATATAGAGGAGATTCTTTAAGTATAAGTAATCATAGTGTTCTTGAAGCTACAAATAGTAAATTCATGAAACAACTTAGAGTTGACATGATGAATGGTATAGAGAATCCAGCCTGTGAAACTTGTTATTATCAAGAAAAGTTAGGAAACGGAAGTGTTCGTATTGGAAAAAATAACGGTTTTAAATTAGAAGAACAAAGAGATATACTTTTAAAAAATACAAGAAAAGATGGTGAGCTTAAATCTTTAAAAGATATTCAATATCTTGATATTAGATTTAGTAATTTGTGTAACTTTAAGTGTATTATGTGTAGTCATCAATTTAGTTCGGCATGGCATGAAGATGCAAAGAAATTACAATCTAATAGTTGGTATTTATATGATGAAAATGATCCACAGGTAATTACTGCAGGAACTGATGATGATTTGTGGGGTAAAATAGAACCATTATTACATGGACCCCTTGAATTTATATATTGGGCAGGTGGCGAACCACTAATAACCGAAAATCATTATAGAATTTTAGAAAGATTAATAGAGTTAGAAAAATATCCTGACCTTTGGTACACTACTAATTTTAGTATTATACAATATAAACAATATAATATATTAGATATGTGGAATAAATTAAGTGAAGGTGGAAGTTGTATTACTGTTAATGTTAGTATAGATGGTAGTCATGAAAGGGGTGAATATATAAGACATGGATTGTCGTGGGATAAATTCATTGAAAATAAAAAAACTTTTGATGAGAAATGTCCAGACATAAATTTTGATATTACTACTGTATGGGGAAATACAAATTCATTACATATAACAGATTTCTTCAAAGAAATGTTAGAGTTAAAAATTGTTGATACTCCAAATAGATTGACATTTAATGATGTTGGTGGAGTAGAATTTTTAAGTATTACTACATTACCAATTGAATATAAGAGAAAAGTAGAAAATAATATTAGTGAACTAAAAAAATGGGTAGAGAGTAATTTTAATTCTGATGATTATTTTGAATTTTTTGAGAGACTTGATAATTTTATAATATATATGAATGATAGAGATGAATCATCACAATTACCCTTGTATTTTGAAAATATGAAAAGATTAGATAAAGTTAGAAATCAAAATTTATTTAATGTTTTTCCAGAATTAATTAATTTAAAAAAGTATGAGATACTTTGATGATATTTGCTTTTGATTTTCCTATAAAAATGGATAAAGACGGTGCCTATGACAATTGGCCAGAGATTTTTAATGGTTTAATAGATTTACCTGAAAGTACATATCCATATTATGGACCAGCACCACCTTCATTAATTGATTTACTTATAAAATCTAAAAAAGATTTTAAAGTTTTATCTACTGATAAAGCAATCGTATCTATTCAACCATTTTATTATTTGTTAGAAACACAGGGACCCCCCGAAGGTTGGTTAGGAACTAAAGATGGATATGAAAATACTTTATTATCAGGAGTAAGCTCTAAAATTATAGAAGCCACAAAGGACGGCCAATGCACAATAATATTGTGGTCTGCAAACGAAGGATATGATCCATTTCAGTTTAAAATTTTTGATTGTATATATGAAGATTTAGAAGAATATGAAATTTCATTCGAAAATTTTATTTTTATTTCTGGTAATTTGGTTGTGGATGTATTACACCAGGTTTGGAGTAGTATTAATAATAAAGGAAATTTAATTAAATGTATTCCCTTTAATAACGAATTATATGATTCTTACGAAAGGATGCAACCAAGTGTTATTTTTGACAGGGAATCTAAAGATAAAGATAAGTATTTTTTATTATTAAATAGGGCACCAAGAATACATAGAATGGCATTAATTTCTTGGTTACATAGTAGAAATTTATTAAAGGATACATTTACTTCTTTCCCATCTGAAGAATTAGCACCGTATAAATTTAGTAAAAAAGTTCATTTATCTGAATATTTTTCTAATATGTTATTTGTAGATAAGAAAACAAAAAGTGACGCTTTACTTGGGTGGAAAGATTTAGAAAATAATCATTTACCATTAATAGTTGATGTAGATGAGTGGGATACAAATCATTATGGAACTTCAGTTGATTGGTTATATAGTAGAACATTTTTTAGTATAGTAACAGAGTCCATTTTCGAAGATGTGTCAGTTTTTTTAGATGAAAAGGTGTGGAAACCTATTTATAATTACCACCCATTTATAATACTTGGTTGTCCAAATTCGTTAAAAAAGTTAAGAGAGGTGGGATTTAAAACTTTCGAACCTTTTATTAATGAAAGTTATGATACTGAGGTTAATCCTGGAAAGAGAATGGGGATGGTTGTTGATGAGGTTGAAAGATTGTGTTCTATGAGTTTTGATGAATTAAAAAAATGGCATAAAAATTTAATTCCAATTTTAAAATACAATAAATCATTTTTGAAAGAAGATAAATATCAGTTTAATAAATTAATAGAGATAATATCGTGAGTTATTTATATGTAGATGGGTGTAGTTTTACTTGGGGATTAGAATTAGACAATCCACCTGAAGAAAATTGGGGACATTTGTTAGGAAAGAAATTAGAGTTACCAGTTATAAATAATTCCTATAACGGACAAGGTAATGATGAGATGTTTCGTAAAGTATATGAATTATTGTATACTACTAAATCTTTACCATCAATTATAGTGATTCAATTATCAGAATTATCAAGAATTAGGATTTTTGATGATATTGATATGAAATGGAAGTCTGCAAGTGAATCATCTTGGAATTTTCCTAAAAAAACACAAGATTACTATTTTAAATATTATTTTTCAGTATATCAAAATGTGTATTACTTATTTACACAGATGTTACTTCTTAAAGATAAATGTGATTCATTGGATATTGAATTTTATGTTTTTGATGGTATATGCGATATAAATTTACATTGTTTAAGAGGTATTAAGGAAAATCAAGAAAAGGTTAAATTATTAGGTTTGTATCAATCTATAAAAGATAAAAAATTTTTATTATATAATGGTGATTATAGTTGGAATAACATAAATCAAAAAGATAAATATCACAACGCTAATACCATACTAAACTATCATGATTCGTTTTGGAAAAATAGACCAGATAAACCAGATGACGGGGAATGGGATCGTGATGGAGGTCATCCCACCAAAGAATCTCATGAATTTATGGCAAATGAGATATTTAATTTTATAAAGGAGTTGAAATGAATATAGGTTTTATAGGATTAGGTAAACTTGGTTTACCTTGTGCATTAGCAGTAGAATCGAGAGGTCATAAAGTAGTTGGTTATGATCCATCAGACCAAGTTAAAGATATTATTGATACGAAGAAACTCCAATACCAAGAAATATGGGCACAAGAACATTTAGAGAAAAGTAAAATAGAAATAAAATCAGTAGAGGAAGTTGTAGGCGAATCAGAGATTATTTTTGTTCCAATACAAACACCACATGATCCATTATACGAAGGAACAACAAGACTTCCAGATGAACGAGTAGATTTTGATTATACTTTTCTTAAAAAAGGTATTAAAGATTTATCAGAAGAAATTTGGTATCAACAAGTTAAAAAGGTTGTTATTATTATTTCTACAGTTTTACCAGGAACGATTCGTAGAGAAATAAAACCACTTATAGAAGATAATCCATATTTTAAATTATGTTATAATCCATTTTTTATTGCAATGGGAACTACAATGAGAGATTTTCTTCATCCAGAATTTGTACTATTTGGACACGATGATGATTGGGCACTCGATAAATCGGAAAAATTTTATAGAACTATTAGTCATGCACCAGTATTTAAAACAACAATAGAAAATGCAGAATTAATAAAGGTTACGTATAATACATTTATATCTACAAAAATTGCATTTGCAAATACAGTCATGGAAATGTGTCATAAATTACCAAATACTAATTGTGATGATGTTATGAATGCACTTGCACTTGGTAGTAAAAGAATACTGGCAGAATCATATTGGTCTGGTGGAATGGGAGATGGTGGTGGTTGTCATCCAAGAGATAACATAGCATTAAGTTGGTTATCACGCAAGTTAGATTTATCACACGATTGGTTTGATAATATCATGAAACAGCGAGAGAAACAAACTGATTGGTTAGTAAATTTAATTGAAGAAACATCTCTTAAATATAAAGGATGTTTAGATGGGTATCCAATAAAAATACTTGGTAAATCATTTAAACCAGAAACTAATATTACAACAGGAAGTCCATCTATTTTATTGAAGAATATCTTAGAAGAAAAAGGTCATACACAAGTTACAATGTGGGATCCTTATGTTGACGATGGTGAGAACGAGTCTCAACAAGAACCAATGATTTATTTTATTGGAACTAAGCATCCTGATTTTACTACTTATTCATATAATCAAGGTTCTATTATAATTGATCCTTGGAGATATATTCCAGATATTGATAACTGTGAAGTTATATCAATAGGTAATAGTTTACATGGATGATTTTATAAAAAAAATTCGGAATAGTAATATACCACTTATACATCTTTGTTCAGTTTTTTATAATAAAGATTTAGATAAAATAATAATAGATAGGTCTGATGAATCAATAACAGAAGATATAGCTAACCAATATGAAGAATTTTGTAAAAAGAATGATATTCCAATTAGTAAAACTTTGATATTACATTCTAATATGATATTGGAGAGGGAATATTCTTATTCTTTTGATTATTTTTTTATAGAGTGTAAAAGATTATTAAATAGAAGTCCTGATTACGGAAAGATTGATTATAATATCAAAAAAGAAAAAATATATAGTTGTCTAAATCATTCTGAAAATAAACATAGGACAATTATATTTAATGGATTAAAGTCAAGAAAATTATTGAAATATGGTTTTGTTTCTTATCTTGATAAGGGTGTATATTTACCAAGAAATATTGAAAATAGTCAAACAGAAAAAGATGATTGGAGATGGCCTACATTGATACCAGAAGTTGTAAGTAAAACATATTTTAATGTTGTAACGGAAACACACCATAATATAGAAAAAGATTTTGATGATTTATTTATTACTGAAAAAATTTGTAAGGCATTAATTACAGAACCATTTATTATAGTAGGAAATTGTGGTTCATTAAATTATGTGAAAGAAAAGGGGTTTGAAACATATCCAGAATTATTTGATGAGAGTTATGATTTAATAGAAAATCCAAAAGATAGATTAGAATTTATTTTGGATGAAGTAGAAAGATTATGTAATATGGATAAGAATGAATTAGAAGAAATATATAAATCTGTTTTGTGGAAAGTTGAACATAATAGACAAATAATGAAAAATTTTCAAGATGATGAGTTTGTATCTAAGTGTGTACCAGATATCAAATGGCAGTGGTAATGGTAATAGGCACTGGATTATTGGGAACTGAAATGAAAAAAATAGATATTGATAATATTTTATTTTTTTGTTCTGGAGTTTCAGATTCAACAGAAACATCACAAAAAGCGTTTCAACGAGAAATTGATTTGTTTGATGTAACAAAGAATTTTGAATATGATAAGATTATTTATTTTGGTTCACTTCCATATCTAAATAATAAAATTTTTCTAAACCATAAAAAGAATGTGGAGAATAAAATAAAAACATTAAATAAAAAATATATTATAGCTAGAGTATCTACGGTTGTTGGAAAAACTGGAAATTCTAATAATTTAATTCCACTTTTTGTAAATTCTATAAAAAATTCACTTACAGTTGATGTTTATGAAACTTTTCGTTCTATTTTAGATGTAAGTGATTTAAGAAGGATAGTAGAGTATTTACTTTTAGATAATTTTAACGGTGAAATTGATATTAATTATATTGAATTAGTTAGGTCAGAAAATATATTAAATATACTAAGTAAAACCATGAAGAAAAAAGGTAATATTAACAAGTACATCACACAAACAGATAGTTTTGTAGTAAACCATAATAGTATTTATGTCTCTCAAATGTTAAGAGAATTATCCATAGGTGGTTTAGGATACACTAAAAAAGTTTTGGAAAGATATTATGGTTCGTGATATCGTTTTTTGTAGTTTATATTTGAGTAATCCAAAATTAGTCAGAACATGGATTAAATATCACCATTCAATAGGAGTTAATCATTTTTATTTGTTTACATTAGGTAAAGATGTGGATTATATGATTAAACCCTTAGAAGATTTATCAGATATAGTGACTATTATAAATTGGCCACCTGTACCATATCCAGGGAAAGAAACATCAACATCTGATCCCAATGGTTTGTTTGGACATTGGACAGAACTTTGTATGCAATATTATATGGCAATGATTGGGGTAGGTAAATTTGAATGGATTGGTAATGTAAGTCCTGATGAATTTTTAGTATTAGAAAGAGATGATACTGTAAGAATTTTTTTAGATAGGTATAAAGAGTTAGGCAAAGGGGTGGAAAGGAACAGGGCCAAAAAATATATAAAATTGAAATGGAATTATGCAAAAATGGAAGGTATGACATATGATGAATATTTGAATTTTGATTTAAATCACTTTTTTAAATATGATATTACAATAAATAAAAATGGCCCAGAATTTAATAACTTTATGAGTCCTGGTTATGGTAAATATTTCTTTAAACCCCAATTTGAAATAAATATAGGTTCGGTTCATCAACCTATTGAAACACCTGCATATCATTACGGTAAAGTAGAAGAAGGTGAATATGACTTGGTTGATGAAAAAATTGGTTCTTTATATCATTTTAGGTATGATAGAGTTAATACCAAATTACCAGGGGGATTTGGCCAGCCGTATGATGCATCTGGAAATTTACCAGATTTAAATGATAGTGGTATGAAAAGAAAAGTTAATTGGGATACGGCATTAGAAAAGGGGTATCAGTATGGGCCCGAAAAATTCAGCACAGGGGAATTAATAATACATAATAGAATTAGAGAATTAATAGAGGAGAATAAAAATGATTAAGTGGATAAAGTATTTGTGGTTTAAGATAAAATCACATTACTTATATAAGAAAAAAATAAAAGAATTACGAAAACGAGATCCGTTTATTTATAAATGAAACATTTAGTAACAAGTGGTTGTAGTTTTTCGGACTATGAAAATCCACAAAAGACTTGGCCAGTATATTTAAAGGAGTTAATACAAGATGAATATCATGTTTATTATCTTGGTGCATGCGCACAAGGTGAAGATTATATAAGTCGTTCTGTTATATGCAAAGTTAATGAATTATTAAAAGAAAATGAATCAGATAATATATTTGTAATGGTTTGTTGGTCAGGACTACAAAGACGTGCAATATTGGTAAATGATGATACTACAAAGATTCATTATCGGTTTAAGGACTATGAAATGGGTAAATCTGATTCTATGAGAGGAGTTCCTATTGGTAGTTGGCAAGATTTTGATGAGGAATATCTTAAAATTTTTACAGAGGAACAAAATATAATTATTAGTTTGGAACATATGATTAGAACACAAGATTTTTTACGAGTAAATAATGTTGATTATAAATTTTTTGGATTTACTAATTTATTTGCAAATTTAGATGAGGAAAATTTTTTAACAAAAGGTAGGGGTGCAAGAATAGATAAAAAATATCCTAATACATCTTATTTATTTGATATAATGGATTGGAATAAATGGTGGTTTCATAATGAATTTGGTGGATTAGCAGATTGGGTTAATGAAAACATAACAGATGGGTTTGATGGAAAAGGTAAAAATACTGGACACCCATTAGCAAATTCACAAAGATTATTCACAAAAGAGGTTGTTTTAAAGTGGATAAAATAATAATAACAGCAGGATGTAGTTTTACTAATTCAGATGGAACATGGCCATATCATATAGGTCAAAGAAAATATGGTCGGGTACATAATATAGCAGATACAGGTGCAGGAAATTCATATATTAGTAGGTCTGTTATTTGGGAAGTCAATTCGGAATTAAAGCAAGGGATATCTCCTGATGATATAGAAGTTATAATTATGTGGTCTGGTATAACAAGAAAAGAGTTTTTATCTACTAAGAGAGAAAATCCATTACATGAACTTTGGGTAGATGGACCTCATAAAAATTGGATGGGCAATTTTATTCATGATCAACATTGGAATAGACACCCAAGTGAAGATTCTACTTGGATAAAAAGTAGTATTCCTTATATGACTTGGGATAATAAATCAGTTACTAAATTTTTAGATTTATATTGGAAACATTTTTATTCAGAAGAAGAAAGTTTAATAAATACATTTGAATCTATTTTAAGAACCCAATGGTATTTAGATGGTTTGGGGGTCAAGTACACAATGATGTGTTGGCAAAATATATTTAATCAATATTCTTTCAAAGTTCCAAGTGGATGGGCACGACAAGAGGGAGATGAAATATTTGGACATGAGATTTGGAATTTAGCGTGGAGAGATAATACCCATTTTAAAACAGACAGATATTGGCCAGATAATGCAACTGAAAAAATATCAAGAGATACACCATTATTGAAAGATATATATCCAAATGCAACTTATTTGTGGGATATGATAGATTTTGATAAGTTTTGGTTTTATGAAGATGACCAAGTAGAGTATGGTGGATTAGCAGAATGGGTTTGTTTGGAAGCTCGTGATCCTTGGGGAAATGGGAAACATGATCCAGGACATCCATCACCACTTTCACATAAAAAGTTTTGTGAACAAGTTATAATACCGATTTTGGAGAAAAAATGAAATTACATTTAGGTTGTGGTAATGTAAGGATAGATGGTTATATAAATATTGATAAAAATGCTCTATTATCTCCAGATGTTATAGATGACATTAGACAATTAGAACAATTTAATACTAATACTATTTCAGTTATTTATATTTATCATACACTTGAACATTTAACAAGATTTC
>Ga0209434_1001414_pt1 | contig 10916 bp, 19 predicted proteins | sample ETNvirnome_2_300_FD_184068 | JGI IMG/M metagenome (GOLD analysis project Ga0209434, IMG submission 184068) | Marine viral communities from the Pacific Ocean - ETNP_2_300 (SPAdes) (version 2) | ecosystem: Environmental > Aquatic > Marine > Oceanic | place: Pacific Ocean | collected 2013-06-22 | reverse complement strand
ACCAAAGACAATGGGACCTGAACGAAGCTCAGGCAACCAACCCAGGTTATCCAACGTTTACCACAGACCTCGGGGGCATCAAGGTCGGCGGCCGCCACGTCGAGGAGATGCTGAAATATGTTACGGCCGCTCTCAATAATGAAATCTTTGCGGTATTCACTTCCTTAAAATCATTATCGGACAATTTAAATGGTTTTTTTGCTGACGGTCTTGAAAATGATGATGAAGCCATGGCGGCTATTGATAGTGCCAAGGATATTGAAAAACGTACTACTGAATTAAAACCAAAGAAATAGTTGACATTGGTGAAATTTATGTTATCATATAGACATAGCATTGGAGAATGAATGCCGAAGTGTAAGTTCGAAGACCGCAGATCTTTAAATGAAAAATTACTGCAAGGAGTCGCCAAGTTAACAGACAATGTGGCGGTCACGCTAGGCCCAAAAGGAAGAAATGTTATTCTTCAGGAGCGTCAGAAAGACCCGTTTATTACAAAAGACGGCGTCACGGTGGCTGCGTTTGTGCACTTAGAAGATGAGTTTGAAAATGTAGCTGCACAGATACTTAAACAGGCCACTTCTCAAACTAATACTATGGCCGGTGACGGCACCACGACTGCGACCGTCTTGGCCAGCGAGATTTTTTCGCAGGCACAAAGATATTTAATCGCCGGCGCATCTCCCATTGAGCTTAAACGCGGCCTAGATAAAGCTGTTGAGATTATAGTTGATGGACTTAAATCAGTAGCGGTACCAGTTTCGAGTTTGCAGGATGTGGAGAACATCGCGACCATATCGGCAAACAATGATCCGGTTATAGGAAAATTAGTTGCCATGGCCATTGATAAAGCTGGTGTAGATGGAGCTATAATGGTTGAAGAGGCTCGCTCTCTCGATACATCACTGGACATACTTGAAGGATTCCGAATACCCGCGGGCTATGTGGCATCTGCATTTATCAATGATGAACGCCGCGGCGCCGTGAGGCACGATAACCCGCTTTTGCTCGTAACGGATGAGAGGATTGATTCGGTTGATCAAATCCTTCCCACTCTTGAGCTAGTGGCACGCGATGGGCGCCCTCTTGTTATTGTGGCCGAGGAGATTGAGGGCCAGGCCCTTGCCGCCCTCATAATGAACACGGCGCGAGGCACTATGAAGATAGTAGCAGTGAAGGCTCCCTTTTATGGAGAGACCAGAAAAAATCTTTTGGATGATCTAGCCGTTTCTACAGGTGCAACATACTTTGCAAGAGGTGTAAATAAAACTCTTCGACAGGTTGAGTTGGGGGATTTGGGCCAGTGTAAGTCGGTTGATGTAAACAAATCTCTTACCACCATCAGTGGCGGCCGAGCCGATTTTGAAGAGGTTGATAAAAGAATCAATATTCTGAAAAACGAACTGCAGCAGACAGAAGGTACTGATCAGTGTGAAGTAATTCAACAAAGAATTAGAAAACTAGCTAGTGGGGTGGCAGTCATCCGTGTGGGCGCCCCCACAGAAGTTGAAATGATTGAAAAGAAACATAGAGTAGAAGATGCCCTAGAAGCTGTAAAAGCAGCACAAGAAGAGGGGATTCTTCCGGGCGGCGGCATTGCCCTATACCGTCTGGCTCGAAATTTGGACGAAACCAAGGGATTTGAAGGTGATCAAGTGCTGGGCGCAGAAATAGTTAAAAAATCTTTGTCAGCACCGCTACGTCAGATGGCGGTTAACGCTGGTGCATCACCAGATATAATAGAAAGCCTTATTGAGCCGGCTGAATTTAATTTTGGTTATGATTTTCGTAATGGCGCGATCGTAGACATGTATGTTGTTGGAATTATTGATCCTCTAAAGGTCACTCGGTGCGCACTACAAAATGCAGCCTCGGCCGCTGGTACATTAATTACGACGTCACACGCAATTATAGAATTAGAACACTAGTTAGAGGTAGCCCCGGAGGAAGAGCGGATGCAAGATGGCGAAAAGCAATTAACTATGGCAATTGTTGAACTTTCTAATAAAATAGAAACATTACTTTCAAAGCATGTTGAGCTTGCAGAAAACGTAACTAAGATCAAGGAAGCGGTTTATAACCCCGATAGTGGACTTTATGCTAGATTAAGAGAACTTGACACCAGAATTGACATTTTGGAAGATTGGAAAAACAATAATACAAAAATACTGTGGATTGTGGCAACCTCAATTATAGGGCTAACGGCAGCCACGGTATGGAGAGTGATATTTTAAAACTTGTTAGTTAGGAGAAAATATGAGGGTTAAATTAACCTACACGACGGACGTTGAAGACGTTCTATTAGAGGCCGCGGCAATATTAGCCAATCAGGGCCCGGTGCTAGCTAGGTGCATCGAAGAATTCAATAAACTTGGCGAAATACTTGAAAAAGAAGGAAAGTTTAGTATCCCGCATTTTCATGAGGGAACCGATAGGTTACGCACCGGGCTGGCCAAATTAGATTTACGCCTGCAAGAACTTACTGAAATAGTGGATGGGTTCGAACAGTATGAACGAACATTGCGGTTGAACCAGTCGCTGGAGGAAGTTACTAGTGAACTGGAACAGCAAATGAAGGAGGCCCAGATACCTGAAACAGAGGACGCGCAACCAGTGCGAAGTATTACCGGGTACTCACAGAGCCATGGCGTCCAGGTCGTAGAAAAAGATGAATCGAGCTAAGAAATTTTCGATTGGGGAGTTGGTGCACATCCCGGCGTCTGTGCAATTGACGCAATATGAAGATCACGCACCGGCGGATACTCCGATCGCAAAAAAGCATAGACTTAGTGATGCACCGACTTTGGGCGTCGTCGTTTCTAATAGCGGCCCGTTACATCTAGATGTTTACTGTCATGGGGAAAGATGGTCAATTCCAACACAGAGTGTATACAAATTAGAGGTAAATAAAAATGATTAAATTCGTTGAAGTAAAACAGATTCGAGACTTTAATGTGATGGAGCGTAGAGCTTCGTCTCGGTTTGAAATGAACGAAGTGTGGATTAACCCCGCGTCTATACTTCAGATCCGTCCGGACTTGGTGATGAAAACTCAGCTACAAAAAGGCTACCTCCCGACCGACTTGGACGTCCGGCAGGAATTTTCTAAGATTAATTTTGGGAGTGGCAGCAATGTGACCAGCGTTACGGTTGTCGGTGCTCCGGAGATTATAGCGGAGAAAATATACAGCATAGACGTTTCAAAAAAGTTGCTGAAGGGTTAATATGTTTAAAATAGACGAGGATATTCCCTACATTAATAAGCCGTGGGGATATGAAAGAATTTTTACCGAAAACCAACACTACGTTGGTAAATATATTTTTATTGAGGCTGGCCACAGAACCTCCAGGCAATATCACCAGACCAAAGAAGAGACTATATATGTGTTAGGAGGGCCATTTCATATAGAGATAGGCCCCGACGATAAAAGCTCTGATATCGCCGCGATCGGAATGGCGGCCGGAGAGTCCTACCACATTGACCCGGGCGTCATACATCGATTTTGTGCACCAGAAGATAATCATGTAGAGCTAATAGAAGTGGGGACCAACCATCCACAAGATATAGTGCGCTTGGAGGATGATTACGATAGGTTCCCCGGCGCTGATGCCTGATCGGGAGGCTTCCCAAAAACTGGGCGTAAAAAACATTTTGTTTAAAATTAATTGAATAAAATATATCAAAAAGGTAGTCAAACACGGTTTGCCTTATACTTACTAATGAGGCTAAGAGCCTAGAAGGGGCGAGTAGGTAGAAGCAGATGTTGCATCCCGTTATAGTACGTGGTGAGGGTAGATAGAAAAGGGTGAATAAATATAGGAGGGCATAATATGCCTCGTTGGGGTCGGATAATTATAATGTTGACAGCGATGTTGGCGTTTAGTTGTACCGCGCCCACGGACACCTTTTACGAACAGTCCCCTACGCTCCCCGCCCCCGAAGAAAAAACTCTTGATCTAGCCATAGCGATCGATGATGCCATGAGCACCATTGAGGCGTCAAACCTATCTATTCCAGAGAATGCGGCACGAAACGCCGCCGTAAAAGTAATCCGTCCCTTTGAGGCTGGTCACGGTTCAGGCACCTATATGAAGATGCACGGCCGTTTTGTGGTGGTCACGGCGGCTCACGTCGTTGAAGGATATACTACCATGATAATCGAGGGTCGCGACAAAGAGCGCCTTGTCGGCCGCGTTATTTATAGCAATGACGCGTCTGATTTGGCGATTGTTATGGTTCCCCCCATGGAAACGCGGATCGCGCTTTTATATCGACCCAAAAAGAATAGTTCAAATTTAATTGGCGCACAAGCCACCTATACCGGATTCCCCGGACACCACGAGCTTTTAACAATTCGCGGCTATGTCGCGAGCCTCGAACACGATATGATAGTGATCAACATGTTTGGTTGGTTTGGTGCCTCTGGTTCGGGTGTTGTCGACAAGCACGGAAGATTTTTGGGGGTGGTCTCTGGTATCGATGTAGGTAACTGGATGGTCCCTATACCCTTAGACAGTATTGTCTGGGTAGCACCGATATGGGAGTTGGACGAGGACACAGTCAAGGCTCGAATTAAAACAGAGCCTCCGCTTGAGGTATTTAAATCTTTTCCGGGCGCCCGCGCACCCAGGCGGGGGGGAACTAGGGATTAATTAGATGCATCGTATTATTTTCTTCTTGGCTTTAATATTGACTCTCGTTGGCTGCGAAGGAGATTATACGATTCACGATCAGAACCCACCCGAAGTAATTAGAATCGAAGTCCCGGTCGAGGTGCTTGTAGAGGTGCCGGGCGACGGGGGGGAGGTTTGGATTGATTCATTCGAACAGCCATATTCATTTAATGGAGTTGATATTCTTTGGGTGATCGATCGCTCGGGCTCTATGAACGATAACGACCCAGAACTTTTAGCTGGCATCGAAGCGATGATGAACGCGTTGCCTTCGTCAGGGTGGCGGCTTAATATGACGTCCGCTAGTCCTCCCCAAGCGCGTAATGACGCTCTTTTTCCGTTGGTCCCCGGCGATGATATCGTCGACGCTTTGAACTTGTGGAATAATGTGGCTCTGGGTCACTGGGAACAAGGGTTTGAGGCCACTCAAGCCTATATTGACGACAATCCTTATGCAGCAAGTTGGATGCGAGACGACGCGGCCTTACTGGTGGTGTTCGTATCGGACGAGGAAGAACAGAGCCCCAACGTGAATGTCGCTCAATTCATTCAATGGTACGCCTCGCTGCGGCCGTCCGTGTTTTTGGGAAGCGTTGTCCATATCCCCAATAGTCTTTTATGTAATCCGGGGCTACTAAATATTGGGGATAAATATATTGAGGCCACCGATCATTTTGGAGGGGTGGTAATTGATATCTGTTCTGACGACTGGTCTACCGGCGTACAAGACGCTTCTGCACAGGTGGAACCACACGAAGAGTGGCCGCTCACCTACACCCCGCTTGAAGATACACTAATAGTATTTGTAGAATTTGCAGAATTTACAGATTGGACTTATAATTCTTCTACCAATAGTGTAGAATTTGATATTATTCCCCCCGAAGGCTCCCTGGTGGAGATTGGTTATGTTATTGATCAAATTTTGGGGGATGACGACGACGATTCGTCAGAATAAAACTATTTATATATGAAAGGAGAGTCCTATGAAAAACAAGGAGACCCCCACTATTTTAGATGAAAAGTGGGCCCCCACCGCGACAGAGGTTTCGCATGCTCATGCGCTAGAAATGATTGAGGTGACGGAGGCAGATTATATTGAAAGCCCTTTTCCCCTCTCATTGGATGCTCAAAAAAGACTTTTAGAGTTAATCTATAATCGAAAGTCGGGTATAATTACTAGACAGGAGTTAATAGATGTCCTCTTTAATCCAGAAGATGTTCCGAAAGGCACTATCATTAGATGCTTTGTATAAAAAAATTGATGCTATAGAAAAAAGGATAGTTGATCTTGAGGGTATCGCTGACGAACGTGAATCTCTATGGTTGTTTATAGAAGAGATGAAGGCCCAGGAACAAAAGGCATACCAGATGCTACAGGAAGAACTTAGTGACGCTATCATACGTAGCATCGAGCCACGCGGAGAGGCTTAGTGTCTGTCTCATATTTATTAGACGTTGATGCTGCCATAGAACTATTTATTCACGAGGGTAGCCTTTAATGAAGAAACTTTTCGAGAGCTGGAAAAATTTTATTAACGAAGTTGATCCGTCTTATTTCCAAGAGACGTTTGATATATTCGTGTTATTATCAATTAGCAAAGATACTGGTGGTAATCGTGAGCAGATCAAAAATGATATTCGCGCGATTGCTGAAGTTCTAACGGTTGCTCCGGTGGACCCTCCCAAGGGCATCCAACGCGATGTAGGCGTAAAGATTCTTACCACATTAAAAATTCATTGCCGCCAGCCGTCACGTGGGAACACTCCGCGCTTTGTGTCTAAAGTGGTACTACAAAAAATTCAACGCATGAGAGGCGTAAAAGTTTTAAAATATGACATCCCCAATATTGCTCAGTTAGAAGAGACAGATGTGACTCCCGGCACGCTTCCACAGTATGTTAAAGGGCACAGCAGGAAGAAGAAAAGACTTATAGGGAAAGGGGGCCAGAAAAATACCCCCCCCTACGTGAGCAGACCCTCCTACAAGCGTTCCAAATCTGCACCACCTATGGGAGAATAATGTTTTGAAAATAACAATTCGTCCCAAAGTAGACACCCTCTTTACGTTTGATGTACAACCAGAGCTTAATCAGGAGCTTTGGATTGGCGCCGTAGCGATACGTCCAGAGATTAAAGATCGCTTGATGATGATAGTAGGAGATTTTATGGAGAGGCTTGATATTCCGGCCGCTCAACTAAAAGATGTAGTACTTACTGGATCCATGGCAAACTACAACTGGTCAAAATATTCCGATATTGATCTACATCTCTTAATTAATTTTTCTGACGTTGATGAAAACGTGGAGCTGGTGAAAAGATTTTTTGATGCAATTCGTTCCAATTGGAATAAAACACACGACATTCGCATAAAGGGCTACGAGGTAGAATTATATATTCAGGATGAGCAGGAATCCCACACTTCAACAGGTGTATACTCTTTGTCACGCGGCGAATGGCTTGTGAAGCCGCAACGCAGTGAGCCAGAAGTTGATGAATTAAATGTTACCAAGAAAGCTGGTGTTTTAATGAGAGAGATAACCAAATTAAAAAATCTGCACGATCGTAAAGATTATCTATCCGTTCAAAAACATGGGGATAAATTAAAAAAGAAGTTAAAAAAGATGAGGCAGTCGGGCCTGGAGACTGGCGGTGTTTTTTCTGTTGAAAATTTAGCGTTTAAAGTTTTAAGAAGAAGTGGACACATGAAGCTATTGTATGATACAATAAGGAAAGCGTATGATTCTACCATGTCAGTAACGGAACAATAGACTATGAAAAAAAACCAAATGCCGAAAGGGGCTGGGATTATGCTTTTTGATAAAAAGAGGCGCCTTTTACTTTTGAAGAGGGCGTCAGAAAGTAGATGGATGCCAGATAAATGGGGTCTCCCGGGGGGAAAGATAGAAAAAGATGAGCATCCGGTAGATGCGGCAATTCGCGAGACACTAGAAGAAACCAGTCTCTCGGTCAAAAACCTTCGTTTATTATCTCTGGACAAGAACGTGGCGATATATTTTTCTAACACATATTCTGGAAAATTAAAAATAGACTGGGAACATGCGGATTGGAAATGGGTTCCACGGGAAGAGTTGGCTAGTTATGACGTGGTCCCGGGTGTAAAAGAAATTTACGAATTGGCGGTTATGTATGCAACAAGATGAAAAAAAGACTGGGGAAGAGGCTTCTGACGAGACACAGGAATCGTTGGTTGAAGCAGATTTAAAGCCCAAGCCCTTACCCAAATTAGCACCTCAAGGGATTCGCACATTCACGGTGGCTCGTCGTCACGATGAAACCGGAGTTTCTGGTGAGGGAGTTGTAATCGAGGGTGTTACATTGGCTACCGGACAATGTGTAGTTCACTGGCTATACCCCCCACCGCGCGGCGGCATCGCCATTTTTGATTCAATGTCCGACTTCGTAAAGGTTCATATTGATCCGCACCCGTCCAATCGTACCATTATAACCTATGATGACGGCGATCAAGAAGTATTTGGAGAATCTGAGTAAATCGCTTGACTTTACTTTGAATATCCTTTATGATATAGGTATGAGGCTAAACGAGACATACGCAGGATGGCTAGAGTTGTACAGCCCCTACAGTTCCGATAAAACCAAATTGAAGGTTGGGCATCCTGGAGATACCGTAGAAATAATTTCTAAATGGGTCGACAAGGGCGATACCTGGGTGCTTATTGAAATATATAATGAATTTCGGGGCTGGCTGCTACAGGGCGAATTGAGCGAATAATTTGGTCAATGAGTTTAAAATAGGAGATTTGGTAAAATACCGATTTCACACGTTCGGGGGAAACATATTTAGGGTGGGGCTTTTGATTTCGCTAACCTCCTCCCTAGGAAAAGGCGTGTGGGACGTCCTCGGGCTTAATGGAGAAGAACACAAAATTCATTGTGATTATTTAAAAATAGTTAAAAGAGGAGATAAGAATGAAATATAAATCTGATAAGTCTAAATTTGAATGGGACGAAGAAGTACTAGATTACACTTCAAGGCGAATCCGAGAGATGGCCGGGAACGGTCACACTACTTATTACGACGATCGGCCCACCCATCCCTATATTCGGAGGCGTCTTGATGAAATTAAAAAAGAGGCTCAAAAAAATTCTTCTGAAGATTCTTGAGGCCGTACTAATGAAGGGTCCCGGTTCGGAACTACGTAGGTGCCCCAACATTAGCAGGAGAAATTCTGATTGTATCCGGCATCTGAACCACCTGGCCCGTTGTGAAGACGCGTGGGGATATAGGTGGAAGCGGAGCGATAGTCTATGACCTGGGCAGGAGTGGCGTTGGGGTTTTTCTTTGTGATGGTGTTTTTGGCATTCCCTTTGTGGCTCGGAATAGCGGCGAAAATGTACGATAGGTTCGATAGATGATTTCTCCCCTCGTTCTCAAACAGGGAACCCTCAGTCTTATATTTTCAGTTCTGCTATTTCAAACGCACTGTGAACCCTCCAACGTGGGAATTTGTGAGGCCCTCGCTGACGAAATAAATCGCAGTTATAAGAAAGATATAAATAAAAACATGAGACTGCAAATGTTAATGCAATATGAAGATCTCGACTGCGGCCCGTTGCCTCTCAAAAATTAATTTGACAAATAATACTAGATGATTATAATTATAGTGTAGGCGGATCATTATGACTGCCTACTGCTTTATACTAGCACAGATAAAGGAGAAAACAACATGACAAGTATAATTCGTAGAGGTGCGTTTCCCGCACGCACAATTTCTAAGCGGGAACTCTTTAGCCCATTTGATGATTTAATTAATTCTATGTGGGGAGATATATTTCCAGATATACATAAAGAATTTGGGCAGGACTTCTTCCTACAGGGCACTTATCCTAAAGTAAATGTTCTTACATTTGATGATCGACTGGAGATTGAAGCAGCAATTCCCGGTTTGACCAGAGAGAGTGTGGAAGTAGAAGTTATAGATGGGGTATTAACCATTCGGAGTGAAAGCAATCAACGCGATGATGTGGAAGATTCACAATACGCTAGGCGTGAAGTTAAACGCTCGGCATTTGCACGATCCTTCCAGCTTGGTGAAAATCTTGATGAAGGTGCAATTACGGCTGCATATGAAAGTGGTATCCTGACTCTTACGATTCCCAAACTGCAGCCGACAAAAACTGAACCGCTGGTCAGAAAGATAGAGATCAAGTAGAATAAAGAAAATGAAGCTTCCCCGCAATTTTGGCGGGTGGAACGATAGGTTGGTTGGGGCCTATCACCCTTCTCTTTCCGATTTGGTGCACTAATTATAATATGCACAAGCTTTTTGAGAGCTGGCGCTCTTATCTCACAGAGTCCGAAGCGGAAATAAGTAACGAATTGACTGAAATTGCTATCAATTCTATGCTGGCGCTTTCCGTTTTTCAGGATAAAGAAAATTTAAATGAAGAGGCCGCCGGCGGATTAAATTATATTGTCAGTCGATCAGAGAATCCAAGCGCCGAAGTGGTTGAAAAATTTGCCGAGTCCTTGTATCATGGTAAACGTTCTGGGTTTTTAACTTTTTACTCTGTTGACGAATTGGGGCGCATGGACCTTTATTTACTAGAAGGACACAATGCGGGGTTTGCAATTAAAGGCGGAGATGATATAGTAAGCGTACATAATAATTCTGAGCTGCGCGGCCTGGGTAATGAATTTATGCGCAAAGCAAAAGAAGTTGGCGGCATGCGCCTAGACCATTTCGATGGGTTTTTAAGTGGAATGTATCGCAGTCATGGGTTTACCGATATATATGAGATATACCAATGGGATGAACAGTATAGACCCGCGACGTGGAATTATGATTCGATAGATGTTTTGAACCCACAGACAAGTGTGTATGCTATACCACTAGAAGAGTTGGTATATGAGCAGCCCGACACGCTTCCGAACGAAGAGGTGAAAATCACAGCAGAAGATGATTTTCCTATTGAAATAAATCCTAATCTTAAATATAATAGTTATCGTTATGGCCGCCCCGATGTGATTATGAGGCGCCTGGGATAAAATATATGCCACGAATCAAAATAAAAATTAAGCGGCGCCTGACAGAAGGAAGAATTCTTCTCACCGAAATATCTTATGCGTCTGCCGTAAATAATCTCGGCGCTAAAAAAATGCAAAAGGCTGTTCGTCGCTGGCACGATGAGCGACCGCGATTCATGGTGACGGTGGCGGGTGGCCGGAGGCTGGATGAACTACCTCCCGACGAAGAAGCCGA
>Ga0209434_1001412_pt1 | contig 10920 bp, 10 predicted proteins | sample ETNvirnome_2_300_FD_184068 | JGI IMG/M metagenome (GOLD analysis project Ga0209434, IMG submission 184068) | Marine viral communities from the Pacific Ocean - ETNP_2_300 (SPAdes) (version 2) | ecosystem: Environmental > Aquatic > Marine > Oceanic | place: Pacific Ocean | collected 2013-06-22 | reverse complement strand
TTTGACCTCTATGCCAACGTGCGCCCCGCCATCAGCTTTCCGGGCACCCGCTCCCGCTACGATGATATCGACATGATCACCGTGCGGGAAAACACCGAAGGGGCTTACCTCTCCGATGGCCAAGAGATGCTCGACGACGGCAATACCGGCATCTCGGTGATCAAAGTGACCCGCAAAGGCTCCGAGCGCATCGTGCGTTACGCCTTTGAGCTAGCCAAACAGAATGGTCGCAAGAAGGTCACCGCCGTTCACAAAGCCAACATCATCAAGACCAGCTCCGGCCTGTTTTTAGACGTTGCCCGTGAAGTGGCCAGCGAGTATCCCGAGATCGAATTCCAAGAGATGATCGTGGATAACGCCTGTATGCAGCTGGTTATGAACCCTCACCAATTCGATGTGGTCGTCACCACCAACCTGTTCGGCGATATCCTCTCCGACCTGTGCGCTGGACTCGTGGGCGGTTTGGGCTTAGCCCCAGGGGCGAACATCGGTGAAAAAGCGGCCATTTTTGAAGCGGTACACGGCTCGGCGCCGGACATTGCAGGCAAGAAAATTGCCAATCCCTGCGCCCTGCTGCTTGCCGCCGCCCAGATGCTCGACCACCTCGGCATGACCGCCAAGGGGGATGCCATTCGTCAGGGGATTCGCGCCGTGCTAGAGAATCGCCGCGATATGGTCACGCCCGATATGGGCGGCACCGGCACCACCGATACCTTTGCCCAGGCGCTGGTGGAGCACCTAAAAGGCTGAGCCTAGCCCAGCCATACATCGAGAAACAGCATGATCACCAAGCCCATCGCCAGGCCAAACGTCGCTTTCTTCTGGTGGCCACAGCGATGGGTTTCGGGAATGATTTCGTGGCTAATCACGTAGAGCATGGCACCCGCAGCAAACGCCAGGCCCCAGGGCAACAGCACTTGAGAAACGGTGACGACGCTGGCGCCAAACAGCCCGCCAATCGGCTCAATGAGCCCGGTCAGCGCCGCAATCGACCAGGAGCGCCACTTGGAGTAGCCTTCCCCCATCAGCGCCACGGCTACCGCTAACCCTTCCGGCATGTTCTGCAAGCCAATGCCAATTGCCAGCGGCATCCCGCCTTCTAATCCATTGGCACCAAAGCCAACGCCGACCGCCAAGCCTTCCGGCAGGTTGTGAATTGCAATAGCAAACACAAACAGCCATACCCGGCGCAGCGATGCGGCTTCAGGCCCTTCCCTTCCTTGCTGAAAGTGCTCGTGGGGTAAGCGCTCGTTGAGCAGTGCAATCGCCGCCATACCCAACAAAATAGCGGTGCACACCAGTGCCGCCGGAATTGGCCCGCCCGAATAGTAGATCTCTGCGGCATCTAGCGCCGGAATAATTAGTGAGAAAAACGAAGCCGCCAGCATCACCCCGGCCGCAAAGCCCAGCGCTAAATCACGAAACCCCCGACTTGGCGTTTTGCCCAGCAGCACGGGCAACGCCCCCACGGCGGTCAATAGCCCAGCCACCAAACTGCCTAAAAATCCTAATAACAGCGTATTTTCCATGAATATCGTAAACTCGATGTGCGATGAGAAGGAACCAGCAACGACAAGGGGACACTGTGACCATCACCGCTTCACTGGCCGCCACGCATTTCAGCTACATGCGCCCTCGCCTACTTGCCTTTGCGCGCTTACAGCTAAGGGACTCAGCCGCCGCCGAAGATGCCGTTCAAGAAACTTTACTGACCGCCTTTGAAAAAAGCACGACGTTTGAAGGCCGCTCAGAGTTTGAAACCTGGGTATTTGGCATCTTGAAATTCAAGATTCTAGATCAGTTACGCCACCAGAAAAAACAGGGGCGCTGGCAGCCACTAGAAGAACCCGCCTAGCATAAAAAAAGCCCCGACAGTGGCACTGGCGGGGCTTCCAATCGACTGCTTGTCGCGCGATTAACGCAGCTTGGTCTTGCGTAGGTAAGGCAGCACGGTGTCAAACTCACCAAATTTCTGCTTGGCGTCCTCGTCTGAGACGCTGGGCGGGATGATGACATCCTGGCCGACTGTCCAATCCGCCGGGGTGGCAATCCCATGCTTTGCCGTGGTTTGCAGCGCATCCAGCGCACGCAAAATTTCGGCAAAGTTACGGCCTACGGTCATCGGGTAGGTCATGGAGAGCTTTAGCTGCTTATCCGGGCCGATGATGAAGACCGAACGCACGGTGGCGCTGTCCGCTGGCGTGCGGCCATCGGGCAGGTAGGCATCTTCCGGCAGCATATCGAACAGCTTGGAGACTTTGAGGTCTTCATCAGCAATGAGGGGGAAACCCACGCTACTGCCGCTCGCGGTTTCGATATCGCCTGCCCAGCGATTGTGGTCTTCCACGCCGTCAACAGAAACACCAATTACCTTAGTGCCGCGCTTTTCCCATTCGGCACTCAGTTTCGCTACTGCGCCCAACTCAGTGGTGCACACCGGTGTGAAGTCTTTGGGGTGCGAGAAGAGAATCGCCCAGCTATCGCCGATCCAATCGTGAAAACGAATCGGCCCTTGGCTGGTTTCTGCTTCAAAGTCAGGTACGACTGCATTGATACGTAATGACATCGTTGCTCCTCGTTAAAGTGAAGTGGCTCTCATACCTTATATGACTTTCAACGCCTTCACTATAGAAGAACGTTTAGCGCTAAGACAATGAGGTTATGGCAGCGTTCACTCTGCTGGTTTCACATTCTTATCTTCGCGTTTAATACGTTTGACCCAACGCTGTTTCGCATAGTGGCGCAGGTTCGCCACGCTGTCAGTTTCATCGACGATATCTTGGCCGAGAATGGTCTCAATAATATCTTCCAGCGTGATCAACCCTACAAAAGTGCCGTGCTCATCGTAAACCACCCGCATGTGCAGGTGATCTTTCAACATGGAGGTAAATACCTGCTCCACATTATTGGAGACGTCGACGCTACCAATGGGGTGCATCAGCTCACGCATCGTTTTGGTATCGTCGGCATGGTACATATCCGCCTTGTGTACGTAGCCAAATGCCTGTTCGCCGTTATCCATCACCGGGAAGCGAGTAAACGGCGCTTTACCGTACTGCTCGTCAAATTCGCTAACGGACATGTTTGGTGGCACGGTCTCACACACGGTGCGAGGCGTCATGGCCTTACTCACCGCAATTTCGTGCAGGTTGAGCATGTTGATGATGGTGCGCGACTCATCAGCGTCCAACACTTGCTGTTCCAGGCCAACCCGCGCCAGCACTTTGATCTCATCGCGCAGATCCACGTCATGCTCTGACTTACCTAAGCGGCGGGTAATCTGCTCCGACATCCAAATAAACGGCAGCAGACCCATAATCATCGGGTTGAGCAGCTTCGGCAACAGCGGCGCCAGGCCACGCCAGTAGGTAGCACCGATCGTCTTGGGGATGATCTCTGAAAGAATCAGAATCAGCATGGTCATCACGGCAGAGACAATCGCAATAGATGACTCACCAAACACAACCGCTGCCTGAGCACCCACCGCCGTTGCCCCGACCGTATGAGCAATCGTATTGAGCGTCAGAATCGCGGCAAGCGGCCGATCGATATTGGTTTTCAGCTTGGTCAGCGCGGTGTGAAGTTTGGGATTGTCTTCTTTTTGCTTGGCAATATAGCTCGGCGTAATCGACAGCAGCGCTGCCTCAAGAATAGAACACAGAAAGGAGAACGCGATTGAAAAGGTGGCAATCGTGATGAGGAGGAACATGGAAGCTCTAGGTAGTGGGTGAAATAGCGTTATAGGGGCACTGACCGCCAGAAGCAAGTGGCGGTTCAACAAAAGGGCTTTTTCACTTAGATACCCATGCTAACATCTAACCTCTCTTAATCTAGTTAAATAACCTTGTTAAATACTGCTGCCTGAAAGGATGCTTGCTGATGTTTGACGCGCCCGCTGCTGTTGCTACGCCTGAAGCCGTTGATACCTTTATTGCCCGCTGGAAGGGCACTACCGGCACCGAAAAGGCCAACTATCAGCTATTCCTTTCAGAGCTATGCGCACTGCTTGCGCTACCCACGCCCGACCCCGCCAGCAAAGACAACAGTGAAAACGCCTACACCTTTGAGCGCCGGGTAGATATTCAAAACCCCGACGGCAGCGAGAACCGCGGTTTTATCGACCTCTACAAGCGCGGCGCCTTTGTACTGGAAGCCAAGCAAACCGGCAAAGGGCTAGAAACCAAAGGTTGGGATAAAGCCATGCAGGCGGCCTATAACCAAGCCGACCAGTACGTGCGCGCCCTGCCCGCCAACGAAGGCCGCCCGCCGTTTATTGTGGTAACGGATGTGGGCCGCACCCTGGCACTGTATTCGGAATTTTCGCGCTCTGGCGGCACCTATGTGCCCTTCCCCGACCCGCGCAACTACCGCATCAAGCTGGAAGACCTGCGCCAACCTGAGGTTCAACAACGCCTAAAAGCCTTGTGGGAAGCGCCCGACACCCTAGACCCGAGCCAATACGCTGCCCGCGTGACCCGTGAAGTCAGCGCAACGCTAGCCCAGCTTGCCAAAGCGCTGGAAGCCGATGGTTACGAAGTGGACCGCGTGGCGCACTTTTTGAAGCGCTGCCTGTTCACCATGTTCAGTGAAGACGTAGAGCTACTGCCTAAAAACAGCTTTACCGACTTCCTCACCCGCATGAAAGAGACCCCCGAGCACTTTGCCGACGCCATTGGCTCGTTATGGGAAAGCATGAACAGCGGCGGTTTTAGCGGCGTGCTCACGGCCAAGGTAATGCGCTTTAACGGCGGCCTGTTCAAAGGCATCGACCCCATCCCGCTCACCCCCGAACAAATTCAGTTATTGATTGATGCCGCCAAAGCCGACTGGCGCTTTGTGGAACCGGCCATTTTCGGCACGCTGCTGGAGCGCGCCCTAGACCCCCGCGAACGCCACAAACTAGGTGCCCACTACACGCCCCGCGCTTACGTCGAGCGGCTGGTGATGCCCACGCTGATTGAACCGCTACGCCGGGAGTGGGCCACCGCCCAGGTGGTCGCGGAAACCCACAACCAGAAAGGCAAAACCGATAAAGCGCTAGAGAGCCTGCGCGCCTTTCACCACAAGCTCTGCCAAGTACGCGTGCTGGACCCCGCCTGCGGCAGCGCCAACTTCCTGTATGTCGCGCTTGAGCACATGAAGCGCCTGGAAGGTGAGGTGTTAAACCTGATTGCCGACCTCAGCGGCGGGCAAGACTCCTTGGAAGCCGAAGGCTTTACCGTCTCGCCCCAGCAGTTCCTCGGCATGGAAATTAACCCCCGCGCCGCCGTCATTGCCGAAATTGTGCTGTGGATTGGTTACCTTCAGTGGCACTACCGCATTAACGGCAAGCTCGACCTGCCCGAGCCGATACTCAAAGACTTCCACAACATCGAAAACCGCGATGCGCTGATAGAATTTGAACGCCGCGAACCGCTGCTGGATGACAATGGCCAGGAAGTCACCATCTGGGACGGCATCAGCATGAAGAAAAGCCCCGCCACCGGCGAGCTGATCCCCGATGAAGCCGCCCGCACCCCCGTGTACCGCTACCACAACCCCAGGCGTGCCGAGTGGCCAGAAGCGGATTACATTGTCGGCAACCCGCCGTTTATTGGGGCCTCTACCATGCGCCGCGCCCTCGGCGATGGCTATGTAGACGCCGTGCGTCAGGTATTTAAAGGCACGGTGCCGGAATCTGCCGATTTTGTGATGTACTGGTGGCACATTGCCGCCGAGGCGGTGCGCAACGGCCACGCTCAACAGTTTGGCTTTATTACCACCAACAGCCTGCGCCAAACCTTCAACCGCCGCGTACTGGAACCACATTTAAACGATGCTAAAAAGCCACTTTCGCTCACCTTCGCGATTCCCGACCACCCCTGGGTCGATGGCAACGACGGTGCCGCCGTGCGTATCGCCATGACCGTAGGCCGCGCAGGCGAAGCGCCGGGGCTGCTACAGCAAGTGACTAATGAAAACAGCGATGAAAGCCGCGAAGCCCGCAATGTGGCACTAAGCCGCCGCGAGGGTAAGGTGTTTGCCGATTTGAGTATTGGGGCGGATGTGGCAGGGGCGCAATTTCTGAAAGCCAACCAAGAAATTAGCTCACCCGGTGTGAAATTACATGGGGCTGGCTTTATTGTAACTCCAGAAGAAGCCAACCAGCTTGGCCTGGATAACAACCCAACTCTTAAGCAGGTAATCCGCAATTACCGCAACGGTCGAGACCTCACCCAAACTCCACGTGGCGTCAAAGTAATAGACCTTTTCGGTCTAACCGCCGACGAGGTAAAGCGGCAGTTCCCGTCTGTTTATCAATGGATATTCGAACGCGTTAAGCCTGAGCGAGACCAGAACAAGCGTGCCACTTATCGTAATAATTGGTGGATTTTCGGTGAAGCGAGAAAAGATTGGCGTCGTTATGCTAATGGCCTTCCCCGCTACATCGCCACGGTAGAAACGGCGAAACATCGTCTTTTTACCTTCTTAGATGCTGATATTCTTCCAGATAATATGCTGGTAAATATCGCTATTGATAATCCTACGTGTCTAGGAGTCTTATCGAGCCGTATGCACTTTCGGTGGGCCAATGCCAATGGTGGCTCACTTGGGATGTACGTAGGCGATGTTCGTTATAACAAAACCCGCTGTTTCGAGACCTTCCCTTTCCCAGAACTGACCGACGAGCAGGCGGCGAAGATCGGCCAACTGGCCGAGCAGATCGACGCTCACCGCAAGCGTCAGCAGGCCGAGCACCCCACACTCACGCTTACCGGTATGTACAACGTGATGGAGAAGCTGCGCGCAGGCGAAGAACTCAACGCCAAAGAGCAAACCATCAACCAACAAGGCTTGGTCAGCACCCTGCTTGCCGACCACGACGCCTTAGACCGCGCGGTATTTAACGCCTACGGCTGGGATGACTTGGCAAAAGCACTTGTGGGCTTGCCCGGTGCCACCACGCCCCTGCCGGGTAAACCCGCCGCCCAGGCAGAAGCCGAAGAAGAGTTACTAATGCGCCTAGTGGCGCTCAACAAACAGCGCGCCGCAGAAGAAGCGCAAGGCAAGGTGCGCTGGCTACGCCCGGATTACCAAGCTCCAGAAGAAGCCGCCCCCACCCAAAAAGAGCTGCAAAGCACCACGGCTGAGGCCAGCGCCCCAGCCGCCGACAAAACAAAAGCCACCTGGCCCAAAGACCTCGCCACCCAGGTCACGCTGCTGCGGGACATGCTCGCCCAAAGCCCCCACAGCGCGGAAAGCCTAGCCGCCCAGTTCAAACGCAAACCGCTAAAAGGCGTCAACGAGGTACTCTCCGCGCTGGCCGCCCTCGGCCAAGCCCAGCAGGACGACGACCACTGGCGGCTGGTGAGGTGATGATGGAAAAGCCCCGCATCGTAGAAGCCAAGGAGATTCTGCGCCAATCAACTCAAGGCCGCACTCAGCCATTTATTGTGCGTGATGTTATGGATGAGCAGTACGTGGTCAAAGGTATCCATGGCGTTGGCCAACCGTCATTGGTCGCTGAACTCATTTGCGCTGAATTGGCACGGCGGTGTGAATTACCTATCGCTGAGTACGCTTTGATGCGATTTCCAGCAGGCATGCTAGATTTTTCCATGGAGCCTCGCGCCTCCGATCTGAAAGGCGGGCTAGCATTCGCTTCTAAGGTCGCTGCGCATAGCCAGGATCTGCTTTTTTCACAAATCTCAGAAGTCGATGAAGTGATTCAGCAGCGGCTTTTGCTATTCGATATGTGGGTTAACAATGAGGATCGTCGCCTGAGCGCTCAAGGAGGCAACGTCAACCTGCTATGGAGCTCAGTGAACGGTTTGGTAGTGATTGATCATAATCTAGCTTTCGACCCTATCAACGGTAACGGCGATTTTGAAAATCATGTATTTAGCCATCAACGTGCATGTTTTGCGGACCTGGAAGTACGCGCACGCCACGAGGCGGTGCTTGACGCGGCCCTGAACGATTGGGATATGATCATCGATTCGATTCCTCTGGAGTGGCTCTATCACGATATAGACGATGACACCTCAGAGATACACCCCTCACTGGCAGAGCGCTTCAATCTATTAGCACGGTTACGCGATCCTTCCTTCTGGAGCCTGATATGAGCGCCATTATTTGTAATTATGCAGTACTGCGCTTTCAGCCCTACCTAGATACGGGTGAGTTCGCGAACCTGGGAATCATCATGCTCTGCAATAACGGCGTGTTCCTTCAACGCGTTGAAACCGTTGCTCGCAAACGCATCACACAATTTTTCGATAAACTGCCAGCAAAAGTGTTTACTCAGGCACGCCAACATTTCGTCACAGAGCTCAAGAGGACGGTTGATCTAGCCAACCAGCACCAAGGCCAACCTGAGGTGCAGCTGCGCATTTTCAAAGATTTAATAGAGCCTCGTGAAGCCATGTTTCGCTTTAGCAGGCCAGGCACGCTCGCCGCCAAAGACCCACAAGCAGCGCTGGATGAGCTATTCAACCGCTATGTTCATCATGATTTTAAGCACGTAGCATCACCAGAAGAACAGCTCACCAAAGATGTCACGCAATGGCTAAAATCGCTGAACCGTCGTTACACAGAGCAAACGCTGGGAAACGATATCGTGCGCGTAAAGTTGCCGTTCGTCTGGCAGGAAGGCGCACACATACGACAGGCCATCAAACCCATCAGTTTTGATTTGGATGACGCCAGCAAAATTATTGAGAAGGGTGATAAGTGGCTAGCGCATTTACGCCGCCTTAAAATTTCTGGCCATAACCCTGACGATATGGTGTTTATTAGTCAGGCACCGAAGGTACAAAAAGGCCCTAAATTGCAAGCATACCGAGAGATTTGCCAAGAAATAGAGGGTGAGTACTCAGCACGTGTGCTACCAGAGCAACTTGGACAACACAGCATTCTCAAGGCAGTTTCAGCACCTTTTTAGTCAACACAGCGTTAGGTGCCTTCAGTTTTTCAAGCTCACACTAAAACGCCCCAGACGGGGGCGTTTTGCGTTCTGAATCGACTCAAGGCTGTTTAAGCAAACACTTCCGTCCACTCACTGCGCTTGGCTAACAGGCCTTTGGCGAGTTCCTGAGCGCCTTCCAGGCTGTGGCTGGCGGCCCAGCCGCACTGCATTTCGTTGCAAGCGGGCACTTCGGTGGCGGTTAGTACGTCGTTGAGGGTTTTCTCGATGATCGACAGCACATCGTCGTAATCATCGTGGTTGATCAACGCGATATAGAAGCCGGTCTGGCAGCCCATCGGGCTGATATCGACCACTTTATCGGTATGGTTGCGCGACATTTCCGCCATTAAGTGCTCCAGGGAGTGCAGCGCGGGCATCTCCATGTGCTCTTTGTTGGGCTGGCAGATCCGCAGGTCATACTTGTGGATACGGTCGCCGTTCTGGCCCTCTTTAATATCGGCCAAACGTACGTAGGGCGCTTTCACCTTGGTGTGATCCAGGTTAAAGCTTTCAACGTTCATCTTCTTTTCGGTCATGGTGGCTCCGTCGTCGCTCTCTTTCGTTCGCCTATTCTACACGCTGAAGGCGGTTACACCTTGGGAGCGTCGAAATTCCACGGTTCATCGGTGTAAACGCATACATTGGCGTCTTCAATGTCGCCATCGGGCGACTCAACGTGCTTGGCGAAGAAGTCTTGAATCTCTTTACGCTGGCAGTGGGCTTCAAACTCTTCGCGACTGGCCCAAATTTCATGGAACACAATCGGGTAGCTAGTGCCTTGGGCAAACGGGTTATCGATCTGGCGAGTCACCGTGTAGTGTAAGCAGGCATCTTCGCGGTGCGTATTGGGTTCTAACGTCTGTAGCGCTTTAAATACGGCTTCCTCTTTACCAGCCTTGGGTTTGAAGCTAGCGATGCAGTAGATTTTTTTCGACATATTGTGTTCCATGTAAGGAGGGTTCTGCCCACCATTATGGGGCCGATAGCGGTAGATACCAACCTATCGCATCATCCGTTCCGCCAGCGTTTCTAATTCAGGTACCGTCATATCCGGCTCAATGCCCCAGGGGTCGAAGGGAGCGTCCGAATGGCGGCGTACCCAGGCGCTACGCAGGCCCGCGTGGGCCGCACCAATCACATCAAAGGGGTTGCTAGAGATCAGCCAGGTGTTTTCCGGGCGCGTTTCTAGCCACGTGCGTAGGTAGGCATAAACGGCGGGGTCGGGCTTGAAGCGCTTTACCTCATCGACACTGATCACGACATCCATATGACTCCTCACACCTGCGCGAGTCAGCAGTTGGCTAACAGCTTCTTCCGTGCCGTTGGAAAAGGCCACGCAGCGGATGCCCGCATCGCGCAGTTGGTCCAGCGCAGGCACCACATCTGGGAACGCAGGCAGCTCCGCATAAACGGCCATTAAGTGGTCGTGGTCATTATCGGAAAGGCCGGTTTGTAGCGCTCGATCGGTGAATACCAGCGCTTCACGCGTGCACTCGGTAAAGGACACATAAGCCCCCATCAGGCCATGGCGGAAGCTGTACTCCAGCTGCTTTTCCCGCCAGCGTTTGGCAAACTCGCCTGCCTTGGTGACATCGCTTAGGCGGCGTTCCAGTTCAACGGTTACCCCCTGGGTATCAATTAGCGTGCCGTATACATCAAAGGCTAGTACCGGTTGCATTGTGTACGTCTCCTTAACGATCCATTGTCTATTCACTGTATTCAGCATAGACACCGCGATCAAAAACAGCCGTGAACAAAATCGAGTAGGAAGGGGAGTCACCTCCCCCGTCCTCTCACACCACCGGGCATACGGTTCCGTACCACGGCGGTTCACGAACAACGTTTGAGCCATCTTACCGTATCCAGTATCGATATCAGGCCCTGATCATAAAACCACTTTCTAGGTAGGGCCTGATTCATGTGCGAGGCTCCGGCGTTCCACCAGGGCCCTCGCCCATTACCCGCCGATTTCC
>Ga0209434_1001411_pt1 | contig 10922 bp, 13 predicted proteins | sample ETNvirnome_2_300_FD_184068 | JGI IMG/M metagenome (GOLD analysis project Ga0209434, IMG submission 184068) | Marine viral communities from the Pacific Ocean - ETNP_2_300 (SPAdes) (version 2) | ecosystem: Environmental > Aquatic > Marine > Oceanic | place: Pacific Ocean | collected 2013-06-22 | reverse complement strand
CCAGTAATCTGCGAAGCAACAACACCGCCACCATAAAGTGACGTTTGTCCTCCGTTATCCAGCTTGGTCAGAGTGTGAGTAAAATCAAGGAAGAAAATGAGGCCCGATGGCAAGCTCATAGGCTGAACCGATACGAGATCATTTGCGATAAGCGAGCCGAATACACGACGCACAATCGGGAAAGCAACGGCGGCGAATCCTTGAACATCGCCTGCTGCCATAGAACTAGCTTCACGAAGAAGCTCTTTTGCTTGATTTTCAAGCAGTCGGGCCATACCCGCTTTGGCGTTTTCATCACCCATCCCCTCAAGAAGTCCAGTCTTTTCCCACTTATTAAGTAAAGCTGCGCCTTCTTTCTGGAGATTACGATTAACAACACCTTCTGTTAACCTTTCTAATACTGACATTTTTTTTATATCCTCCATTAAGTTAATTAATACCAGCTAAAAGCTTCATCCTATCTGAAAAATTATAGGATTTGTCTTTTTGTCCCCTGTTAGGGGGAAGTGTTATAGACCTTCTCTCAACAGCCTCGCCTAGTGATTTTGGCGCTCTTCGCCTTGAAACGGAAGCTTTACCCACCGTGCTCTGAAGTGCTTCGAAAATTGTCCTAGCCTCTTCTACAGAACCAGACTTTGAAATGGCTTCGGCAATAGTTTTTCGTTGCCGCTCATTCAGGGAGACGTCACCCATAGCTTGGTTTGTATAGAGCAACTTTGCATTTTGAAGATTAACTTCATTCAAAGTATCTCTCATTTGCAAAAGTATTTGTTTATATTTCACGTTCTCTTCTCTACGTTCTTTAATATTATTTTTTAATTTATTAATTTGTTTCTCGGCCCTTTTTAGAGACTCGCTTAAATCTTTAGTAGATTCTTCGGGCTCGTCTTCGTCTACTTCAATGTCTAGCTCAACAGGAGTTTTAGCCTGTAACAGATCAACTTCATATTCAACCTGTGGAGTCGGGCGCTGGAGCCAGCCAGATTGGGTGGGGTTCATATCGAGGGTCAACTCTTCTAGAATATCCAAAAGTTCTTCCTCGTTAAGTTCGACTTCGGTGTCTTCCTGTTCCAGGAGAGGCTCTTCAGGCCCCGTCGCAAGAGGAGAACCAAAACCGCCCCCCTCCTCTTCCTTTTCTTCTTCAGCTTTCATCTGCGCGGCGAGTTGATCAAAATCAATTTCAATCTCTTCTTCTTCACCCGGGCATGGACAAAGCTTTTCGCCCTCTGTAGAGGCCAAGGGAATTTGTTGAGCCAGTTCTTCATCAGTCTCGGGCACTTCTCCGGCGGCGTCGGCCATGGGGTCGGCCATGGGGTCGGCCATAGGATCTTCTTCCATCGGATCTTGTTCCAAAAGGGTTTCAACAGCCTCTTTGATTTCCACTTGGTATTTCTCAATCACAACTTGTTCGGCATTTTTAACTGCGGCTTCTTTGAGGGCTTCTGCGTCGATAATCGCCTGTTTTAACATTGTTGACATTATACATGCTCCTTCAGCTAGCCAAAATAAATTAATTTACATCGTTTATAATTAGTTTATACAACGCTAAAATGACTGTTTTTTATAAAATATCACTATAGCTGTCAGCATCAGTTGTATTACTATATCCGGAGTTGTAACAATTGCTACCAAACTTATGTAATATGGCCTTTTCTAAGCGACGTAATGCCCCCTCTTGGGGTATTCGCTTTAACCCTAGGAAAAAAGCCGTATCCCACTCGGCCCAAACCGGGGACGAATCCGCGTGCACAAACATGCGCGGTTCGGGAGTTTGTCCGATCAAGTCTCCCCACCCCAGTGTCTCAAGTGTTTCCACATTCGCTCCATCCGGCTTGGTTGCATCACCTTGTGTGGTACGTAATGGGCTTGTGGTACCCGGGCCATAAAGAGCGCCTGGACTAGAAATTGTAAAATCTTTATTATAGCAATTAATCGGAACGGCGGCTTGACCGACACAACCGGCAGCACAATTATAAGGCGCTGCTCTAGTGGCGCTTGATGTCGCTTGTATTTCCCAAGTCATGTGTAACAAGCCAAATTTATTATCGTTACTGGCCGCTTCTAAGTTGGTTATGTGGGGTACATTATAAGGAGCGTGATCATACGTAAAATAATTATAAGTCTTTAATTGTAGTTGTGTTAACGGAGACGCATTATAACCAATCCCTGACTGAATAAGCCGCGCTTGACCTCCGCCGCCTTGGCCGCTGTCGCCATCGGATCTTATTAAAAAAGAAATGTTAGGCTTGTCCCCCGTGTCAAAAGGGTGGGCCTCTTGGGAAAAGAAGTAGCCACTGGTGTTAGCGCCTCGTCGTGCCACCATTATCGTATAACAGTCGGCTGACCAAGTTACAGCCGATCCAGTATAATCTTGAAAACTAGCAGGATCGGTACTAATACACGGCCGGCCATTTAAATTAGCGGCATTGTGTAAATACGTGGGTTGTCGGCTCGCGTTGGTTTGTCGCATGTGAGCTTGATTTTTGCTCTTATCGTACCAGACGGGAACGCCGGCGGCATTCGCCAGCGATGACAAACGTGGGTCTGTACTGTCTAGCCATATAACAATATCACTGCCGCCGACAGCACGAACAATTCTGTCGGGGCCGACATCTATAACTCTTCTTTTGGCATTAGATGTGGAGGCTAAAGATTTTCCGCCTTTTGCTCCGAAACCGTTCCTGTTCATTCATCAACCCACCCCAATTGATCCAGACCAATTGAGAGTGCCGAGGACGCGGCCCAACACAGAACCAGTCATAATACCAGTAAGCCCAGCGATGACAGAGGCAGATGCTTCCCCCGTAAGACCTTGGGCACCATCGGGCTCATTGTCGCTCAGAAGATATACACTTTCCACGCGCCATTCGCCCGTATATGAATCTCCATTATCCAAAACAAAATAATTATTGGAGCCTTCGGGGACGCCAGCCCCATTAACGCCATTTGCACTAAACCCAACACGAAGAGGTACATTTGTTCCGGAGTGAGTATTGACCACTGTAACAAATTTGGTTACATTAGGAAAATTAATCGCGGTGGGGAGAGTGGCGCCTCCCGAAGCGGGTACCGTAAAGGACGCTGTTGCGTAAGGAATTCCTGATATTTGATAGGAGGGCACATGTCCCACGCCCGTTTTAGGTATATAAACCATTTATTTTTTCCTCTCTAAATCCATTTTTTGTTGTTCTTCTCTTTTTCTTTGGGCCGCACGTTTCTGTGCACTTTTAATTCTTCTCTTTTTGTCAGAAGGCTTTTCATAATACATTCTTTCTTTGTATTCTTCTAAAATCTCTTCTTTCTTTATCCTCTTCACAAAACGCCTTATAAGCTTCTCAATATTCTCGCCCGGTTTCCCTTCAATACTGACATTAATATTCCTAGCCATTATTAATTGATCTCCATGTACTCCCAAAATTGCCCACCAAAGACGAAATATCTATACCCGGGTCTTTTGAGTCAACTCCCGACAACGGAGAAGAGGGTGCTTCCGGGGCCCCGGGGCTTCCTGCACTAGTTAAAGGGTCAGTTCCCTCGAACAAGTTAACCCCATTGTAACTACCACCGCCGATTGCATCTAACATCTCTTGTCTCTCTGCTTTTATCTTTTGGAGCGACTCACTTTTTTCCCTCTCCACAAATTGTTTTTGTTGGCGAGGAACTTTCTTCTCTTCTCTAACTAGATTATTGGTGGAATTTAAACCCATTACAACTTCAGAAATAACTTTAGCTAAAACACCATCTTCTAAAAGAGATTCTTGTATACACTCTTTTACAATAGGTTTAATAAGTTTTTTAAGTTCTGATCTCTTCATTTATTTTCTCAACTAAAGTATATCCTCGCCAATCTTCCAAAATTAATTTAAAATTTTTCGTCCCTAACCTCGCAGCGCCAGATTCAAAGCGCGATTAATTCTATCAGCCTTGGAAAAAATCTGTTTTTCAATACCCTCTTCTAGATTCATGAAAGCCCCGGTAGTCGAGGGCTCCGAAACAAAATCAAAACAGATCAATTGAAAATCGTCCTCCACCATGGTTCGCCCATTGGATTCTGTCACAGAGCCAAGCCCTCGCGAAGAAATGCCAAGGGAAACGCCAGAGTTAGCCAATGATTTTAAGACGTTTCCAGAAGGCGTATCCAAAACGCGGGCTTTTCCCATAACAGAACCTTCATCCCACCACACCTTGGTGATAAGATGCGAAGCATTTTTAAGGTTAATAACTGAATCGTCAGGATGGTCTAACTCACCAAGAGAACGGCGCTCATCTATCACTTTCTGATAATTTTGCACTTCTCTTTGTAATGTTTTAAGAGGATAAATTCTACCATTTCCATTTTGTGAATCTGCTTCTTGAAGTTTCCCGGAGAGAATCATGCCGCCATTTTTAACAAAGCGTTTTTCTTCTTCTGTTAACAAATCTTGGCAAATCCCACCCTCGCACAATTCATAGTATTCTCTGAGAAGTTGTTTGGGCATACTACTTTTCCTTCATGCGGGCACTACCCGCGTGAGCTAAGAACCGCTGCAACAGCGCCGTACTGGTTGAAGTTTCCATTTTTCATTCTTTGATAATTTTATGTTCATACCTTATGCCTTCATCCTTTAATAACATATTGACGAAATATGAAGTCCCAGAACTAAGCCAACTCAAAACAAAAAAGTTGGCGATGTTATAGTCAAATGTAAATAGTTCTGTAAACCCATTAATGCCGAACAAAAACGCGCCAACCCAAAAGCCCATGCACATAGCACAATGGAAAAAGTGATGTTTTGGTCGGATTTTTTTAAGTATAGAAGAATAAACTAAAATTTGTGTTAATCCGTAAGCAGTTAAAACAAAATATAAAAGATCCAATTAACCCTCCGCTAGTAATATTCGTAATAAAGAGCATAAGGAAGCATCCCCGGGCGGACGTCCCCCTTCACTTCTTCTTGTGGAACTTCTCCAAGCTCTGTAGAGTGTTGAGCATCTGGATCAAGAAGCCAATCTTCTTCCTCGTCAAAATAACTTTTAATAAAAGAGTAATAAGGCTTTTCTTCTAGCAAAAATTTACCAATATTATACAAGACGCTTTGTACTGCATTAACTCCCTCAATCTTTGATTCTAGAATAGTAGCCTCTAAAGAATTATAAACATTGCCTCCCTGCACAGAATCGAACTCAAGAGTACCTCTTTTAATCAGGTATGTGAATAACCTATCCTGTGCATCATATACATTCTTACTCGCTTTTTCTTTAGAAAAGGAAATAACCTTATTTTTTTCGGGCATTACGATAATGTCAATCTCTGGATGGTTAAAAATCATATAATTGCCGTCCAAAGTTCGGCGCGCATTAAGAGCTATTCGACTTTGAATCGGTTTCGGCTCATCAGCTTTAGCCGCTTCGACGGCTTCGTCGCCAACATTTATAGTAATAGGCATTAACTTTGTATCTCGCTAGCTAAATTTTGAATTTTAATAATCTTGTCTACCATAGAAGTAGAAATTGGAGTTTCCTTAAAGGTTTCCATTAACTTTAATACTTCTTTACTTTTGTGCACCATAATCGTATCATTTTTAATTTCTTTTATTTTTAAACTTTTTTCAATAATATTTTTTAATCTGCCCAGTTCCTCGTTCAAAAATAATTTAAACTCAACCCCATTGTCTTTAAAAGAAAAAATATATTTTTGTAATAATTCTTTTTGTTCATTCAACAAAGTAGAGTGGTACTTGTCATTAAAATTTTCAACGAATTTTCTTATGACCACATTATCGACTTTTGGCATACTATTGTCACTCGGCGTTTCTTTGCCAGTAAGCCACTTCACCACAGTATCCTCAAGAAGCACACGTTTTTTGGGTAATAACTCATCGTTAAAAATTTGATAAATAGTTGCAATATTTTTGTAATTGGGAATATAATTTGCGTAAACCTTTTTAGACAAATTCCTATTGATTTCCTTAATGAGCCTACTTTGTTCTTTAAAAATCTTTTCTTTATTAATCCTTTTATATTGTGCTCGCGCCTCATAAATTAATTTTTCTGCCAAATATGGTTTTAAATCTTGCTTCTCCAATAAAGATTTATAAAGCTGCAGTTCTCTTCCCAGCGCCCTGTCTTTGTTGAAGTTTTCTTTAAGGATATAAACAATGCGTTGCTTATACGGGGAGTCTTTTCTTATAATAGATTTTGTGAGTTCTCGCACCAGTGCTTCAAATAAGAAAATCGTGTTCCTTTTTTTATTGTGCTTTAGCTTCATTTTTTCTCGACTCCAATTCTTGTATTAATTTCTTTACTTCAGAGTTAATTTCAAATACTTTTTTCTCGTCATCTTTATAATTAGATTCTTGGGCTTCATAAATTCCTTTTGACAACTCAAAACCTTTATATATATTTCTCATGTTGCCCCCACCAACTTCGGCAGCGTACTTACTTTTATGATTTTTCTTTCTATCACCAGCGGGATTACGACTCACTACAGGCTTATACCACTTCCCTTTCGACTTTGAAGTCGTCCCCATTGGGCGCCCAAGGTCATCTCGCTTCGCGGGGGGTTCGGCAAGCAACATTCCCTCTTCTTCACCGCCAGCTTCTTCACCGCCAAGCTCTTCACCACCAAGCTCTTCACCGCCAAGCTCTTCACCACCAAGCTCTTCACCGCCAAACTCTTCACCACCCATTCCACCAGCGGCGGCACCCTCCTCTCCAGCCGTAACATTTTCAGCCGCCTTTTCAAGGAGAGCTTCAAATTTTCTATCATGAAACATTTCACGTTGGATGCGTACAAATTCTTCGTCAGGAACATTAAACACATTCTGTGCAACCCACCTCTTGCTAAAAAAGCCTTCAGTAGCAGACCCGGCGATCTCGAACTTAGTTCGCCAATGTTCTAATTCTTGCAATTCAGCAATTCGAGATGGATTATTTAATTTAAGTTTAAAAGAAATTAAATCTTCCTGTCTAAACCCAATAGTATATAAATGAATAATACCCACCTTTTCCAATTCAGTTACCACAGATCTCTGGAGCCTTTGAATAGTTCTAGCAAAGCGAATATCTTTTTGCGCCAATGTCGTTTTTTCTTCTGCTGCGTCTTCACCCGAAGTGAGATAGGCGGCGGGGATTTTAATAGCGGAAAATAATTTATCCCTTAAATATTTAACGTCATCTATGTCGCCAGTATAGGTTCCCCCTGCTAAAGATTCTATTTTAGAACTCACTCCTCCGCGCACAGGAATAAAATAGTCTTCTTCAACGCTCATGGGGTTGTAGCGCAAGTCAACTCGTCCGGTAGTAGGATCCACAACTTGATTTCTTTTCATTTGTGTCATGACCCTTTGCATATACTGTTCAACATCATTCGGAGAAATATTCCCCACATCAATATAGAAAACACGTCGTTCAGGCGAGCGCACAATACGGTAAGCCATCATAGCATCTTCTAAAAGAGTCAATTGGCGCCAAATTCGTCGTGCTGCTTCCAGCACAGAACTGCCATAAGGGGCGTATTTGTCATTGCCAAGGATTCTAAAATGAGCTATCTGCCAATTTTCAAAAGTCATCCCTCCCGAGTTCCATTGATACTGAACATAATTTGGATTTGTTTCATCTTCTCCCTCTAGTCTTTCGATTTCTGGCGTCGGAAGGCCAATAACGTTTGTAACCCCATGGGTATCATCGATATCTAAATAAAGAAAATAATCTCCAAACTTACACATGGTACGGCACCAGCCAAATAAATTATAGTCTACGTTTAAAACATTATGATAAAGAGATTCTAGAACCGCTTTGATCTCTTCGTTAGGACATTCGATGTTAAGCAGCGGCTGTAAATCCGAATTGGTGGTCATCTCATCGGCATAGATATCTAACGCCGAATGTAATTCGGGAGTGTATTCCATTTGGTCAAAATCGGCATAGCGTTCTGCGCGACTAATTTGCCCCATAAGAGAATTAGGTGAAAACCCACTTCCCATAAGGCCATAAGATTGCTTCTTGAATTGTTTGCCGCTAGCTGATGTAAAATTATATTTGTTCAACTGGCGTCGTTTTAGGCGCCTAGGAGTTTGGGCTCTAAAATTTACAATAGGTCCAGAGAATAATCTAGTTAAACGCTTAAATAATTCTGAATTTCCCTCTCTTGGATTTTTACTTTGATCTACCATTTGTCTATCCTTTATAAAGCCAACCAAGTTCTTTATGTTCAGCTATTTTATCATCTTTTCTCACTTCTTTATAGCCATTCATTCCCGGAATTGCTGTATTTATAGTTGTTCTAGAGGTCGTCATCGCGTTTAAAAATGCCTTATTGTATTCCATGGCCCTTCTATTTGTTGTAAGTGCCGTATCTTTTACCCAGCATGCTATAGCTAAACTTAATGTTAGATCATCGTTGTAACCACGCATAGCCTCTGGGCGTCCGTTATGCCAAATAAAAGTTCTAAATTCTCCAACTAAACGTGTAGAGCGCAACGTAATTAGTTTATTCCTTATGAATTCCTCTAGCTTGGCAACAATTAATGGCCGAGTCTTCATGGATGTCGTGAAACCAGCAACGGTGCCGGATTTACTCTCCGCCACCAGTTGTTCGATGTATTCGTGTGTAGACTTAATAGAGTAATATAAGGTAGGATAATCATAATCATTTGACAATTTTTCCAACACTGAAAAACCAATATTATTATTCTCAACCACCAAAAGACAATTTCCATATTCTCTACCTATTTCATTTAAAAGGTTGGAGAACATATCTAAATTTGGTTTGCCTTGATATTCGGCCACCTGTTCCATTGTGTCTACATTGATAACATGAAACGCTGAATTGTCTTTACCATCGCCGCGTGCAACATCGGCAACAAGTAGATAAGTGCTAGCGGGATCATATGTTTCCCAAATCCACAAGTTTCTGTCAAAGCCTGTCTTATATTTTGGATCGCAACATTCTTGTTCTTTGATCCTTGTAAGATCGTCCGGATGCATAACAGTCTCGCCAGATGTATTAAAGTTACACTCTAACTCTTGAGCGATTTCACGGCGAGACATATTCTTAGTTTCTTTTTCATACCACAATAAATCTCTATCAGGGTGCACACCCCACGGAAGTCGAGTGATAAAAAAATCATTTTCTTCATTTATTGCTTCCTCATATGTTTTGTGAAACCAATTTCCTACGCCGTTTGGCGTGGAAAGAGCAATACATCGTCCACCTGTGGATAGCGCAGGATATAAACCGGCCCACAATTCATTTAGACCCTCGACGTGCGCGGCCTCGTCTATAACCAGAAGAGAAAGAGCTTCTGAACGGCCAGCGTCTCCCGAGGTAGAAGAAGCTTTAATCTGTGAACCATTTGATAATTCAAAAGAAGCGCGGTTATCTATTGTCACTTCTGCAATATTAATCCACTCTGGAAGATTTTTTATCATATGCTTGACTTTTTTAACAAGGTTTGTAGCAGTGCTAAACTTTGTTGCCATGACAAGAATATTTTTGTCACGATGAAAAATCATCATCCACGCAATATATGCAGCCACAATCGTAGATATGCCCAATTGTCGGGCTTTTAAAATAAGGTTGAAACGATAATCGTTAAAGTCGGTGAGAAGTTGTGCTTGGAAGTCATAGGTTTTAAAGGGGATTAACCCCTCTATGGGGTGAGCAATTTTTGTGTAATTGTCAATGAAATGTACAGGGTCTTTGCCACATTTAATTATCTCTTGAATGATTTGCTTTTTAGAAAGGTGAAAATCGGGCATAGCATATCCTATTCCTCAAGAAATTTTGTCATGAAAGTCTGAAGGTTCTTGGCCGCTGTGGCCGCCGCCTTAAGTTGTTTGCCCAAATCTTTTGCCGCCTTGTGAACCTCGGGGGTCTCTGTTATATCCGGGAAATGTTCCAAATCAGCAAACAAATCTTCGCGCATATCTTCCAGTCTTTTTTGGAATAGTTGAAGTTTCTTCAAAGCGCCCGCTTTAGCGCCAGCCCTTTTGACGTCAATTGGGCCTTCATCCTCTGCGGCGCCGCCAGCAGCACCGGGCGTACCACCGCCAGCAGCACCGGGCGTACCTCCGCCGTAGACAGGGGCTCCGCCGCCGGCGGGCCGGCCAGTCAGTTCCGGTGCGATCTTTTTCCCCATTCTTTTAAGATTTTTCCAATAGGCTCCAGCCTTTTCTTTACCACCGGCAAACTTCATTCTCATCTTATCCATAAAGCCTTCATCAAGTTCTTCCATCTCTTGAAGTTCTTCTAAGACCAGGCTTTTTAATTCTTCTTTGGTTAAGTTCATTTTGTTTTCATATCCTTCTTGAGATCACGCAGCACATTCGTTATCCCCGTAAAAATATCTTGGGGCTTGATCTTTTTGCTGATACCTGTGACAACCTGTTTAAGGAGCCCTTCAAATTCCACCCGATTATCAATATTTTGCATTAAATCTCCTAGACCTGAAGTAGCCCCCATCTTCTTCGTCACTTTAGCCACGTCTGTTCGTTGCTTAACTGGGGCGGCGGCTGGAGCTTCGGCTGGGGCTCCTCCAGCGGCGACATCCTGTTCCTCTAATATTTCCCTAATAAGGTTTTTTAAAACTCGTGGGGTAATTTTCATATACATTCTCCTAGTTATACGTTTTATACATGTCTTTCAGTCGTTTTACTGCGGGATCTTTATCGTTGGCTCCCTTCTTAACATTCTTTGGCTTCTTGACACCAGGATATTGATCTTTGCCAGTAGCCAGGAATTTTTTGGTAGCTGCTGCAGTAGCTTTAATATGAGGATCTTTGTCTCGATCCCTTGACCGCGCATCCATCACATCAGGCATCTTGCCAATCGTGTAGTGCTGAACGGCTCTCGCATCAGTCCTCACCATAGAAATGGGATCAACACGAACTTTGACTTCTCCATCTTTAGTTAAAGTTAAAGCATCCCCAGTAACTTTTTT
>Ga0209434_1001408_pt1 | contig 10931 bp, 6 predicted proteins | sample ETNvirnome_2_300_FD_184068 | JGI IMG/M metagenome (GOLD analysis project Ga0209434, IMG submission 184068) | Marine viral communities from the Pacific Ocean - ETNP_2_300 (SPAdes) (version 2) | ecosystem: Environmental > Aquatic > Marine > Oceanic | place: Pacific Ocean | collected 2013-06-22 | reverse complement strand
CGTTCCATACTCTTGACCCTCTTTAGTGCTCTCGGACTTCTTGATATTTAAAACGCTGATTTTTATTCTCTCCGGCGGGAGGTCTGCGGCGGTCGGATCATAGTTACCGACCCCATCGGAAAGAGCATAGATCCGAAAAAGATTTCTGTGCTCACCACCAAATTTTTGAGATGTCACCCATGGAGAGAAAGCGTCGCGATAGCGGTCCTGGAAATTATCGAAATTGGGAATTCCGGCACGTTGGTCTGCCTCAGCACCGGTATCAATTGTGGCTGTGCCACTATTATGACCTATGGATGCAGTCACCACGAAAGCAATATCACGCCCAATCGGTTTCGGATTGAAGTCACCGCCGGCGCCGGTGCCGACCTTCGACCCATTTCCCACCCCGGTACCCGATAGTGTTGAGTTTGACCCGGTAATGACAGCAAATGAAGGATCGATGTCCCAATGAGCATACAGATAGTGTCCCTTCTTCTCGAAATCAGCCGGATCAGTGTTCAATGCTGTCGCAAAATGAGAAGGATGGGTGTAGTCAAACGAACATGTAATCACGGAAGGATACTCGACTGTGGCATCATGTCCATTGAGCAGGAGCACGAAAGCTTCCCCGCCATTTTCTGTAATGTTAACATCTCCCACACCCCCACCCCCGCAAAGAGCGTCGTGTGGACCCCCAACAGCACCATCAAAATGAGCCACCGCAAAAGTCATGATGCCGCCATTGGCATCCAGGTCAGTAGTTGCGGACGTCCGGGCTGCAGCTGAGGATGTCAGGGGTGTGTTGTTTTTGTGGGAGGCTCCCGATAACGCTGCGATCACGCCAGAAGGTGTCATCAGGACGCCTCGGATGATCGGTTTTGATCCGGTCAAAACAGCGGCAGCTGCTGAGTTGGTTGCGGTCTCATGTCCGTTTCCGGTGGGACCATCAATGATCGCCGCCTCCCGAAAGATCATGGAATCGCGTTGAGCATCTGTGGATCTAGATTCCGACATGAAACACCCTAGGATGAATGTACGTCCCGCAATCCCGCGTCGAAGGGTCGCGGTATCACCGGTAGCACCCGCATAGGGATTGTTTCCAGGAATTCCTCCCAATGAAGCCTCAACAAGCCTGTTACCTACCACAAAACCTGCACGGGTGACACGACCCTGGTTATCCCCAGTTGTAGTCCTAGTCTTTCCGTCCCCAATTCCAAGAAGACGCATAAACGTACCAGCATTTTGACCGTTCTGAAACCACTGTTTCATTGCAAGTGCACCAAATTTTTCTGCACTCACATCGCCAAACTGAGAAATGAATTCACTAAAATTGGGTAGTGTAATGGGGATAAATGCAGGTCCTTTCTTACTAATTCCTACGACTGCAGCCGGCGTGCCACTCGGGGTTGACGGCTTTGGTCCCGTTTGATCAATCTCATTGGCCAATACGCCTGGAGTTCTAAAAATCTGTTCACCCATTCTCTAGCTCCTACTGTGCTATCTATATGTATTCTCTACGTAAACGTTACGCCTAACGGATCAACAATAAAGTCGATCGCAATAAATTCTACTGCTCTTGTCGGAACCACTATAATCCTACCATTCAAACGATAATTTTGGATATCATCAAATGTATTATTGGAATCATCCATTATGATCCTAAAATTCTCAATTCCCTGTTGTGCCTGCACAAGAGACAATAGGGGAGCCGCGGCGGATATAAACCGACCCCTAAGAGCTGGAGTATTTTGCTCAAATATAAGATTTCTTGCAACAGTAACAATCAATCTCTTGACCTCCAACAACATCCTGCGAACATTAATTCGATCCAACGCAGACTTTGCCAATTGAAGATTTTTCTGACCGAATATCACGAAGGTAGATTTAGCTCCTCCATTCGGGAAAATGGCAATGGGATTGATCCTAGCATCATACAGTGTATCACGATCAGCCGTGGACAACCTAACACTCACATTCTTCACCATATTAAGAGAACCCCGGTTAAAACCAGCCGGCGCAAACCATGGTCTGGCATTTTTGTCATTAAATCCCAGGGCACTCATTACTACTACAGATACAGGCACGTTGACATGTTTTCGATTGACTTCATCTTCTATATAGACATCAGGAAAATATGTTGCTGAATAATTGTTGTCTAGATTTCTACTCTCCAACCGGCGACTGGTAACTCCAACATCCGGTCGATCAGGATTTGAACGTCCCCTATATAACCGAGCTTGGTTCTCATCGTACGGCTCTAAATCCATAACGTGAAAAATCTGACCGTTATCCCGGCATCGATCACCGGCATAATCCACCACCAAGGGATCGCGAATGCCCGGAATAGCCAAAATGTTGATATTTGTCATATCCACGTCAGTCATAATCTTGACAGCCTGTCGATAAGCCCGGATCAGGCTGTTGTTTAATAACGTACCTGCTGGATTACCAGTACCGTTAGTTTGGGTACTCAGATCAAAATTAGTGGCATCGGTAGCCGCGTATCCTCCCCCTGCTCGAATGGAAGTTGCGCGATCATTCATCAGATACTGATCGTTATCCAATATATTCAACCCATCAAAACCCCCATAAAAGACATTGGTGTATTTTGTAAACTGCGTAAAGCGATTAAACTGGATGGAGGAAGATCCCACCAGAGTTGCAAACGTTATTCTTCCTGGGTATGTAGCACTTACATTAGTGAACCCTGCGTCCGGCATCAACCCAGTGGTTGAATTCGGTCGACCGTTTCGGAAATATGCAGCTCCCTTCATGTGTTGTCTAACAGTACCCGTCAATTCTGAAATGTGACCAGCGGCACCCAACGTATTGGGAAGTGCCACCTTGGCTAGCGTAAACTTGTTATTATTGAAAGCGTCTTTTCCGGAACCGGTAACTAATACATCAAGCTTAGATATTCCCATAAACTTAGTGTATGCCTCCACAATCCCATTAATCGCCGTACCCTCATTTGGTCGCAATATCTCGTTTTGTCCAGCGCCGAAGGTACCAGTTGGGGAAACGCTAGTATTCATCACACCCCAGTAATACCTGCTGTCGATGCGCTCATCATCGCCGATCTGACCCACCCAGGTTCCTGCACTAGCAACCATACCATTGGTGAGCTTGAATCGATAGGGCATGGGGGGAACAATGGAAGACGTGATGTCAGTCTTCGCATGCGCGGTGTCGGTACCTACCAACGCAGTACCCATACGGATGTTGCCTCTCCCAACCACATCCTCAAGAAATCCCGCGCATGCTATCTCCTGACCATTGATGGTGATAGTCTGAAGCTGTTCATCAGTTAGCGTGGTTGAAGTCTTGAGAGTAGGAATTCCCCTGAACCCAAACGGTAGGGCACTAGCGGGGAGGTCTTTGGAATACATTGCATCGGAAAACTGGACACGAATATGACTCGATTGATTAGGATGACGACCGGTCACAACAACCCGACGTTCTTCGAGATCTTCAGCGTCAAAATTAAACTTAGCCTTCATATCCCCGATCACCCTACCGATGAACCTATCACTGTTGGGATCTAGATTGCAATTGGGATATCGTTCGATGATTTGACGATTAGCATCTGTATCCTTAAATTTCCTTACCTGGACTTCAAAACTACCGTATCCGTATTGATCATCCACGGATGCCAAGATGTTAGCTATCGATACCTTGTAGGAAGCATTTGTCACTGCACCGTCGGAGATGGTTTCGAAATAAAATAGATCATGTTCAATGTTTCCCATGGGCTGGGAGATGAACCATGTTGTCCGAGGTGTGGTATATCGCGTATCATACCTGCCGAATGCATCAACATAAGTAAGAGTAGTATCACCAGAATTGGGAGACGTATACATCGTACCGGAAGTCATGATCACAGCATTATCACCGTCGACGGTATCGCCGGCGGTGGGTACGCTAGCCACAACCTCATCCACAGGAAAGTGTGCATAGAGTAAGTGTTTTTCAGCACGAAACTTCTGGGGATCAGTATTGAGAACCTTATCTAGGTAATACTGGCTGGTGGGATCTAAAGATGCTGTAATCACCTTCACCCCACGCGTGCCACCTGAGTCCGGCATCGTCCACTCCCCACCCATCGCAGAATTGGAGAGATACAGCTTAAAGACCTTGTTTGGCATCCTTTCTGCAGCCGCTAGTATTGTATCAGTTATATTACAACCATCCGAACCACCACCGGCGGGAATTAGGGCCCATTCTGTATTCCAATTTCTGACCTGAAATATACTTCCGGTGGATGTAAAGAGAACCGCACGAAGCAAGTTAGCGCTATCATCACCGCTAACGCTACTCGGGAAACTATCGTTATCGCTAAATACTGGAAACCCAACTGTTTCCAAACCGGAAGAAACATATTGACGTGCACAGATAAACTGAACAACACCATTTGCACAACCGGGACGTTGTGAGGGTGTTACACCTACACTTCCGGTAAGTGTGAAGCCAGCGTTGACCACGGTGCCCTGCGTATCGGTGGTATTAATTTGTGCCGCTGTGTTATTTGCACCTGCACCCAAAACCCTCATATACGTCAAAGCAGTCCTGTTCTTAAGAAAAAGATCCACTGCATACGGACCAAAACGATCCGGATCTAGAGTACCAAATCTCTTTTGAAAATCTGCAAAACTACCTACGACCACCGGAACAAAAGCTGGACCCCTTATGGACGTCCCAATTACGCCACCGGGTACCCCGACTGGGGCCTGTTGCTGTTCCGAAAGATCAATCTCTCTATCAAAAAAACCTGGGGAACGAAATGTCTGCTCGGCCATGTAGCTCTCCTTAACCGCACCTACTCGGAAAATAAATATCATTCCAATTAGCAAAAATACCCATTTCTATTTTGGATTTCTTACCAATCACACATCAATCTCAATTAAACCATCAAATTGTGACTCAATCTTACCTGTACTCAAGTCCTTATAAGTCGTTTCTCCCTGCACGGTAGAAGTGATAACCACTGGAGGAACAGCGTATCTCTTACCTGTAAAGGGATCAGTACCTAAAAAGAACGATTTCACAAAATTTCTGCCAGCTTGAGCCCCCCCGACATTAACACTATTACTGGCTGCCACGGCAGCCAATGCATCACCCCCTAATAATTCCGTACCTGGAAGATCGCCATCTTCAGCCGTAATTCCCTGTAAAACATATTTATCCGGATTATTACTTGGGGGTCCAGCCACGTTCACATTTACCATCTCACCTTTTACATCAATCACATTAAAGCTAATGTCAACAGCAGACGTATAAGATCTCAATGCATTTGGTGCACCAGGAAAAGAAGGGTTAACTAGATAAGCTGGAACCTCAATATTAAATGAATACCTTACAATTCTTTCGCTATCCGTGAAATCTTGAAAATTACTATCAGAACTGATATCAGCCTTGACATAAGCAACAAACCAATACCCTTTTTTAGTTTCTATTCTAAATGTATGGCGATCCATATTTTGATATGCACTCATCAGGGCTGCCAATAATTCATTCATATGTTGTGTATAATTTGACCAAAATGTAACTTGATAACTGGCAGCAAAATATTTGATCGGAGGAATGGTGATTATTTCGTATATGTTTTTAGTACTTAGTTGAGATGTCAATAATTTGCCCTGCTGAACTGCCAGTATTGGGGGTGCGGCAAGACGTCGACTAGCTACCATCCCTGATTTAACGCGAGCAACTGATGAACCACTAACAATTTTAGAAAAATGATTGTAGGAAGCTACACCATCCTGGTGTTGAAGATTAGACTTATTAATCAGACGCTGGTAAAGAGGGTCGGACTTATCCAGTCTCTTTTTTATTATGAGAGGAACCTGTTGGCCCGGTCCAGTACCTTGTGGAACATCTTGGTTAATCGAAGTTCTCATCATAGAAATCAGAGGAAGGATCAATACACCGCTTTTATCTCGTAAGGGTCGGTTACGACGCAAGATTGCAAATCTTTCACCGGTTGCAAAAATAACTGGAACTCTTCTAGATTCTCCCTCTCGTTGATAAAAGAAAGGGATATCCTCATTAAAGAGATCAAAAAGAGCCCTATCAACATCCTCAATTGTACAAGACGGAATAGAAAAATCCTCAGGAACATTAGTTCCTTCATAACCCATATCGATTGAATTGGGTACAGTTTTCGTTTTACTAAAACGTGTTGACATCCCTTAATCTCCTAGGAATCCGAATAAAAAGCGGAATCTATCATTTCTATTTCATCTTTCTTACCAGTACCACCTTTAGGTGAAACTTCCGCAGGTCCTGATATGGGTTTTGTTACAACCCCTTTCTCTTGCAATGATCGTTTATCCCCCGTGAGACCCTCGCTATTCTCCGGGAAACCGCGTTGTTGGACAAACGTCGTTTGTATTGCATCTTCGTCTGAATAACTCTCATCTGTAGGACCAATTGGTTTTTTATAAATTTGTCCCATACGAGCCTGTTTGCCGGTCAACTTTATTCCCGTTATGTGCTCTATTTGACCATATACGGTTCCCTGTTCTAGAACAGACGTTATTTCAAAAAAAGTATCTCCATAACTAAAAAAATCGCCAGCATTTGCATCAATCTTCTTGTCCAAAAGATCACGTGATTGTAAATATACTTCAATCCCATAATAGTTTTCCTGCCCAAAATTATTAGTTCGAACTTCTGATGGACTCCATGTAACACGAGCGCCTATTTCTATAGGAGGATCGAAAACCTTATTAACAGATTCCTCATACACGTCATGGACAATCGAAAGATCCTCACGGACATGATAATAATAGACCTTCTGCCCTATTACGTCTTTTACGATTTCCTTATTGATATCAGCAATGTAATCAATCTCACGTGGTGTAATGAATAACCTGGCCAACTCTTATCTCCTAACCCATAATAATGGCCTTGCCGTTGGGAATGGGTATAGATTTTAAAACCCTCTGTAAATTTTCTACTTGTCCTGCTTCTGATTCAATCATTTTATCATATGTCATGCTATCTAACATCTCCTTAAGCTCAGTACGTAGATTTGTTTTTTCCTCTCGACCCTGCGATACTAGATCACCGCCATTCATACTCAATGTGGTATCTGCAATCGGAATGCTCTCAAATTTGGACCTAACGTATCCCAATAACTCTTTACTGCCTCCCAATGTATATTGACGAACCCACTGTCTTCCTATACTGTTGATTCTATCAAATTGAATATTGCCATATGGGATATTAGATAAGTTAGACACACCGTAAACGGTAGCATCAGTATATGAGGGTTTGAATGGGTTTGGATTAAATGCCACCCTAATCCACAATTTCAAAGGATTATCTTGAGTTGGCATTGGAAAAATGCGTATCTTTGTTCCCGTTACACGATAAGAATAATTGGAACGCCTAACACGATTAGAAAGATCAAGTTGTCCAGCTCGAAGAATATCCTCAAATACCGGTAAGATGTAAAAGACAGTCTCCGGCGTGAATGACTCAAATGAAAACTCATTATTCAAATAATTGATGGCAGATGTAGTATCAAAAAAACGATAAGCTGCTTGGGACGAAAAATGATACACGTCCATAATCTTAAGTTTTGTCTGGGGTGTATTGAGTGAATTTCCGAACAACGTATTACCATCAGTATCCACTAACTCTTCGTATATATCGTAATCCTGCTTGTTTTTCTGAAGTGAAATGGATCCAGACATCGTGTTGAATGAGCCCCCGATTCCTGCATCCATCGCTTGAGGTTCAGCTTGACGTAATATAAATTCATTACTCTCACGTGGAAACATCTGCTCATAACCATGCGGTCCAATGTTATATGAACCCGATACCGAGCTACCGGTGGGAAACCCCATTAGGTTCATCAATTGAGATTGAGCCTGATATTGATTTACGATTGCACCGTATTCCATCAATGACTCTTCAAAACATGCCCAAATCTGTTTTTTGGTTAATTCTACGCTTAGTATGTCATCGCCCAGCTTGCGCTTGACAAAGGTCACCATTGAGTCTGCCTCTGCCACAAAGGCAGCATCATCATTAAAAAACCCAAAAGGAGTTGGGTTGTCAGTATTTGCGAATGTTGCCACTAAAGATCTCCCTCTACTGGTCCATCAATAAATATCGTCGCAAAATCACGAATGCTAAAATGTTATAGAAAAGTGTGCGGTTGTTTATAGATTGTTATAAATAAGATACTTTTGGCATAATCTTTCTCCCTTGTTCGCATGCTCACGATTCCCCGGCGAGATCGGGTGATTACACGAATCGGACCTGTCGATAAATAGGTTATGCGTCCGAGGTTTACTTAAAAACGTTTAAATACCAGACAAAAAAGCCCATTGCAAACTGAATAACGGTGAATATAGTAATAGCCTTCGTCTTGAACGTTCTCAAGTTCTCCACTTCGACCGTGAGTTCTTTTAATTGAGTGGGTGAACAGATGTCATCAACCTTTTCCTTCCATGCCTTGAGCTCATCGACCTTATCTTCCCTGACTTGCATCTTGGCGAATTCCTGTTTGAGGTGTTGAATCTCATCCTTAAGACCTGAAATGCCTTCAGATAAGCGTTCCAGTTCCTGTAGAACTAACCTGGAATACTCATTCCAACCGTTTTGATTCTCATCAGGCATCAGTAAGGTTCTCCTCATCAAGCATTTTTTTCAATCTACTGGCGTTCAATCCACTGATAGCTTCGTTTCTGATATCTTGTGGATCGGCATCAGAATCCAAAAGCTCAAGGATTGTTTCCAAACACCGAAGCATGACCGAATTGGAAGTGACGTCCCATGCCATCCCTAAAACCCCCAATGAATTCCCATCATCATCTTTTCTAGGAACTAGTTTACACCAAAAAAGCTTATTTTCATGTTCCATAAAATATGTTACCATCTTTCCCGAAAGTGCTAATTGATGTTTTTTAACTGCTTCATCGCAAAGAGTGGGACATTTAAACATTTCTCCCAAACTTTTTGGCTCATCACACGCGAATGCACTGCCTCGCTTGGAAAGCACAGCGTTATCATTTCCAAGAGACCACATAGTTACAGGAATTGGAAAGTTGGAAAAAAAACCTTCAAACATCTTAAGATCTCTTTTAAGTTGATCATCTCTGGTAGTTAATTGACCACATAGCGTTCGTAATCTTTCAATGTTCTTACTTTGCTTCTTGTTTGATTGCGATTTCATGAAGATAAATATGGAACTCATGACAAAAAAATGCGGGGTGCCAAAAATGGCACCCCGCAAAAACTAAACCTAACTACTAAACCTAAAAGATTTAGATGACATTCAGATCTAGAACAGTAACAGTACCGTAGAAGTCAGACCGAACCATCTTCTTACCGTATCGGGTCATGACACCCTTACGAGGAGTGAAATCCTCCGGAGCAAAGATTGTCGGAGTAACAATGAGAGGTACGTACGGAGCGTAAACATAACCGGTCTCAAGGTAGCTACCACCCTTGTACCCAACAAGAACCTTGTTGCGTGGGAAGTAGGGATCCTTGTATACCGTGAAACGATTACTCAAAGTACCGACCTTATCACAACCGATTGAGAACGGTGATCCAACCTGACCATCACCATCAATGGTGTAATTCGGTCGATAGAGTACCGAAGCCTCAAGCATCGTTGCCACATCAGGAGATACCACAATGAAGTTAGCCGAACCCCGAAGAGTAAGACGATGGATCTCATTAGCGACATCAATGATGGTCTCTGTGAGCGTCTCATACCACTCTCGAACTGTGCCTGTAAATGCCGGACCCGGAGCAAGAGTATCACTCCGGGTTATCTCCGTCCCAGTCTCTCTATTGACAAACTTACCAGGTGCTCGTGACCAGTATCGGGAAGTCTTGGCCTGAGTCAAGAGATCATTGAGAATCTCACGATCAATCTCAAGCGCAATCTGCTCGGACAGAATCTGTGTCAACTCAACCTCAGCATCAAGACTGTGGTAAGCATTGAGATCCTGTGCTAACTCTGGCGACCAACGTGCACGCAACTTACGGGTGACCGCAGTAACAGCAACCGACTCAATCTTGATATCGATCTCCGGGATAACCGGGGAAGGTGTCGTACCAAAATTCGACTCGAAAGACGGAATTGTGAGAGTGTCACCATCAGTACCAACACTAAGCTCAGGCGAAATGATACCAGAAATCTGAATGTTTTCCCAATCTTGCGTTGTGGCAGGAAGCTCATCACCACTCCCTGAACAGATCATCAAGAGCACACCTTCTGTGTCGCTGCGAGCAATCAGCGGCTCGGGGGAGAATGTTGATCCGTTCCATCTACCGACCTGGTTCAATCGTCGAACATTAACTAGTCGTTTGGATGTCTGGACGGGCGGACCAACTGCTCTTGTACTACCTGGACCGTCCTCACTGGTTGAAGCCACCCACTTGAGACCGGTCCCGGCTGTGGATTGTCCTGTCACTTGGAATGCTCCAATCTCCTTAGCCTGTGTAAGGTCAAACTGTTGTGTAGCATTCCCTGAACCTGTCAAACAGCTCAACTGTACCATCACTGCAATGTACGTTGAGATGGAATTAACACCATTTGAACTAGCACCCGAAGGATCTTCAATAAGGTTTGTCAGCTGGGGATCAAACTGGATCAGTTTTCCATCAGATCCTGTTGCGTGCAAAAACTCGCCGGCAACCTGAGATACAAACGTGGATGTTCCGCCGTAGGCGCCGGATGCAACCAGGTTACTAAAATTCATGTTCGCAGTACTAACATGAACCTTGGAATAACCGGATCCAGCCAGATTATACTGGCCACCAATGCCAAGAGAACCTGAACGTACACCCTTACCAACAGGTGCATTATAAATGGATGTACCACTCATATATGTAGCACTCAGCGTCGTACCAGCGCGATCTGCACCGACTGCGGTTCCATACGTGTAATCCAAATAGAAGATCAGCCCAGAGGGCAGGCTCAT